>JFJP01040434.1_pt1 | contig 11236 bp, 6 predicted proteins | sample 431651 | NCBI WGS metagenome assembly JFJP01 (sample SAMN02602958, study PRJNA72255) | Microbial mat metagenome, whole genome shotgun sequencing project. | biome: fresh water; feature: sink hole; material: water; isolation source: purple microbial (photo- and chemosynthetic) mats found in... | reverse complement strand
CCAAGCCAAACAATGATGAAGTGTTGTTTTCGAGTTCTGTTTCGCAATCCAACAGTTTCGAGTCGTCCAATTTTCCGCCAAGTTATGGTGGTGGTGGGCAAATTAACCCCACGCAGGAAATGGTTGATGCTTTCGAAACCATTTTTGGATACCCTACATCCGATTTAACAAACAGTCGCTACAATCCGCTCGATCCATATTATCGCAGAGATAAACGTTTGGATTATTTTGTATTACTGAATGGAACCAAACTCACTTCCACAGCCACCGTAAGTGTAGATAGCTATGTAGGCGGAAAAGATGGGTTGAATAGTAGTAAAAAAGCAACTCAAACCGGCTATTACATTCGCAAATTTATGGATCCAGCTGCCGATATTATTAACAATCGTACCAAAGCAACACACTTTTGGGTACATTTTCGCTTGGCCGAAACATGGCTTAACTATGCCGAAGCTGTTAATGCAGTTTACGGACCCAATGTGGTGCCACCCGATACCACGTTTACTGCTTTCGATGCGCTGAAAAAAATCCGCGACCGTGTAGGATTAACATCACCTGCTACAATGAAAACACTGTCGAAGGAAAATTTTATGGAACGCGTAAAAAGTGAGCGCCGTGTGGAATTGTGCTTCGAAGGGCATCGCTTTTGGGACGTACGCCGCTGGAAAGAAGGCGAAAAATACTTCAACACCACTGTACATGGCATGAAAATTACAAAAACCGGATCAACAACCTGGTCGTACGAGGTTTTCCCTGTCGAAAACCGGGTGTTCGATGCCAAAATGTACACCATGCCCATACCATATTCCGAAATGCAAAAATCAACATTATTAATTCAAAATAAAAACTGGAACTAAAGGTATTTGTTTGAAAATTTATCAATTTGAAAATTTGAAAATGCTATTCAGCAATAATTTATGATTTTCAAATCTTCAAATCTTCAAATTCTCAAACTCTCAAACTCTCAAATTCTCAAATTCTCAAATTCTCAAATTCTCAAATTCTCAAATTTTTCTAACTTCTAATTTTATTTCATTATGAAAAGAACAATTTCTACACTTTGCTTTTTGTGTGCTGTGGCTTACGGCTTTGCACAGGCTCCTTCTACTTTTGGAGCTAAGGACATTCTTTTGTCCGATTTTGAAACCTTGAAACCAACCATTACGGATAGTTTGTGGGTGGATAGTCTGAAAACTACGGCCGTAACTACGCCAAGTCCTTACCTCACCATCGAGGATAATCCGCTTCCATTGGAAAACGAAACAGATAAAGCTGCTAAATATATTCGTCCTGCCGGTGCATACAAAGGTTTGTCAATGCGTTTCGACAAAAATATCAATTTCTCACAAACGCCTTATCTTCAGATAATGATATATCCTGTAAAAGGTAAAGCACCTGCCAAAACATCCATTTCGGTATCCTTATTCAACGATAAAGGTGAAGTAAATAGTATTTGGGTTTCGAAAGGAAATATACCGGAAGATGAGTGGACAACAGTGAATCTTTTTGCTGGAAAACAAAAATCGTCTTCAAAATACAACACCATACAAATTACGATTAACCCCGAAGATTCGTTGTCGAAACTGGGTGGAACTGAATATTACATCGACCAAATAGGATTTAAAGCTATGGGCGACAGTATTTTGCCAGCTACCGTATTTTACGAAAATTTTGGTTCTTACCATCAAGGTTGGCAGGATGGAAAAGTGGCTGGTATGTTAAAAGGCGAACGTGGTAAGTCAGATATTTATACAGCTATCAAAGGTTTTTCATCCGGAATTCCATGGAAATTTATGAATGCCGATACCATGGCCGTAATGGAAGCGCGCACTTGGGGTATGAGTTCAAAATACGAAGGTTATTCAAATAATGGTCGCATTGGACTAAGCAGTGGACTGAAAGGTTCGTTTTATACCGGCGCAATTGATGTAAAAGGTTACAGTAATCTTAATTTAGGTTTTGGTATAGGCACACAAACATGGTGGGCTTGGGATGCAGGCATTGCCAATGCTCGTCCACGCATCGAAGTTTCGGTTGACGGTGCTCCATTTTACGAAATATTTTCGCAAAGTACATTTTTAGGAAAAACCGGTGTTCGCAAAGATTTAGGTTGGGGAATGCTTGACCAATATGAAGATGAAAAATTTACATGGGTTGATTATCCGGTTACTGCCGAAGATGGCTCACCTATTGTTTCGGCTAACACTATCGAACTGAAGATTGGTTACAAAGCAGGTGCCGCTCATTGGATCGACGATTTGTGGTTTGCCGGAAAATACGATGCGCCAAGTGCTCTGAAAACTGTAAATCATAACACTTTCCATATTTTCCCAAATCCGGCAGCTAACTATTTCGAAACTCGTGGTTACAACAAAGTGAGTGTTCTTGATTTGAATGGCCGCGAAGTAATTACAGCAGTCGATGCAGAAAAAGTGGATATTTCGAAACTTTCGAAAGGTATATACGTAGTTAAAGCACAGAAAAACACGACTATATCCATTGGTAAATTAGTTAAAAATTAAATTTGTTTTTTTTTGTTAGACCTAACAGGTTTTAAAAACCTGTTAGGTCTAACAAAAAAAAACCTGTTAGGTCTGTTACGAATTCTATTCAACCTTGTATTTTATGTTCAAAAAAATAGAACTGCTTTTATTTTTGGCTCTGTTTTCGGCTTACGCCAACGCACAAACCGATACTTACAAATTCAACTCCATCCGCATGGGTGGAGGCGGATTTGTTTCGTCGATAATAACATGTCCCACGCAAAAAGATTTGATTTTTGCACGTACTGATGTGGGTGGTGCTTACCGCTGGAACGAAGCAGACAAAAGCTGGATTCCGCTACACGATTGGGTAAACGAAAGTCAGTGGACGTTTTTGGGCGTAGAAGCATTGGCCATCGACCCGCAACAACCTAATCGTGTGTATATGTCGTGTGGGCTGTACAACAATAGTCCAAGTAATATCATACGTTCGACCGACTACGGCGCTACATTCAAGCTTTCGAACGATGCATTTCCTCAAATTAACGGCAATGGCATGGGACGCCAAAATGGTGAACGACTGATAGTTGACCCCAATAAAAGCGCAGTGCTTTTTTGTGGCTTTCGTAACGGAACATTATACAGAAGTCCGAATTATGGCGCCAACTGGAGTTTAGTAGATGGATTTGGCACCAAGACCACAAGCAATGGCAATGGTGTTTGTGCAGTAGCTATCGATAAAGCATCAGGCTCGGTTGGTAATGCTTCGCAACGCATTTTTGTGGGCGTATCGCGCACCGGAAGCGATAATCTTTTTGTAAGCGAAAATGGTGGTACAAGTTGGAGCGCTGTTACGGGCTCTATTACCAATTACATGCCGCAACGCATGTTTGTTTCAAATGGTGTTTTGTATGTAGCATACTCCGATAAAGAAGGCCCGCACAATCCGGGCAAAGGAGCCATTATGAAATATAATATTGCCACTTCAACGTGGACCGATATTTCGCCCGCAGCTTTGCCTTTTGGTGGTATTACGCAGGATGCTTCTAATCCGGATGTTTTAATGGCAACTACCATCAATGTGTATCAATTGCAGTACTGGACTACCTCTACACAATGGGGCGACCGTATGTATCGCTCAACAGATGGTGGAACATCATGGACGGAACTGTTTTCGTCTCAAAAAATTCAACTCAGTCCGCTTGATACTTGGAATACCAATATCTCGCTACACTGGGCTGGCTCTATCGAAATCGACCCATTTAATCCCGAACGCGTTTTTGTAACTTCGGGCAATGGTTTGTTCATGACCGATAAAATTTCGGATATCAGCACCACCAAATCTACTTGGTATTTTCAGGTAAAAGGCATCGAAGAAACTGTGCCATTTGGAGTGGCATCTTTACCAAACAACCGTTACGTAACCATTATTGGCGATTATTCGGGATTTATACACGATGGTTTAACTTCCGTTCCACGAGGTTTTAGCAACGGTGGTGGCTCAAATACATCGCTTGCCGTGGCAAGTGCACAGCCGAATATTTTAGTGCGTTCGGGAGCGAGCAATTACTATTCGAACAATTCGGGCGATACCTGGACTGTTATGAATAATCCTTCCGAAACGGCCAAACATGGCAATCTGGCACTTTCGCGCAATGGGAATATCATACTGTACAGTCCACGCGATACCGTTTACAAATCGATAAACAAAGGCTTAAACTGGACCAAATTAATCGGATTCTTCAAAGGGGCATTTATTACTCCCGACCAAGTAGTAAACGAAAAATTTTACACGTTTAATCCTTCAACGGGTATGTTTTATGTTAGTACAAACGGAGGTTCTGCTTTCAATCCGACATATACATTGCCTACCGGCGGCAACAAAATTATACGTGCTGTGCCAAATAAAGAAGGTGATGTATGGGTTGCAACAAGCAGCGGACTATATCGAACAACCGATAGCGGAGCTTCGTTTAGCAAAATAAGTAACGTAACGTATTGTCAATCAATCGGATTTGGAAAAGCAGCACCCGACAAAACTTTTCCTACCATTTTTATATGGGGAAGAGTTACAGGTGGAGTTGCAAATTCGGCATTGTATCGCTCCACCGATGAAGGGGCAACCTGGCTTCGCATCAACGACGACATGCATCAATATGGCGGACTGGGAAATGCTAACTTTGTAGATGGCGACGTGAATGTGTACGGACGTGTGTTTATGAGTTCGTGGGGACGAGGAATAATATATGGAGATATTGAAGCCAAAACGGGTTTTAGTAAACCAACAACAAAGAAAACCTCAGCACTTTACCCCAACCCAACCAAAGATAAGCTTTTTGGAGAAAATGATGTAACACAGATTGATGTTTTTTCGTTGAGTGGTCAAAAATTATTGGAATCGAAACAATCCAGCATCACGGTAAGTTCACTCCGTAAAGGATGGTATATGGCTCGCGTGCATCAAGCTGATAGTATTGTTAATCAGCTGTTTATGAAAAACTAAACAAAAGGTTTTTGGATTAATAAAAAGGCTGTTCGAAAAAAAAATTCAAACAGCCTTTTTATTTTAGTAAATATCAATATTTTTACAAAATCGCGATACATTTTTCCAAACTGTCTTCCCAATAAGGTATTTCAATTCCGTAAGTCGTTTTTATTTTTGATTTGTTTAGAACACTGTAATGCGGACGTGGGGTACGGGTGGGGTATTCTTTTGTTTCGATGGGCTTAACAATGCAGGAAACACCAGCAAGTTTATGAATTTTTTTTGTAAAATCGTACCAACTGCAAACGCCTTCGTTCGAATAATGATAAATGCCCGAGACAAAATTGTCGGCACTAAAAACGTCCAAAATTGCCACAGCCAAGTCGGCTGCATAAGTAGGCGTTCCCACCTGATCGAAAATAACATTTAGCGCATCGCGTTCAGTGCCTAATTTAATCATCGTTTTTACAAAATTTCCACCAAACGACGAATATAACCACGAAGTACGTATCACCACAGCCGAAGGGCAAATAGTGAGTAATTCATTTTCACCTGCCAATTTCGACTTGCCATAAACTCCCAGTGCAGCAGTTGGCATGTCTTCGGTAAGCGGAAAATGACTCGTACCGTCGAACACATAATCGGTCGAGATGTGAACAACTTTCAAATCATGCGCCAAAGTAACTTCGGCAATATTGCGAACAGCATCACGATTAATTTTATAACATAAATCCACATCATCTTCGGCTTTATCCACAGCGGTATATGCAGCACAATTCAAAATGGCATCTACATCATTTTCCACTACAAAACTTTCCAATGCTTGTTTGTTACAAATGTCCAATTCAGCGACATCAGTAAAAATGTAATTAAAATTTGTAAATGCAGCCGAAGCTACACGTATCTCGTTGCCTAATTGGCCATTACTGCCTGTTACAAGTATGTTCATAAAATCTTTGTTATTTGGCTAAAGCCGTTATTTACTTCGTGATATTTGGCTAAAGCCGTTATTTGCTGCGCGTTATTTACTTCGTGTTATTTGGCTAAAGCCGTTATTTGCTGCGCGTTATTTGGCTAAAGCCGTTATTTACTTCGTGTTATTTGGCTAAAGCCGTTATTTGCTGCGCGTTATTTGGCTAAAGCCGTTATTTACTTCGTGTTATTTACTATCTGTTGTCCGTTGTCCGTTGTCCGTTGTCCGTTGTCCGTCGTCTTTTGTCTTCTCAAGCTTGCAAATCGAGTTCTCCGTTTTTAAAAGCTTTGTAATTTTTGGCCAAAAGCACCATAAATTTACTTATCTCGCTTAAAGTTTCTGTCGTTTCGGGTTTTATTTCTGCTTTTTTCATGCGCAAAAGCATTATGCCATACATAAAATTAAAGCACAACTCAATATCTGTCAATCCAATTTCTGATTTTGTACGGAGCTGATTTACAAAAGGTAACACATGAAAAAACTTTGCGTTGTAGGCAGGCACTTGTCCCGATTTTATAATTAATTCATGAAAATCGACCAAGTCAATAATTACATTTTTGTTGAGTTGTAAATGTCCTTTTGCCTGCACATTTTCCATGCGCATCATGTCAACCAAACTTTCGTACCATTCGTAAAGCGATTTGCGTTCCTCCTCTTTTTCGAATGGATAAACCGATATAATTTCATCGTTCAGTATCTCAATATCCAATTCAAATGCACGCAACATATCTTCTACTTGCCACATGTAAAGCAGGTATTCGCATATATTTTCTTTTTTTAATTTGCTGGCTATGAACATGTATTTATTTATAATTTGTTACCTACAGTAATTAGTTTCTAAATTGGTGCTTTTTACAAATCAAAACCAATATCGCTGCGGAAGTATTTTTTGTCGTAATTGATTATTCGGGAGTTTTTAAACGATTGTGCCAAGGCTTCATCTTTGTTGGCTCCATACGAGCTTACTGCAATTACACGACCACCATTAGTTACAATTTTACCATCTTTAGTAGCCGTTCCTGCATGAAAAACAATGCTGTTTTCAACCCTATCCAGTCCGCTAATTTCTTTGCCTTTTTCGTATTCTTCTGGATACCCACCCGAAACTAGCATCACCGTAACAGCAGCGCGTTCGTCAATTTCAACGGTACGTGTGTTTAAGTTTTTTTGCGCTACACCCTCTAACAAATCAACCAAATCCGATTTCAAACGAAGCATAACCACTTCAGTTTCGGGATCGCCCATACGCGCGTTGTATTCGATGGTAACAGGCTCTCCGTTTACTTTTATTAGTCCGAAAAAAATAAAGCCGGTATAGTTAATTCCTTCGCTGTAAAGCCCTTCCACCGTTGGGCGAATAATGCGGTCTTCCACTTTTTGCATAAATTCGGGCGTGGCAAATGCAACCGGCGAAACAGCACCCATACCACCAGTATTCAGGCCTTTATCGCCTTCGCCAATACGTTTGTAATCTTTGGCTTCGGGCAAAATCTGGTAATTTTTTCCGTCGGTAATTACAAAAACGGAACATTCGATACCCGACAGGAATTCTTCGATAACCACCGTTTTGCTGGCATCGCCAAATTTACCATCGAGCATAGATTTTAATTCTGAAATGGTTTCGTCCAAATCGTTCAGAATCAGCACTCCTTTTCCGGCAGCCAAACCATCAGCTTTAAGTACATAAGGTGCTGTGAGCGATGTCAGAAAAGCAATTCCTTCATCGAGATTGTTGGCGGTAACGCTCAGATAACCCGCAGTTGGAATGTTGTGGCGGAACATAAATTGCTTCGAAAAATCTTTGCTTCCTTCGAGTTGCGCACCCACTTTATCGGGTCCAACTACCGGAATATGACTTATTGCCGCATCGGCAGCAAAAAAGTCGACAACACCTTTCACCAATGGATCTTCGGGGCCAACCAATACCAAATCGATACAATTTTCGAGCACCGCTTGTTTCATTGCCGTAAAATTATCGGCAGCAAAAGGCAAATTAGTTCCCACTTGTGCTGTTCCAGGGTTGCCAGGAGCAATAAATAATTGTGTGAGTTTTGGACTTTGGGCTATTTTCCAAGCCAATGCATGTTCGCGACCACCCGAACCGAGGAGAAGAATTTTCATGTATTTATAAATTAGTGAAGCCCCCTAACCCCCTCAAGGGGAACAAGACTGGGAATAGATGTTAAATATAATTTTGGATAGTTTTAAATTCGCCTACAAAAGTACTTAAAATATGCGATTTTTCAAACATCGAAAAATGAGATTTAAGTAAGTGGAATAAAATAATATCGTATAATTTTATTAGTTGCAGACCGCAATTCCCTCTCCTCAAGGAGAGGGTTAGGGTGAGGTAAATATTTTATAATGGTGTATTATATTTGTCCATTAACTTATATGCACTTAGAATTTAAAATTATAAGTAATTGATGGCACGTAAGTAAATAGATAAGTGAGTACTGCATTTGTTTTAGTAGGGTCGTCTACATCTTGTTCGAAGTCGATGGAGAATGGATTTTTTTGACCATAAGCGTTATAAACCGAGAAATTGAGACTGCTTTCGAAGTTTTTGCGTTTTTTCAAATTCCATGTAGCGCTAAAATCCAAACGATGATAGTCGGGCATTCGATATCCATTGCGTTCGGTGTAATAATATTGTGTGTTGCCATCCAACTGGTATTTTCCACTCGGAAAAGTTACCGCATTGCCCGTGTTGTATACCCACGAAGCCGATAGCGACCATTTTTTACTTAAATCGTAAATGGCTACCACCGACACATCGTGCGTAATATCTTGCCTAGCCGGATACCAATTGTAATTACTAATATTGTCGATTAGGCGTTCGGTACGCGACCAGGTGTAGCCAATCCAGCCAGTAAGGCTGCCATACTTCTTTTTAAGCAAAAACTCCACGCCATAAGCTCTTCCTTTTCCATAAAGCAACTCCCCTTCAATTTTATCATTGGCATTAATGTCAGCTCCGTTGCGCAGGTCAATTTGGTTTTGCATCCACCGATAATACGTTTCGACACTAAATTGGTATTTATCTTTTGCAAAATTTGTAAAGTAGCCCACAGCCACTTGATCGCCAATTTCGGGTTTCACATTGTTGCTCGACGAAATCCAAATATCGGTTGGTGTCGAAGCTGTTGAATTGGAAATAAGATGCAAGTTTTGCGTATTTCTGGTGTAACTTGCTTTTAGCGAATTACTTTCGTTTACAATATAGGCAATGTTCAAACGAGGCTCGAGGTTGAAATACGATTTTACAATTTCACCCTTTTTGTAGGTTGTTGTCGAATTTACTTCGCCATTTTTGTAGGTGTAAAAATCGCCTGGACCAAACAAATGATAGGCCGACAAGCGCAATCCGTAGTTGATATTCAAATTGTAGGTTGGCTTCCACACATTGCTGATATACAAACCATTATCTATCGCAAACTTTTCTTGCAAGGTAACAGGATTAATTTGCGAATCATCGGTAAGTTCCAATTGACCGGGAATAATTTTATGATAAATAGAATTTATACCGAACGAAAGTGTATTTTTATTATTTATAAAAAATTGAAATTCGTGTTTTAGGTTCCAATTTCGTATAATAGAAGTGAGACTAAAACCCGCATCTTGCTCTATATTAATTTTATAACTATAATCCGAATAAATGAGTGAGGTGTTGCTAAATAGGCGTTGATTCCAAATATGATTCCAGCGCAAAGTGCCCGTTACATTTCCCCAATCTATGCCAAAACGGTCCTGAAATTTGAACACATCGCGCCCAAAATAGCCCGAAAGGTAAATACGGTTTCGGTCGTTGATAGTGTAATTCATTTTGGCGTTCAGATCGTAAAAGTACAGCTGATTACCATTAATCAAGGTGTCGGGCGATAGTTTGAGAAACAAATCGGCATACGTGCGGCGCGCCGAAACAAGAAAAGAGCTTTTGCCTTTTTCGATAGGCCCTTCGGCATTCAATCGCGACGAAATAAGCCCTATACCACCGCCTACATGATATTTTTGGTTATTTCCATCGTTCATTTTAATGTCTAATACACTCGATGTTCGACCACCATATTCGGCTGGTGCTGTACCTTTAAAAATTTGCACATCCTTTATAGCATCGCTGTTGAAAGTGGAGAAAAATCCCAGCAGGTGGTCGGCATTATAAACGGTTGCTTCGTCTAACAAAATGAGGTTTTGCGAATTATTTCCACCACGCACATACAAACCACCACTACCTTCGCCCACCGATTTTATGCCTGGAGTGAGTTTGAGCGTTTTCATTATATCGGCTTCGCCAAAAAGGACAGGTATTTTAGCTATTTCGCGCATTTCGAGTTTTTCTACTCCCATTTCGCTGGAGGTAATATTGTTATTTTTTCGAACGGCCGTAATTTCTACTTCATCTAATTGCTGCGAATTGGATTCGAGTTTTATTTGAAGCGTTTTGTTTTCGGTGAGGTCAATCGTTTGAACATACTCCTTGTAACCAAGGTACGAAATTACCAAAGTATATTTTCCGTTCAATAAAGTGAGTGAAAAATAGCCGTAAGCATTTGTACTGGCACCTGTACCTGGCATTTCTTTAATTGTAACACCTGCACCAATCAACGTTTCGCCAGTCGAAGCATCGGTAATTGTGCCACTAACGGTGTGTTTTGTAGCCGAAAATAGCAAAATAGGAAAAAGCAGTAAGGTAAATAAAACTATAAATTTCGATAAATTAAATTGCATAGAAAATGAATTTATATTTGTAAACTTCTTTAACGTCAAAAGTAGGTGGAAATGTTTAACAATCTTGCAGCATTTAATTATTTTAAGGTTAAATTACAGTTAAAAATATAGTTAATACGCTTTTTATTTTTCATTATATCGGCTTCGCCAAAAAGGACAGGTATTTTAGCTATTTCGCGCATTTCGAGTTTTTCCACGCCCATTTCGCTGGAGGTAATATTGTTATTTTTGCGAACGGCCGTAATTTCTACTTCATCCAATTGCTGCGAATTGGACTCGAGTTTTATTTGAAGCGTTTTGTTTTCGGTGAGGTCAATCGTTTGAACGTACTGCTTGTATCCAAGGTACGAAATTACCAAAGTATATTTTCCGTTCAATAAAGTGAGTGAAAAATAGCCGTAAGCATTTGTACTTGCACCTGTACCTGGCATTTCTTTAATTGTAACACCAGCACCAATCAACGTTTCGCCACTCGAAGCATCGGTAATGGTACCACTAACGGTGTGTTTTGTAGCCGAAAATAGCAAAATAGGAAAAAGCAGTAAGGTAAATAAAACTATAAATTTC
>JFJP01005945.1_pt1 | contig 11236 bp, 7 predicted proteins | sample 431651 | NCBI WGS metagenome assembly JFJP01 (sample SAMN02602958, study PRJNA72255) | Microbial mat metagenome, whole genome shotgun sequencing project. | biome: fresh water; feature: sink hole; material: water; isolation source: purple microbial (photo- and chemosynthetic) mats found in... | reverse complement strand
GTGCCATGCCGATTCTGGACAAACAAGCCACCTTGACCCGTTGCGCCATCATGCGTGGCCGCGACAAGCTTATCTGGGTGGACCTGAAGTCTTTGCTCAACGGCGACCCCGGCTACAACATCCGCATGAAAAAGGGCGACATTGTCTTTATTCCTGATTCATCCGACACCTCGGTCTATGTGCTGGGTGCCGTGCCAAAACCCGGCTCTTATCGCCTGACACCCCGCATGACGGTGCTGGACGTGCTGGCACAAGCTGGCGGCCCCAACGAAGATGCCGCACCACAGCAAATTGGTGTTTACCGGGCCGGTGCCAAGCAAGTTGAAATTTTGGCCTTTGCCGACCTGATGGATGTGGGCCGCCGGGTCAACTACGCACTGGAAGACGGTGACGTGGTGTTTATCCCCAAGAGCAATCTGGCAGAAATGGGTTATGTGATGCGCCAACTGTCACCTGCCATCTCGGTGCTGACCTTTGGACTGACGGCCAACACACTGGGCAAGCCATGAACCAGCCCCAGCACGACCTCACAACCATTGGAGCCGCCGCCATGAACACACCTTTGTCCCACACAGATGTCTCGGTGGTCGTGATTGGCCGCAACGAAGGCCAGCGGCTTGCGCAATGCCTGGCATCTGTCACACAAGCGTCTTGGGGCAGCACGCGCTACGAGCTGATTTATGTCGACTCCAAATCGACCGATACCAGCGTCGCCCTGGCGCAATCCCTGGGTGCCACCACACTCGTACTAGACGATGCCAGCCCCTGTGCTGCCAAAGCCAGAAACCTCGGCTGGCAAGCAGCCAAAGGTGACTTTGTGCTGTTTCTGGACGGTGACACTCAGCTTCACCCCGACTTTGTGTGCCACGCCCTGCACACCTTGCAAGATGCCAAGTTGTGTGCCGTGTGGGGCCATCGCCGCGAATCACGACCAGAACAATCCATCTACACCAAGGTGTTGGACCTGGACTGGATTTACCCCACCGGGCGCACGCTCTACTTTGGCGGCGATGTGTTGGTGCGCCGCAGTGCACTGGCCCAAGTGAACGGTTTTGATGGGTCTCTCAAAGCCGGTGAGGAGCCTGAGCTATGCGCCCGTCTGCGCGCGCGCGGCTGGGAGATTGAGCACATTGATGCGCCCATGACCCAACACGACCTGGCGGTGAACTCCCTGCGGGCCTACTGGCTGCGCGCTTACCGCTCAGGCATTGCCTATGCCGAAGTTGCCCAACGCATGCGTGTGCAAGGTGATGTGCTTTGGCAACACGAATCGAAGCGGGATTTTCGTCACGGCATGTTGTTCATGGTGGCACCTTTGTTGTTGCTGGCAAGCAGCTGGTTGGCACCTGTGCTGGCCGTGGCACTGGTTACTTTTGCGGTGCTGTTTTGGCTGCGTACCGCCTACCGCTGCGCCTGGAAAGCCCCTGGCCAGTGGCTGTTGTGCGCACAGTACGCAGTGCATGCGCATTTTCAGAAAATACCCGCCCTCTTCGGCCAACTCAAATGGCGCAAGGCCACTCGCCAACACACGCAGATTGGCCTGGTGGATTACAAACAGGAAACTGCGCAAGGCACGTTCAACGTCAAGGCCTTGGCGGCCCGGCTGTTGGCCCCGTTGGCCTGGTGCCAGCGCGTGTGGGTCACCCGAGGCTTGCGGGTCTGGCACCTGGCACAGCTGCAAGAAGGCATTGGCCGCCGGGTGGATGCCTCCAACGTGGTGATGGGGCATGTGGAACTGCATGGCACCCGCAACATTCAATTCGGCCGCAACGCCCTGATTTACGCCGGTGTCTACCTCGAAACTCAGGGCGCCGGGTCCATCACCTTGGGCGATGGGGTGGTGCTGTCGCGCGGCGTACACATTGTGGCTTTCGAGCGCGTGACGCTGGGTGCGGGCTGCATGGTGGGCGAATACACCAGCATTCGGGATGCCAACCACACGCTGGGCGTACCGTCAATTCGTGATGCCGGCCACACCAGCAGCCCCGTGGACATTGGCCAAAACACCTGGCTGGGCCGTGGCACTGCGGTGCTTCAGGGGGCCAGCGTGGGTGCCCACAGTGTGGTGGGGGCCAATGCGGTGGTGACCAAAGCGCTGGGGCCACACCAAATTGTGGGCGGCATTCCGGCCAGACCACTGCACAAAAAATAACCCCTTCACCCAAAGCCCATTCCACTCTTTGCCTGCCTGAGACCGATTCCAAATGAACACTGCTCTGCCCCCCATGGCTTACCTGATCAGCCGCTACCCCGCCATTTCACACACCTTCATCCTGCGTGAGATTCAGCGCCTGCGCACGTTGGGCCACACCATCTTCACCGCCTCCATCAACCCGCCTGACCGGGGTGTAGAAGCCATGGAACCCTATGAACGCCAGGAAGCCAACAACACATTTTTTGTCAAGGCGCAGGGCGCTTGGGGTGCACTGACGGCACTGCTTTACTGGTGCGTCAAATCACCCCTTCAGTTGGCACAAATGGTGGGGGCGGGTTTGGGCATGGCGAAAGCTGGCAACCGCTTGTATGGCCTGGCTTATGCGCTTGAAGCCGCCCTGGTGGCACGCTGGATGCAGCAACACGATCTGCGCCATCTGCATGTGCATTTTGGCAATGCCGGTGCCACGGTGGGCGTGCTGGTCAAGCAACTCATAGGCTGCCACCTGTCGTACACCATCCACGGACCAGACGAGTTTGACGATGTGCCTGGCCAGCACCTGCCGCTCAAGATGCAACAGGCTGACCAGGTGGTATGCATCAGCCAATTTGCTAAGGGACAACTCATGCGCATCAGCCGACCTGAGGATTGGGCAAAGTTTCAAGTGTGTCGCCTGGGGGTTGACCCGGCCCAGTTCACCTTCACGGCCCGCAAGTCAGCAAACACCACCACCAAGCTGCTTTGTGTGGGTCGCCTGTCTGCAGCCAAAGGTCAGGTGCTGCTGGTGCAGGCCTGCGCCCAACTGCGCGACCAAGGGCTCGATTTTTCGCTCACCCTGGTGGGAGACGGGCCGGACCGTCAGCGTATTGAACAAACCATTGCCAGCCTTCAACTCGGCTCACACATCACCCTGACCGGCTCACTCAACCAGGAGGCCGTCAAAGCGCATTTTGCGCAGGCCGATGTGTTTGTATTGCCCAGCTTGGCCGAAGGCATTCCGGTGGTGCTGATGGAGGCCATGTCCAGTGGTGTGCCCTGTGTATCCACGCCGGTCAATGGCATTCCAGAGCTTATTGTTCACGACAGCACTGGCTTGCTGGCCACGCCCGGTGACGTTGACAGCCTGGCCCGACAATTGACACGTTTGATCCAACAGCCCCAACTGCGCCAGTCTTTGGCAGATGCCGCGCATGGCAAGGTGTTGGCAGACTTTGATTTGATTCGCAACGTGGCGCGCCTGAGCCAGTGTTTTACCCAAGCCCAAAGAGTTGCCGCATGAAACCTCTAGACCTCTCCATTTTGATCGTCACCTACAACTCGGCCCACCTGATTGGCGGCTTGCTGGGTCGCCTGGCACAGGACATGAAAGGCCTGTCCGCAGAAGTCATCATGGTGGACAACGCCTCCCGTGACGGCACGGTTGAACTCGTCAAACAACAATTCCCCTGGGTCCATCTGATCGCCAGCAAGGACAACCTGGGGTTTGCCGCAGGCAACAACCTGGCAGCCAAAACTGCTTTGGGGCGCTACCTGTTGTTGCTCAACCCTGATGCCATTCCTGATGCGGGGTCCTTGAGTCAAGCCCTGGTCATGCTTGACCAATATCCCGATGTGGGCCTGGCTGGGGGTGAATTGAGGGGTGTCGATGGCCAGCGCCAACCCTCCGCACGCATGTTCCCCACACTGCGCGACGAGTTTTTCACGCTGTCAGGTCTGGCAGCCCGGTTTCCCCAAAGCCCCTTTTTCGCCCGTCTTGACCGCCACTGGGCCAACCCTGAACAAGCCGCCGTGGTGGACTGGATTCCTGGTGCGTTTGTCTTCATACCCACCCAGGTGTTCGCCAATCTGGGCGGCTTTGACGAGCGGTTCTTCATGTATTACGAAGAAGTGGACCTGTGCCAACGTATTCAGCAAATGGGCTTGAAAACCTACTACTGGCCGACACTCAAAGCCATGCACATTGGCGGTGAGTCTGCCAAAACAGTCAAAAGCGCTCGCATCTCCAAATCAGGCGCACAACTGGAGAGCTGGCGCATGCGCAGCGGCTTGCTTTATTACCGCAAACACCATGGTGCCAGTGGCGCAGCAGGCCTGCATTGGCTGGAGTGGAGCTGGCACAAACTGCGCCAGATCAAGGCGGCCTTGACCCAAAAGACCGAGAAAGCGAATGATTTCGCCATGCATTGCAGCCAACTCAAACAGGCCTGGTGTGACACCAAATCGGGGCAGATTAGCCCAATGCGCCCCTGGTAGATGACAACGATGCCCAACACCATGACCAGCCCCACACCCGTGCTGCCTTTGCGCGCAAAAATGCTTCGCGCCGCCGCTTGGCTGCTGGGGGGCAATATTTCGTCGCAAGCCCTGCGACTGCTGAGCAACCTGATTCTGACGCGCCTGTTGGTGCCGGAAGCCTTTGGTCTGGTGGCGGCGGTGAACACCTTGTATTTTGCGTTGGTGATGTTTTCTGACCTGGGCGTGTGGCAAAGTGTGGTGAAAAGCGATCGTGGCGCCCAGGCGCGCTTTTTGGGCACCGCATGGGCGGTGCAACTGGCGCGGGGTGTGCTGCTTTGCGCCGTGGTGCTGCTGATTGCGGCTGGCTTTCAGTGGGCCGGTACACAAGGCTTTTTCGCCCAGGGCACGGTTTACGCCGACCCCCGTCTGGCCCCCATGATTGCTGTGTTTGGCGTTTGTGCCCTGCTGCAGGGGTTGGAGTCCATGAAGCTGGCTTTGGCACAACGCGAGTTGCAAGTCGCTTATCTGTCACGGCTAGAGGTGGCTTCACAGCTGATGGCTACCGCCGTGACGCTTGTTTTGGCCTGGGTCACACACTCCGTCTGGAGTTTGCTGGTCGGCACGCTGGTGGCATCGACGGCAAGAACCGCATTAAGCCACCTGTACCTGCCGGGCGCAGTTGCCCGCCCGTGCTGGGACCGCGACTGCGCAAAGGAAATCATTGGCTTTGGCAAATGGATTTTTCTCTCGTCCATCATCGGGTTTTTGGCTGCCCACGGCGAAAAGCTCATTTTGGGGGCAACACTCACCACTGCCAGTTTTGGCATTTTCTCCATTGCCAGCACCTTGATGATGGCCATCATGGGGGTTTATGGCGCGCTCAATGCCCACATCATTTTCTCGGCCTTGAGCGAGTCTTTGCGCACCAGCGAACAAGCCACCGCAAAGGTCTATGGACGCGTGCAGCAACTGGCAGATGTGTTTTTGGGTGTGATGGCGGGCGGCATTTTCATGTCGGGCCATTGGGCGGTGGAACTGTTTTATGACCACCGTTACCAGGACGCAGGCTGGATGTTTCAGTGGCTTGGACTGTCCTTGCTGGCGGTGCGGCACCAGGTGGTGGAGCAACTGATGTTTGCCAAGGGCAACCCGCAATGGGTCACTGCCAGCAATTTTTTACGCGCGGCAAGTCTGTTGCTGCTGGTGCCTGCGGCTTATGCTTGGGGTGGTGAACGCGCGGCGGTGGCCGCCGTGGTGGCCAGCCAGTTTGTCAGCTGGCCGGTGGCGCTGTGGTTCAAGTCCCGGCACGGGCTGCTGACCTGGGCTTCCGAGCGTGTCTGGTTGCCAGCGCTGTGCCTGGGCATGCTTGCAGGCTGGGCCTTGGACGCCATTATTTTGACTTTTTTGCACTGACCCACCCATGCGAATCACTTTTTTAATGCCCTCAGACAACCTCACCGGTGGCAACCGTGTGGTGGCCATTTATGCCCAGCAACTGATGGCACGCGGCCATGAGGTGCTGGTCGTCAGCTGCGCCCCAGACCGGCTGGGTCTGCGCGACACCGTGCGCAGCGTTGTCAGGCAAGACTGGGCGCGCCTGCGCCAGCACACCCGCCCGCAGCCGGGCCACATTGCCCTGTCAGGCGTGCCCCACAAGGTGCTGGAGAGGCCGCGCTCGATCACGGCCGCCGATGTGCCAGACGCTGACATCGTCATTGCCACCTGGTGGGAAACAGCGGTGTGGATGCACGACATGCCCGCCAGCAAGGGGCGGCGGGTGCACCTGATCCAGGGTTACGAAGTCTGGTTTGGCCCCGAGGCTATCGCGCAAGTGCACGCGGCACTGCAACTGCCCAACACAAAAATCGCCATTTCATCCGACCTGAAGACCACCATTGAAGCCAAGTTAGGCCCCCTGGGCATCACCGTGGTGCCCAATGCGGTGGACCTGACGCAGTTCACCGCGCCAGCACGAGCCCGCCAGCCGTCACCCACGGTGGGCTTTGTCTACGCTGTGGCCGCCATCAAAGGGGCTGACATCTGCGCGCAAGCCTGTGAACTGGCCCGGCGGGCGTTGCCTGACCTCAAAGTGGTGGCGTTTGGTGCAGACCAGCCCTCTGCCGAGGTGCCGCTGCCCACTGGCACCGACTATTTTTATCGCCCGGAACAAACCGCACTCAAAGGCATTTATGGCCGCTGCGATGTCTGGTTGTTTGGCTCACGGCTGGACAGTTTCGGCTTGCCGATTCTGGAAGCCATGGCCTGCCGCACCCCGGTGATTGCGGTGCCGATTGGCGCTGCCCCTGAGCTGCTAAGTGATGGCACCGGGGTTTTGGTTGCCAAGGAGTCACCCGAGGCCATGGCCGCTGCCATCGTGGCATTTTTTAGCCAGTCTGCGCCAAACTGGCTGCAACGCTCTGACAATGTATTTGCAAAGGCCCACGCTTACTCTTGGCACGATGCAACTGAGCGCTTGCTGGAAACCCTGAATCCATGAGCGCATCCACTCCTTCACACGCAGCGCGCACCTTGGGCACTTACCTGCCAACGCTCGACGGCTGGCGCGCCATTGCCATTGGTCTGGTGTTGTTTGCCCATGGCTCGGAGTCGATGCAACTGGTATTTCAGAGTGACTGGTTGGCGCACTCAGCCACCTTTAAAAAACTCGGCCTGCTTGGCGTGCAGCTGTTTTTCGGCTTGAGTGGTTTTTTGATCACTAGCAAACTCATTGAAGAAGAAAGCCGGCGCGGCCAAGTGTCGTTGCGTGCGTTTTACATCCGCCGCGCTTTCCGGATATTGCCAGCCTCGGTGTTTTTTCTGATTGTGGTTGGCGTGCTGGCCTTGAACGGTGTTCTTGATGTCAGCCTCGGGCGCTGGCTGAGCACCTTGCTGTTTGCCGCCAACTACACACAGGCAGAGCACAGTTGGTATCTGGGACATTTCTGGTCACTGGCGGTTGAGGAGCATTTTTATTTTCTCTGGCCAGCTGCTTTTCTGCTCCTGAAAATATCCCGGCGCAGGGTGGCCGTGGTGGTTGTCATGGCCCTGTTGATTGCCGTTTGGCGCGCACTGGACTTCAGGTTCCAGATCAGTGGCTCCTCGCCAGCCGTGTTTTGGGGACGAACCGACATCCAGGCAGATGGCATATTGTGGGGTGTCCTCGCCGCCCTCCTGTATGGCAATGCCGTTTTTAAGAAGCGTCTGCAGCAGTGGTATGCCCATCCATTGGGTTGGCCCATGCTGCTTGCACCCTTGCTGCTGATCGAAGCCCTGCCAAGTGGAAACTGGAAGCTTGACTTTGCCCTGATCACATTGAAAGCCATGCTGATCCCCCTGCTGATTTTGGGCACAGTGGTGCAAAACAAGCATCTCACCAGCCGCTTGCTTGAAAGTGCACCCATGAGACTGGTCGGTCGGCTGTCTTACAGCTTGTACCTGTGGCAACAATTTTTTTTGGTCTGGAGCGATGAGCGGGTGGCGGGTCTGGCGTGGGTGCAAGTGTTCCCCTACAACCTTATCGCGGTTTTTGTTTGCGCCAGCCTGAGCCTGTTGCTGATCGAAAACCCGCTGATCGCGCTTGGCCATCGCCTGGTACAAAGGCAAACGAAAGTCAGGACATCACGCGTTTGAAGGACGACCTGGGTACTGTCTTACCCGCCGAATCTGCCGTATCGGTGTCCGGTTGATGGCCCCGATTTTTAATACTCTCGCCCCAGCCCAGCAGCAAAAACAGCATGGGTTCAGTTTGTGAACCCATGTAAACGGTCGAGAAGGCAATAAAACACATCAGGTAAATACCCGAAAACGTGAAACCAATGGGGGCTACCCCCACCGGTGCCTTCAGGCCAAACTTCACCTGCGACAGGATGGCGTACACAAAAATGGTGGCAAATACGGTGGGGGCCAGCACACCGTGCTGCAAGGCCATCAAAAAGAACGCGTTGTCTACCGATTCCATGCCCCGAATGGTGGGCACTGTGGTCAAACCCCAACCCGACCAGAATTTCTCCATCAGGAAACTTTTGTACTGCTCGATCATGACCTTGCGGTAGAGCATGGTTTGTGCTTCGCCACTCAGAATTTCACCTTCATTGGGCGTGATGTAGGCATCCAACGCAGCTTGACCAAGCAGCCCGCCAATCAAAAAGAAGGCCGCCACAAAGATCAGCCATTGTTTGCGGTTTTTGGTGTTGCCCACAGCCACTAGCACAGCCCCGACCAAGCCCCCAATCCAGGGCCCGCGTGAGATGGTCATCAGCGCCATCACGATCAAGATGATGGTGATTTGGTGTTTGAATGCCAAAGGGAAACGCTGCATGTGTTGCTGCACCCAGCCCATTAGCCCGGACTGCTTTTGTTCCCACACGCCTTGCCATGACAACCAGCGGTGCAGCCGGTACACCGCAATGATCATGATGCAGGCCAATATCGGGTGCTCAAACGTGCCTGCCGTGCGCGCCAGTCCCCAGCGAATAGAAACGGCGCTGAACGAATTGGGGAAAAAACCTGAAAAAATCTTGAAAGTCGGGCTCACCCAGAATTTGGCTTCATAGACAAACAGAGGAAACATCAACAGAAAAATAAGAACGAACATGCGACCGGTTTCAATGTCCATGCGCCGGCTGTCGATCAGGTAGCGCCCGATCAGGTACGGACCAATCAGCGAAGACAAAACGTAAAAAGCATAGTTTTGCGCATCTGAATAACCCCGGCTCAGGTAGTCGGCAACGACCCGCACCACAAAATACAACACCAGCAAGACCTCCATTCGGCCAAACTTCATGTCACCCAATCGGTCGCGCACCAGCACAAACAAAATCGGGAGAATGGCCGCCTGCATGAAATTGGGATCAGGCAAGCCCGGAATGTTGACCCAAAAAGAAAATGGCATCAGCAAAAAGAAGGGCATCCAGACTTTCAGAAAAGTCTGCTCTGCCCCGCGTTTGGCGATCATGTACATTGCCATCACCATGGCAACGAAGATGACGTAGCGTGTGACGTTCATGGTGGATGACTTACAGGCCGAAAAAGTAACTGGGCACAAACGGCCCGAAGGTGCCCAGCGCGTCAGGCGCGGGGTTTACCCATACGATTTTGCACCCAACGTGCGCGCAGCAATTCCACCTGGAGCCGCAGGTTGGACAAACTCATGAAGTGCTTGAAGTCATCCTTGGTCAAAGTCTCCAACAACAGTTCCTGCATGTAACCACCCCCTTGAAACATGGGGACGCTGTTGACAAATAAACCGACGGCTTCGGGGTCGAGCTTTTCCAGCAGACGTTTGGCCCGCACCACCTCACCACGACTCACCGACTGGGCTTCCAGCACCATAAATACTTGCCCCAGGGCATCAATCAGCAACTCGGCATCGGCACTGAGCAACACCGGTGGCAGTGCCACCAGCACATAGTCTTGCTGCTGGGTCCAATGACCAACCGCTTGCGCCAACAAATCAAGCCGTTGCAAACCGGTGGACAACTGATTGCCAAACCCTACAGCCTGGAGCGACTCGTCCTGATGAACCAGCGTGTGCTGAACTCCATCCAGACTCGCCTGACCTGCCAGGAAGTTGGACAAACCCGGCTGCTCTGACTTGAAAAGGGTGCTCGGCGTGAAGCTGTTGGCATCCACCACCAACACCCGAAAACCCAGCTGCTTCAGCGCAGCTGCGGTGTCAAGAATCACCTTATCGACCCCGCCCGCCGTCTTGATGGACGCAAATGAAAACACGTTTTTGGCGTGTCGGGCCCGGTTACGGATCAGAGTGGAAGCAAAACGCCGGGTTTGCTCCTTGGCAAACATCCCAGATGGCAAATCCGTGTTCATGACCTGCCAGCCTGCAGCAGGTATGCCCATCAACTTTTCCGCATCGTTGACGGTGTGGATCCGCTTGTCTGACAAATCCAATGCAATTGGCGCAAGCAAGGCAAGCCCCCCGGCGACCACAAAAACCAGCAGCAGCAGTTTGGTTTTTCCCACGCCTTGTGGTGTCTCTGCGGGCAATGCGGCAGACACCAGGCGCACAAAACCGATTGCCGCGCTCTCGTTTTGCAAATAGTTAAGGCGGTCGCGAACCTCCTTGTGCTCTTGCTCCCGCTTTCGAATGTCGCCGGTGATTCGCATGGCTTGCTGGAAGTTTCTGGCGTAGTCAGCCGCTTGGCCTTCAATTTTTTTCAGGCCATCGCGAATCTCGGCCTCCACCGTCCTGGTTTGCAATTGCGAGGCCAGCAGGCGACTTTTGATATTGCCATAAGCCGCTGCCTCAAACTCTGCCTCCTTGCCAAGCAGACGCTTGTTGATGGCGGTATGTTCCTCCAGTGCCGGTTTTTTTGCCGGGTGTTTGTCTTCCAGCCCGGTGGCAACACGGCCCAGTTCCTCGGACCGCTTGACCACCTCTGAGCGCAGTGCCTGAAGCCCGGTGTCCTGCAAGCGCATCTCCATGATGGAACGTCCAACCGAAGTGGGTGTTTCACGCTGTGCCAGAAACGCCTGCAAGGTGGCTTCGGCCTGTGCACGGTCGCGGGCTGCGGCCGCATGATGCTCACGTGCCTGCGCCAGCATGGTGTCGTAGGGGTTGACCACATTCTCGCCAAAGGTGGTCAACCCAAGCAGCTCAGACAGCCCGATGCGCTGCGCCTCCAGTTGGGTGATCTCTTGCTGCAACCGGGCGGAGTTGGCCTGAAGCGCCTCCAGTCGCTCCACCGAGCCAAAAATCTGTTCGCTTTTTGTGGTCTCCAAAAATGATTGTGTGATGGCGTTCACGATGTCATCGAGCGGCTCCTTTTCTTGCCCCTCAAAACCGATACGCACCATGTAAGTGTCAGGAATGGCACGCACCGTCACCAG
>JFJP01040433.1_pt1 | contig 11239 bp, 10 predicted proteins | sample 431651 | NCBI WGS metagenome assembly JFJP01 (sample SAMN02602958, study PRJNA72255) | Microbial mat metagenome, whole genome shotgun sequencing project. | biome: fresh water; feature: sink hole; material: water; isolation source: purple microbial (photo- and chemosynthetic) mats found in... | reverse complement strand
ATAGCGTGGTCCCAAAATTCAAGGCGCAGGGAAACACATATCCGGCATTGTAATCCGTGTGCTCGCCAATCAGGTTAACTCTGCCCGGAGAAAAATATACCCTGATTCCGGATTCGTCTGTGCGGTAAATTTTTGCGAATTCTTTTTTCAAATTATGAAGATCCATGATCGTGATTTTTGGGTTTCAAGATGTATTAATAAGAAGGTTGCGAAAATTATAAAATAATGATAATTATTGCTTTAACCTTCAATTTTTTAACTGGAGTTCGAATGTATTGCCTTCTGTTCAGGTTTTCTTTCAGAGGAACCCGGATTATTAGTCTTTCCAAACTGAGTTCAAAAATAGATATTTTTTCTTCAAATCAATTCTAAATTAGTTATCAGCCATCAGTTTTCCTTATATTTGAAGCCTTGAACCATTAACAGGCAAAAATGCTCCGGATACTTTCCAGAAACAAAGTTTTATTTTCAGGATACCTGCTTTTTTTACTGTGTTTCAGTATTCCGCTTATAATCTTTGGGAAAAAGGATACACATCTTTTGTTCTCGGGCATCCACACAGCCTTCCTCGACGTTCTCATGAAGCTTACAACATGGTTGGGAGATGGATTGTTTATGGTACTTGTGGGCGTGGCACTACTTTTTGTGAAGCTCCGGTACGGCTTCATTATTCTCAGCTCCTTTCTGGCCACTTCGCTAGCTGTTCAGTTGTTGAAGAGGCTGGTGTTTCCTGATTTTAAGAGGCCTGTGGCATGGTTTCAGGAAATGGGTATTGATCTTTACCGCATCGGGGGAGTGGAATATCATTCCTATTTTAGTTTTCCTTCGGGGCACTCAGCCACAGCCTTTGCATTGTTTTTCGGCCTGGCGTTTTTCGTGAAAACAGGAGCCTCCAAAATCATGTTCCTGCTTCTGGCAATACTTACGGGATTTTCGCGGGTATATCTTTCACAGCATTTTATGGGCGATGTGTTGGCCGGATCGATGCTTGGAATGCTTATTGCCTTGTCGGCTCATGCCCTGTTCGAAACCTTCAAACCCTACTGGATGGATAAGGGCGTCATAAAACTGATTTCAAAAAAACATGCATAAACTAAAAGATCACAAAGCCAGCCTGTATGTTTTCCTTTTGGGAGTTGTACTTTTTGTGCCGTTTTTGGGAGGGGTACATCTTTTCGACTGGGATGAGATCAATTTCGCCGAATCGGCCCGAGAGATGATTGTGAGCGGAAATTATCTCAGTGTTCAAATTAATTACCTCCCTTTCTGGGAAAAACCTCCCTTGTTCATATGGATGCAGGTTCTTTCCATGAAGCTCTTTGGAATAAACGAGTTCGCAGCCCGCTTCCCTAATGCAGTTTGCGGAATCCTTACCCTGCTTGTGCTGTTTCATACCGGCAAAAAATTCAGGGACGAGAAGTTCGGCTGGATCTGGGTTATGACCTATGCCGGTTCCATCTTGCCATTCTTGTATTTTAAATCCGGAATTATCGATCCTTGGTTCAACCTCTTTATTTTTCTGGGAATCATCCGTTTCGTGGATTACCTTCTCCTTCATGAATCGAGATTGAGAAACCTTGTGCTTTCGGCTCTTTACCTCGGTCTTGCAGTTCTTACAAAAGGACCTGTGGCACTGTTGATTTTTTCTTTAAGTTTTGCCGTTTATCTGATTTTCGTTCGTTTCAAAATTAAGTCGAGTTTCAGGGATATCATGATTTTTGCTGCCATTCTTGGCTTTACTGCAGGATTTTGGTTTATTCTGCAAATCCTTTCCGGAAACCTGGGCATCATTCGCGATTTTATCATTTACCAGGTCAGGCTCTTTAAGACTGAGGATGCGGGTCATGGTGGTTTTCTTTTGTACCATTTCGTGGTCCTCTTCCTTGGGGTTTTCCCTGCCTCGGTTTTTGCTTTGTTTTCTTTTTTCAGGAAGACGGGTAAAAACACTAACGACGACGGTTTTACGCTTTGGATGCAGATACTTTTTTTCACCGTGCTGATCTTGTTTACCATAGTAAACACGAAAATTGTTCATTACAGCTCCATGTGTTATTTCCCCCTTACTTTTATGGCCTCACTCACTATCTGGAGAATAGTATCGGGGGAGATACATGCGGGCCGGCTTTTGCGCATTTTGATTGGGCTGGTTTCAACTGCTATAGGAACTGTTTTAATTGTCATACCTTTTATCGATCGGTTTAAAGAAAGCCTTATTGCGAAAGGTTGGATAAAAGATGAGTTTGCTTTGGGAAACCTTCAGGCTTCGGGGAACTGGACGGGTTTTGAACCGCTTGTCGGTGTGTTTTTTGTGTTCGTGACCCTATGGTTTACCTGGAGCTTCGCGAAAAATCCTTACCGGTCCATCAAAGGAATTTTTGCCGCTTCGCTGATCATGGTTTTCCTTACAATGGCGCTGATTGCCCCAAGGGTTGAGGCCTATTCGCAGCGCGCCGCCATTGAATTCTACCGATCGGTGGCAGGGGAGGATGCCTATATTACAACCCTCGGGTTCAAATCGTATGCACATTTGTATTATGGCCAGGTTAATCCCCCGGAAAACCCTTCTGTATATGAAAAGGGCTGGTTTTTAACCGGGGATATCGATAAGAAAGTATATGTTGTTTTTAAAATAAACCGAAAAACACGGTACCTGAAAGAATATCCCGACCTGAAAATCGTTAATGAAAAAAACGGATTTGTGTTCGCTAAACGTCTGCCCAAATAAAACATGAACATGAGCTGAAAAAAGCTACATCGTTTGCATATAACTTTTATATTTGCATTTTAAATGTCTTTTTAATGAAACCAGCCTTATGTAGCTGGAAATAAAGTAAATTTTTATTTTTATTTTTTCACATGATCAACAATAAAAGAATCACCGTTGTGCTCCCTGCCTATAACGCAGCCAAAACTCTTGAAATAACCTACAACGAAATCCCTTTCGACATTGTTGATGAAGTTGTGCTGGTTGATGACCGTTCCAAGGACGACACCGTGGAAGTGGCCCGGAAACTTGGAATCAAACATATTATTGTACACGATAAAAACAAGGGCTATGGCGGGAACCAGAAATCGTGTTACGACAAGTCACTGGAACTGAAATCGGATGTGATTGTGATGTTGCACCCCGATTACCAATATACCCCCAAGCTGATTCAATCCATGTGTTACCTTATTGCCAACGACGTATACGAAGTGGTCTTTGGATCGCGTATCCTCGGAAAAGGTGCACTTAAGGGGGGAATGCCTTTCTACAAGTATGTTGCCAACCGTATGCTCACTCTGACGCAGAATATACTGATGAACCAGAAGCTATCGGAGTATCATACCGGGTATAGGGCATTCTCAGGCAACGTGCTGAGGAGTATCGATTATAACGCCAACTCCGATGATTTCGTTTTTGATAACCAGATGATCGCCCAGATTTTCTATGCCGGTTTTGAGATTGCCGAAATTACCTGTCCGACAAAATATTTCGACGACGCTTCATCAATTAATTTCCGCAGGAGTTCGATTTATGGGATAGGGGTGTTGAAGACCTCTGTTTCTTATCTGCTTCAGAAACTGGGATTGGCAAAGTTCAGGATCTTTCAACTACCAGCCTCAGGCTTAATTTCGTGACGGGGTGACGGGGTGACGGGGTGATGATGATGACGTGACGGGGTGACGGGGTGATGACGTGACGGGGTGATGGGGTGATGACGTGACGGGGTGATGTTGGGCATTTTATCCTTAATCTTAACCTCAACCTATAACAATGCTCAAAATTAAAGTAATAATTACCTTTTATTAAAACCAAAAACCAATGAGAAAATCCACAATTTATTTCTTTGTCATCAGCCTTTTTTTTGGAATTGTTTCGTGTACGAACACGGCTAAAAATAATGGGCCCGACTGGCAATATCCTTTTAACGGGACCGATCTTATCGGATGGGTTCAAAAGAACGGACAAGCCCCTTATACTGTGCGCGATTCAGTGATTATTGGGACCACCATGATGGGTACCCCGAATTCATTTTTGTGCACGGAACAGGATTATGCCGATTTTATTCTCGAACTTGATTTCATGGTTGATCCTTCCATGAACAGTGGAGTGCAGATCCGCTCAAAAAGCATTCCTGAATACCAGGAAGGGCGTGTGCATGGCTACCAGGTGGAAATTGACCCTTCCGACAGGGCTTTTACGGGAGGTATTTATGACGAAGCTCGTCGCGGATGGCTTTACACACTTAGTGATGATGAGAATGCCGAAGCTCGTGCAGCCTTTAAAAATGGGGAGTGGAATACATTTCGCGTGGAAGCTATCGGCAGCAGTATAAAAACTTGGGTAAACGGGATAGCGGTTTCCAATCTATATGATGATGCTGATGCCACGGGATTTATTGCGCTTCAGGTTCACGCTATTGGTGATTCTGCAATGCTCGGAAAACAAATCATGTGGAAGAATATAAGGATTGCTACCACAGATGTTGCAAAGTATGCTACCCCTTCTGCAGCAAAGCTGAAATCGTACCTGGTGAACACGCTTACGGAACAGGAAACAGCAGAAGGCTGGAAGCTTCTGTTCGACGGCAAGACTTCCACTGGTTGGAGAAAAGCCTACAGTGAAGGATTCCCTGAAAAGGGCTGGGAGATAAGCAATGGTGAACTCTCTGTGCTTCCCTCAACAGGAGCCGAATCGCAGAACGGTGGGGATATTGTAACGATTGATGAATACAGCAACTTCGAACTTCTGCTTCAGGCTAAAATGACCCCGGGAGCTAACAGTGGAGTGAAGTACTTTGTTACCGAGCTGGAAGCCAATAATCCGGGAAGTGCTATAGGCCTGGAGTTCCAGATCCTCGACGACAAACTTCACCCGGATGCCAAGATGGGAAATTACGAGGGCAGCAGAACCTTTGCGTCGTTGTATGATCTGATCAAAGCTGAAAACAAGCGTGCCAATGCAATAGGAGAATGGAACAACATTCGCATTGTGTCGAAAAACAATCACATGGAGCATTGGCTCAACGGTTTTAAGGTCCTGGAATACGAGAGGGGCAGCGACGATTTCAGGAAGCTGGTTGCCGGAAGCAAATACAAAGACTTCAAGGCATTCGGTGAGGCTGCCCAGGGTCATATTCTCTTGCAGGATCACGGTAACGCCGTTTCGTTCCGAAGTATAAAAATCAGAGAAATCAACTAAGATCCAACTATGAACAACTGAATTGGAAGGAATGGTTCCAATTCTGTTTTTATTCATAATTGTTTGAAGAAAAAGCCGGTGATAAACCAAATGTTGGGTTTATCGCCGGTTCTTATATTTAGGGGGATTGGCTTTTAGGAAGGACTTTCAAGTTTGGCGGAATTTTAAGCGAGATCTTAGAATTTCATTTTTTCGACCAAACCGAATAGGGAAGAATTTGTAAAGCATTCGTGGCAATTCTTAAAAGTCCAGATGCAATCGGATAAATCAGTAGCCATATGGATTACCAGACCAAAGGCAAGCCATCTGGTTTTAGTGTAAAACAAGCCGGCAAAATAAATACCTATTGCCCAAAAGCTGTGCAGGGGATGGAAATTTATGCTGCATCGCTGCGGGTCGAACACCGGGCTTGCCAGCAAGTGGTCCAGATCAACGAAAATCGCCAACGCCATTATCAATCCAGCCTTCTTCCATTCTTTCCTGAAAAACACCCATGCAAACACAAATGGAAAAACCAGATGCATGAAGTAATGAACAATAGCTTGCCATTCGATTACAAGATTACCGATTTCCATTCATTCAGGGTTGTGTGATTTTTTGTTGCTGTTATAATTCCTGTCAAAATCCTTCACTCACTATACTCACTATACTCACTTCTACTCACTACTCACCACTCCTTACTCACCACTCGCTACTCGCTACTGTTCACTACTCCTCACTCCCCAACCCAACTTTCTTCCCCTCCCTCATACTCTGAAAAGCCGCATTGATAATTCTGATTCCCAAGGCTGCATCTTCGGGCTTCACGGGCACTTCTCCTCCCTCGCGAATTGCTTTGTATAAACTGTCGTAATATTTCTGGTAATTTCCGGGGATGGTTTCGATTTTGCCTCTGAAGGCTTTACCCTTTTCAAGATTGTTCAGCAGGCCCCACTGATCATCATGCTCTTTTCCCCAACCAGCTTCACCAGGCAGCTTTCCATCTTTGAGGTCTTGCTCCTGAGGGTCGGTTCCCCATTTGAGAAACGAACCTTCCGTGCCATGAAGAATGTATCGTGGGCCGGGCTCTTTCACCAGCAAACTGCCTCTGACCGATACGCAAAGGTTATCGGCATATTCGAGCCGGATATCGAAATAATCATCAACGCTTCCGTTGCTGCGCAAGGTCCGTATATCGGCATTTACGGCCTTTGGCTTGCCGAAAAGCACGAGTGCCTGGTCAATTAAATGCGACCCAAGATTGTACACGATTCCGGTTCCGGAAGCCGATTCTTCCTTCCAAGTACCTTCCTGAATAAAATTACGATAACGGTCGAAATGCGATTCAAATGAAACAAGCCTTCCCAGCATTTTGTCTTTGATGACCTTTTGTACCGTCATGAAATCGCCGTCCCATCTTCTGTTTTGAAATACGGTGAGAATAAGTTCTTTTTTCTTTGCCAGTTTCATTAAAACTAAAGCCTCATCGTGCTTTTGCACAAAGGGTTTCTCAATTACCACGTGTTTTCCTGCTTCAAGAGCCAGCCTGGCATGTTCAAAATGCAAATTGTCGGGTGTGTTTACAATGATGAGCTCAGTTTCCTTGTCCCGGAGGAGTTCCTCAAACGATCTGAATAGCTTGGAGTAGCTGTATTTTTCCCGGCTCTTTTCCTGGTTCCGTTCAACAATTGCTGTTATTTCAAACCCGGGGTTGGAATGCAGCAAAGGCGCATGAAAAATCATTCCCGACATGCCAAAGGAGGCGATTCCTGTTTTTATTGGATCTTGCATAATGAACGGAATAAATGTTTGAGGACAACGGGCTCAAAAATACATCAAAAATCCACGAAACTTCCAAACTATGTTTTTTCAATCCCCCAAAAAAAATATCTTTGTAAAAAAGCGAATTTATGGCAACAGTGTACCGAAACCTTTTTGCGATGGGAACCCGTTTCGATATGGTTCTTCCCGGGATTGATGAGGAGACAGGCGACTTTGTCTTCAGCCTGATACGAAAGGAAATCCAAAGGTTGGAGGAGATGTTGAGCAATTATATTGAGTTTTCCTCCCTCTCTAAACTTAACAAAACCGCCCCGAAATTTCCTTTTCATGCCGATAAGGAATTGTTTGAATTGATTTGCGATCTGAAAAAAATGTATACTGCAAGTCTGGGCTATTTTGATGTTAGCATTGGGAGTTACAAAGAATCCGGGTCGACAGGGGCTGGAGACGAGCTCCAGGCCAAACCCTTTTCAGGATCTCTGGATGAGATTGTAACCAATGAGCTGGAAAAATCCATATGGTTTTCGCAGCCCGGTTTGTCGATCGATTCGGGCGGGTTTGGAAAGGGACTGGCTCTGGAAAATGTAAAAAAAGTGCTCTCCGACCATAATATTCATCAGGGTTTTATTAGTTTTGGGGAAAGTTCGGTTTTGGTTCTGGGCAATCATCCCTTTGGCGAGGGATGGAAAGTGAGCATCCCGGATATTTATTCTTCCGAAAGCGTTTGTGTGTTTCATCTAAAAAACAATGCACTTTCCGTTTCCGGAAATACTCCGGCTAATCTGGTAAAATATCCTCAGGGACATATCATCAATTTGATTGCGGGTGCCAGAGTTAGTAAATCAGGACTTGTTTGTGTTTCCGGTCCCTCTGCTTTTTATGCCGAGATACTTTCCACCGCCTTGTTTATTGCCGGGGAGGAGGAACAAATACAAATTCTAAATAATTTTCCGGGATACAAAGCCGTTAGAGTTTCGTACGAATCAAATTGCAAAATTCCCGATATTAGGGAAATAGAATATACCAGTTATGAATGATCCAAACAATAATTCGAGAAGAGACTTTCTCAAAACATTTTCTTTGATTTCCGGCTCCACGCTCCTTCTGTCACAGATGCCCTGGCTGCGCGATTTGCATGCCCAGGAACCCGGGCGGAGAATCAAGCTTGGTATTATTGGTTCCGGCAGCAGGGGAAACCTGTTGCAGATGTATCTGAAAGATATCCCGGAATGTGAAATGAGTTGCGTGTGCGACAATTACCAGCCAAACCTGGAAGCGGGTCTTGCAATTGCCGGTGCTCAGGCCAAAGCCTATGTTAACCACTTGGAAATGCTCGGGAAGGAGCAGCTGGATGCAGTAATTGTTGCTACTCCTCTCCACGAACATGCTCATATTGTAATCGATTGTCTGAACGCCGGTGTTCATGTTTTCTGTGAAAAGAGCATGGCCAAAACCATTGAGGAATCCGATAATATGATAAAAGCGCAGCAAAAATCAGGAAAGATTCTCCTTATCGGCCATCAGCGTATGTTTAATGTGAAGTATCAGAGAGCACTGCAACTCATCAGGGAAGATAAGATAGGGCCGGTTACCCACATAAGGGCTTACTGGCATCGGAATAACAACTGGCGAAGGGAAATCCCTTCCCCCGAGCTGGATAGAAAAATCAACTGGAGGCTATACCGAGACTATTCCTGCGGCCTTATGACCGAACTTGCCTCGCACCAGATCCAGGTAGCCAACCAGATTCTTGGTGAAGTCCCTTTATGCGTGTGGGGATCGGGCAGCACAAACTACTGGAAGGATGGGAGAGAGGTTGAGGACAATGTAAGCCTGGTGTACAAATATCCCGGAGGAACTCATCTTGTTTACGATTCGGTGAACAGTAACAAACATTACGGTCTCGAGGAGCAGATAATGGGTCCCAAAGGCACAATGGAGCTGGAAGGAGGACAGATGTGGCCGGAAATCATGCCTCCTGCTCCCGGAATTCTTCAACTAATTAATCAGATCGAGCATAAGATATTTGATGTTATCCCTATCGGAGGAGCCAGCTGGATTCCTGATTCGGCTGCAACCGACAAAGGAGAATATATCTGGAATGAGGTTCTTGAATCCGATGGCACAAAGATGGAAATGGAAGCATTCGTTTCCATGGTTCGTGAAAACCGATTTGTTCCCGAGCTTCTGCGACAGGGTTTCTACGCTTCGGTTGCCACCTTGATGGGATACGAATCCATCCAGAAAAACCAAATCGTCAACTGGCCGGAAAACCTCTCCCTTTAAGCAATAACATTAATAAAGCACTGCATGAAACCAACAATCATATCCCCCGAAACAAAGAAAAACGAACTAATTGCTATTTCACTTTGTTTTATTGCTGCCTTAATATTCAATATAGTTAGTATCATTATCTTCGATACCTCTTGGATTGAACTATTCTCGCAGATTCATATCGTTTTGATTCTGACTTTTGTGTTTTATTTTGTCCTATTGGTTTTGAGGGGATTAACCTGGCTTATCTTGAAATTGGTAAGAAAAAAACAAACGAATTAAAAAAATATCACTTGAAATAAATAAATGAATATGAGAAAGATAAGCATTGTTTCAATTCTGTTTCTAACTGTTTTCGGCATGATTTCATGTCAACCTGCGGCTGAAAAGAAAGCCGAAACCCCGGAAATAAGAAATATTATTTTCATGATTGGCGACGGGATGGGTGTTGCTACTGTGAATGCAGCCATGACAGTCTCTCCAAGCCCCTTGAATTTTTCACGTTGCAAGCATACCGGATTTTCCACAACCTTTTCGCTTTCAGATTATATCACCGACTCTGCAGCGGCAGGAACAGCTTTGGCAACGGGAAAGAAAACGAAAAATGGGGTTTTGGGTCAGGATACACTCGGAAACAAATTCAAAACCATTCTCGAGATCGCTGAGGAAAATGGCCTGGCCACCGGACTTGTTTCGACCTCATCAATCACTCATGCTACACCTGCTTCATTTATTGCACACGTTGCAGGCCGCAATTCTTATGAGGATATCGCCCTTGAATTTCTGAAAACGGATATCGATGTTTTTATCGGGGGAGGTATAAATAATTTCTTCCGCAGAGCCGATGGACTGAACCTCCTCGATAGTCTTACTGCCCGTGGATATCAGGTCGATACAACACTCGAAAGCATTTTATCGGCGAATACCTTGAAACTTGCCGGACTTACTGCCCCTTTTCATAACCCATACCGGCTCGAGGGTCGCGGTGACATGCTACCCCTGGCTTCTCAGAAAGCAATAGATATCCTGAGTCAGAATCCCAAAGGTTTCTTTTTGATGATCGAGGGCTCGCAGATTGACTGGGCCGGGCATGCCAATCTTCAGGCAAATTTAATTGATGAAACTCTTGATTTTGATAAGGCAATTGGGCTTGCGTTGGATTTCGCACAAAAGGACGGTCATACCCTTGTTGTGGTAACAGCCGATCACGAAACTGGCGGTGTTACAATTATCGGGGGAGATAGGAACAAACACGAAACGGTGTTGAATTTTTCCACTGGTGACCATACTGCTGTTATGGTGCCGGTTTTTGCCTACGGTCCGGGGTCAGAGAATTTTACCGGAATCATGGACAACATCGATTTCTTTACCAAATTCGTGAAACTGTATAACTTTCAACCGATTCTGAAATAATATCTGCAAGTCAAAATAACCTAAACTTGAATCAAAGGAGGATTTATGCATTTCTTTGCACAGGGGCTTTATTGCTTATAACCTCCTGCAACCCAAGAATTACCGGATCTGTTCCCGATAGCGCTGTTAGGGGATATCGTTTGAATACCCTCAGGCATCTGGGCAGCGAGTTAAAAGAAAGTTCGGGTTTGTGTTATTTCGACAATCGTTTCTGGTCAATAAACGATAGCGGGGGAGGAAACATTCTTTACAGTTTTGGCTCTTCCAAATCCGATTCCATTGAGAAGCATCAGATCGGAAGTGCAAACAACAGAGACTGGGAATCCCTCGACGACGATAGTCTTTTTGTGTATATCGCAGATGTAGGCGATAATTTTGGCACCCGCAAACCGCTTTTCATTTACCGTATTTCAAAGGCTGGTTTAAACAAGGGAGGTGAAATACTTTGTGATACCATCCGTTTTCAAATTCCCGAAAAGCAGGTCAACCCGCAGAGTCGGGTCTGGAGTTCGCACGACTGCGAAGCCATTGTGATCATAAACGATTCAATTTATCTATTCACGAAGAACTGGATCGATTTTACAAGCTCGGTATACGTCATTCCGG
>JFJP01018777.1_pt1 | contig 11239 bp, 9 predicted proteins | sample 431651 | NCBI WGS metagenome assembly JFJP01 (sample SAMN02602958, study PRJNA72255) | Microbial mat metagenome, whole genome shotgun sequencing project. | biome: fresh water; feature: sink hole; material: water; isolation source: purple microbial (photo- and chemosynthetic) mats found in... | reverse complement strand
GTGCGATGCTCAGCAGGATCGCACTCATCATGATGGACAGCACCAGACTGGAGCCGCCATAACTGATAAAGGGCAGCGGCAATCCCTTGGTCGGGCCGAGGCCCGTGACCACGATCATATTAATGGCGGCCTGCATGCAGATCATCATCGTCACCCCGAACCCGAGAAGGCGCCCGAATGGATCCGGCGCACGGACACTGATGGCCATGCCACAGAAGAAATAGCCGACAAACAGCAGCAGTACGATCATCGTTGCAATCAGGCCGAGTTCCTCGGCAATGATGGCTAGGATAAAGTCCGTATGCGCCTCGGGCAGGTAGGAGCGTTTCTGGATGCTATTCCCGATACCAACCCCGAACGCACCACCGAGATAGAACGATGAGAGCGACTGGTTCAGATGATAAGCCTGCTCGGGATTCTCGTCCGGATACAGGAACGCCAGGATTCGCCCCAGTCGGTTACGGTTGAAATAGACCACCACAGCCAGAAAACTCATCCCCAGCGTGCCACCTCCGAGCACATAGAAGAGACGCGTCCCCCCCGCGAACATGATAGCCAAGCCCACGACACCCACCATCATCGTGGTTCCGTAATCCGGCTCGCACGCCACGAGGAAACAGACGAACCCCAAGGCGGACAGCGGAATCAAAAGCCCGAGCTTGAACTCGCCGCTGCGGTGACCGAAGCGTGACATATAGACCGACATGCCGACAATCACCAGTAATTTGGCCAATTCAGAAGGTTGGAATCCGAGACCACCAAACCTCAGCCAGCGATGACTGCCCTTGATTTCGGTACCGATCCCGGGAATAAGGACCAGTACAAGGAGTACGGCGGTGACGACCGCCAGCGGATACACCAGCCGCTGCCAGACGTGATAATCGAGATAGGCGACAGCCACACCGGCCAGGATCGCCACCACGAGCCATGAGGCTTGACGCTGGAGATAGAAATGCGGCGTCACCGTGCGTACGCTGCTGGTGCTGTAAAGCATCACCAGCCCCAGCACGACCAGAGCAAAGATTATCGATGAAAGCAAAGGCGCTGCGCGTCGCATCATCCACGCTCCGGGTTTCAGGATGGCTCTCGTTCCACCAAAGGGAACGAGAGCTAAGGCGGAGGCCTAGGGGATGATCAGAACCTGCCCCGGTGCCAGGGTTTGCGACGTGAGGTTATTAACCCTGAGCAATTCCGCGATCCCCACATTGAACTGCGATGCGATATCCAGGATCGAATCCCCCGGCTGTACCGTGTAGGTGTTGCGACTACCCGACGCAGCGGGGGCGGAAGGTGTGGAAAGACCGGGAAGATCCAGCATGTCCGGGGATACAACCGGTGCAGGCACTGCCGCCGGGGCAGCATTGCTTCCGGCTGGCGGTGTAGCGCTTACCGGGGCGGTGCCCGGTTGCGTACGACTGCCCGACGGCAAGGTCAGCTTCTGCCCGACGACGAGCTTATCATCCTTGAGGTTGTTCGCCTCCTTCAGGGCCTTGACGGTCATCCCCTGCCGATAGGCGATGCGCGACAGGATATCCCCGGACTTAACAACATAAACCCCTGGAGTGTCCGCGGCGGCAGCGGCGGGAGCCGAGGCAGGAGCAGCCGTAGCGACAGCGGGTTTGGCCGTCGTGGCTGCCGCCGCAGGCTTACTCGCGCCAGCAGGCATCTTCAGCTTCTGGCCAAGGCGAATTTTGTTCGGCTGGCTGATATTGTTCAACACCATGATATCCGCCACGGATACGCGGTGACGCTTGGCGATCACCGAGAGGGTATCCCCCTTGCCGACCACATAGACATCCCCCGCATCCACGGGTTTCACCTTTGTCGCACGCGATGACGTCACCGGCGGCTTGATGACCGCTGCCGGCGTCACCTTCTTCGGCGTGGCGGCGGCCGCCGCCTGCCCGATGGTGGTGGGACGGTAGGCCTCCACAACCGGTTCAGGGGGCAGCAACTGATCCTGCGGCAAGGAAGGGGGCATCTCATAATTCGACTGCAGTTCCACCGGGCCACGCGTCGTGCCGCATCCCTGCATCAGCATCAACCCACCGATCGCCACAACATGAACGGCCCCCACCACGGTAATCACTAGATAACGCATTTCGTCTTCTCCTCATTCTGCCTTTTGGCTAATTGATAAACATAATCCCTGAACCGGTCTCCGCGATCCGCGTATGACCGGAACTGATCAAAACTCGCACATGCCGGGGAAAGCAGGACCACATCCCCCGGTGCCGCATCCTGCATGGCGGACTCGACCGCCGTTCTCAAATCACCAGAAATAACACAAGGAATGCAATTGCTCCACGCAGATGCGAACCGATTCGCCGACTCCCCTATAAGATAGACAGATTGCACGCGATTTTTCAATACTTCTTTGATAAAATCTAAATCATTTTCCTTTAACTGCCCACCGGCAATCAACCGTACCGGGGCATTCGTCATCTGCAGGGCCGCCTGCACCGCCGTCAGATTGGTCGCCTTGGAATCATCCACAAAGCGAATCCCACCGATCTGCCCCACCTCCTGCATACGATGAGCCAGCGGGACAAACGCCTTGATCGCCGCCTGCATGACATCGGCGGAGAGCCCGCACAGCGTTCCCGCCGCGACGGCGGCGGCCGCCGCAACCCCGGTCACCGGGTTGTCGAACGCCGTCCCCTGCAGTGAGACCTCCACGGGCTTGCCATCGAGAGCATGCACCGCCGCATGGCGCCCGGCATCGTAGCGTACCGCACCGTCGGTCCCGAAGCGGATCCATTCGGACGGTTGCGCCTCAGGCACTGCACTGCGGATGGCCTCGGCATCGGGTGCATAAACCAGCGCCCGATCCCCCGCCTGCATAGCCCGGAACAAACGCGCCTTGAGCGCGGTATAATGCGCCATGGTCTTGTGGCGGCCAAGATGATCCGGCTGTATATTCAGCATGATTCCGATCTTCGGGCGGAAGCGTTGTACCAATTCAAGCTGGAACGAACTGACCTCCGCCACGATCCAGTCCAGGGATCCGCTGCGTCGGGCGGATTCGCAAAGCGGCGTACCGTAATTGCCGGACGGCTCACTCCGCAATCCGGACGCATTAAGCATATCACTTAGCAACTTGGTCAAGGTGCTCTTGCCATTGGTACCCGTGACCGCAAGCACCGGACACTGGCAATGGCGGAACCCCAATTCCAATTCCGATATCACTTCGCCGCAGCGATCGAAGGCTTCCTGCACCACGGGCAGCTCCTCATCGAGCCCCGGACTGACCACACACAGCACAAAGCGTCCTGGCGGCATCGCCGTCGCCTGGCGGATCACCGTGACGCCACGGGTCTCCAACTCCGCGACGCAGTCGGCGGGCGCAGCCCCCTCCGCTGCATCCAAAACCGTGACCCGCATGCCCAGTTCAACCAGCAACCCGGCCGCTGCACAACCACTGCGCCCGAGGCCCAGCACAAGCACGTGCTCCCCTGGTCGCGCCAGATATCCATTTGCAATAACCATGTGTTCAACACCCGTATTATCGAAGTTTAAGTGTCAGCAAGCCCAGCAACGCAAAAAGGATCGAGAGGATCCAGAAGCGGATGGTCACCTGCGTCTCGCTCCATCCTTTTTTCTCGAAATGATGATGGATCGGTGCCATCCGGAAGATCCGTTTACCCGTCAACTTAAACGAGGCCACCTGCAGCATCACACTGACCGCCTCCATGACAAAGACTCCACCCACGAGGATAAGGACCACTTCCTGTTTGATCAGGACCGCCGTGATCGCCAGCGCACCGCCCAGGGCGAGGCTTCCGGTATCGCCCATGAAGACCTTGGCCGGATGGCAGTTATGCCAGAGAAACCCGAGACTGGCCCCCGCCATGCTACCGCAGAACACCGCCAGCTCCCCGGCACCACTGACCGCCGGAATATAGAGGTAATTGGCAAAGACAGCATGACCGGCAAGGTAGGACATGACGAGATAGGAAAGCGATGCCGAACTTGTGCAGCCGATCGCCAACCCATCCAGGCCATCGGTCAGATTCACCGCATTGGTCGCCCCGACCAAAACCGCAAGAACCAGCAATGAGGAGAGAACCAGACCCATATCAGCAATCAAGGGCGCCTTATGAAAGGGTACCACAAACTGCCGGAAACGCTCGGCAGACTCGGCATGAGTGCTCAGGGATAGTACCACAACCAGCGTCCAGAGCACCTGAAGACCCATCTTCGCCCTAGCGCTTAAGCCATCCGAATGTTTCCGGCGCAACTTGATGTAGTCATCCCAGAACCCGATCGCCCCCATGAAACAGAGCGTGGCCACAGCCAGCTGGACGAACAGGTTTGACGGGCGCGCCCAAAGCAGACTGGCAACCACCATCGCCGCGATGATCAGCAAACCACCCATGGTTGGCGTATTGCGTTTGTGGGCATGATCCGGCGCATTGCCTGTCCTCACCTGCTGGCCGATGCGGAAATCCCGCAGCCGCTGGATCACCCAGGGGCCGCACAGCACGCACAGCAGAAAAGCCGTCGCCGCCGCCCCGACCGTCCGGACGGTAATATACTGGAACACCCGCAGGGGCGAGAACCACGCCCCCAGTAGCGATAGTAAGTACAACATATCCGAATCCTATTCCTCTCCCCAGAGCATGAGCGGCGGCGGATCGCCATTGCCCAATTCGTCCGCCGTCTCCTCCACCCGTTGCACGCGTTTTGTCTCAAACAGGATAAATCCTGGTAGGTTCTGCCTGAAATCTTCCGGGGCGATCCTTAATTGTTCCGTATACGTCTGCATCATCGCACCTGCATTCATACCTGCTCCTTGCTGTTTTTAACCAACTCCAGAATCGATTCCAGTGCCACTCCGCGCGACCCCTTGAGCAGGATCGCATCCCCCGCCGAGATCTGCTCCCCGAGCACGGTTGCCGCCGTTCCCGTATCGGCGCATTTCCAGATGTTTGCCGAGGGGAACCCCTTACGTTCCGCACCCTCGGCAATGTGCGCGGCCAGGGGCCCCACGGTCAACAGGCCCGCCCAGTTCCCGCCCGCCAACGCCTCGCCCAGTACGGCATGCTCATCGCGCCCCGTGGATCCCAGTTCCAGCATGTCACCGAGCACAAGCCAGCGTCGCCCCTCGCCATGATGCATCGTGGCAAACGTGTCCAGCGCGGCCCGCATACTGGTCGGATTGGCATTATACGCATCATTGATAAACAGACAGCCTGCGACACGCTCCTCCTGCCAGCGCATCGGCAAGGGCTGATAGGTAGCCAGCCCGGACTGGATCTGCGCCCAGTTCAACCCGGCTTCGCGCCCCACCAGGATGGCAAAGCCGGCATTCAAGGCATTGTGCTGCCCCGGCCAGGGCCATTCAAATACATGCACATCGCCCTGCGCTGTCGCTGTCAACCGTTTTTGCACCGCATCGAGCGAAATCCATAGATCCGCCTCGGGATGCTGCGCTATCGACACCGTGCGCACCGCGCAGGGGACCTGCGCCCGCAATAGCGGGAACCATGTGCTGTCGCGATGCAGGAAGGCGCGCCCCTCGACAGGCAATGCCCGCAGCAGTTCCGATTTCTCGCGGGCGATCGCCTCGACCGAGTCAAAGAACTCCAGATGCACGGGACCCACCGTGGTGATGATCCCCCAATCCGGCCGCAACACCTCGCACAGTCGCTGGATCTCGCCGGGATGGTTCATACCCGCCTCGAACACCCCGTAGCGCACGTTCATCTCCATCGACAGCAGACTCAGGGGAAGGCCGATCTCATTGTTCCAGTTGCCGGTTGTACGCGCCGTTTCACCCGCAGCACTCAGCACGGCGGCCGTCATTTCCTTGACGGTCGTCTTTCCGGCACTGCCTGTCACACCGATCACCAGCGGACCCACCTGATCCCGATGCGCCGCCCCCAGCGCCGAGAGCGCCGCCTGTGTGTTCTCCACCTCAAGCAGGGGATATTCGCCATCCAGCGACAACGCCGCGCCCCGCTCGATCATGGCCGCCGAAGCCCCCGCATCAAAGGCGTGGGAGGCGAACGCATGACCGTCGAACCGTTCCCCCCGCAGGGCCACATACAAGGCCCCCGGCGAAAGGCGACGGGTATCATTCGACACTCTGGAGATCGCGTCCACAGGCTTGCGGATCCATCGACCACCGGTTACCCTGGCCAGCCACTCTGCATCATACCACGGCATATCACGACACTCCTTTTGCCATCGCTGCCAGTTCGTCCTGAACCACATCCACATCATTGAATGGGGCCATGATCCCCCCCGCCTCCTGATACGTCTCATGCCCCTTGCCGGCGATCAGCACCGTGTCCCCTTCCCTCGCCAAAGCCAATGCGCACCGAATGGCCTCACGCCGATCCACCGCCACCTCGACCGGATGAGCGCCGACACCCGCGAGAATCTCGTCAATAATCGCCTGCGGCGATTCCTGCCGCGGGTTATCACTCGTGACGACCACGGCATCGGCCAGTTCCACCGCCGCCGCGCCCATCAATGCGCGCTTGCCGCGATCCCGGTTTCCGCCACAGCCGAAGACCACGATCAGGCGACCGGGCGTTAGCGGGCGCAACGCAGCCAGCACATGGCGAAGGGCATCGTCAGTATGCGCGTAATCCACAAAAACACGAAATGGCACGACGGCCGGCACCCTCTCCAGGCGCCCCCGGACCAAGCGAACCCCTTCAAGGGCCTGCACGACCACGGACAGCTCAACGCCCGCCGCAACACAAAGGCCGATCGCGGCCAGCGCATTACTGACATTATGACATCCGGGAAGGGGCAACCGCACCGCCTGTGCTCCCCAGGGCGTACACACCCGGAATGCGGATCCCTCCAAGGACAGCACCATAGCCTCCGCCACAATATCAGCCCCCGGTTCCTGGCCGTAGGAAATCCGCTGACAGGCCAACGGTTCCTGAAGCAACCGCTGCCCCGAAGCATCATCCCGGTTGACCACGGCGCTCGCCGCGCTGCCCAACCCCCTGAACAGGATCGCCTTGGCCTCATAATAGGCATCCATGGTCTGATGATAATCGAGATGTTCCCGGGTCAGATTCGTGAAGCCGGCAGCCGCGAAATCAATATCGGCCACGCGCGACTGCGCCAAGGCATGGGAGGAAACCTCCATCACCGCACTGCGGCAGCCATGCACCACCATCTGGCGCAGCAGGTCCTGCAAGGTCAGCGCATCCGGCGTTGTGCGGGACGCCGCGATCCGTCGCTCCCCGATCTCGTAGGCAATCGTTCCAGTCATTCCAGGCACCATGCCCGCGTGCTGTAATCCCGCCCGAACCATGTGCGCCACCGTCGTCTTGCCGTTGGTCCCCGTGATCCCCACCACCTTGAGCGAACGTGCCGGCCAGCCATTCAGAATCGCCGCCAAGCGGGCCGCCGCCAGCCGGGCATTGGCAACCGTGATCACCGGCACGGAAAGACGCTCGCCGGCAGCAGACTCGGTGACCACCGCCACCGCCCCGCGACGCACCGCCTCCTCCGCGAAGCGTAGCCCATCCGTGGATCCACCGGGAATGGCGACAAAGATCCATCCCGGCCGGATATCGCGCGAATGCAGCGCCACCCCGCGCACCTCGGCATTCGCCGAAAGGCGCCCGCAGGTGCCGTCAATCTGCTTTTTTATGTCTGATAGCTGCATACGCGGAAACCCTCTTCTCAGTCCGGCAAAACGGCATCGGAAGCCAAGACATTGGCATTGAAAATCTGAAGCCCCAGATAACGACTTACATCCACGGCGATCGCGGCAAAGGCAGGTGCCGCCACGCGACCGCCGGTATGCACCGGTTTCGGTGTATCAGCCACCACGATGATGCCGATCTCGGGGTCATCGGCAGGCAGGAACCCCACGAAGGAGGCGATGTAATCGGTCGGTGAATAACCGCCACGTACCGGTTTCTGGGCCGTCCCGGTCTTGCCGGCCACCCGCATATCCTCGACCCGGGCCCGCCGTCCAGTTCCCCCTTCCTCGGTCACGAGGGCCAGCAGATCGCACATCAACGCAGCGGTATCCGGGCGAACGACCCGGGCCACGACTTCGGGTTGCGCGTCAAACACGACGCGGCCGTCGGCCCCCCTGATCCGCTTCACCACATAGGGCTTCATGCGATATCCCGCGTTGGCAATCGTGCAGTAGAGCCCGAGCACCTGCAGGGCGGTGGTCGCGATCCCCTGGCCGATCGGTATCCGCGTCGGACTGATCCCGTACCACTTCGACGGCGGATGGAAAATACCGGGCTCCTCGCCGGGCAGGTCGATCCCGAGCACCTGCCCCATGCCAAAGCCTCTCAGATAGCTGTAAAGCCGATCATTCCCCAGCATCAGCGCGATCTTTGCGGTCATGATATTGCTGGACTTGAGCAAGCCCTGGGATACGGTCAATTTGCCGTACGGATGCGCATCACGCAGCATCTTCCCCTTGTAGTACCAGGCACCGTTCTCGCAATCGAAAACCGTATCCGGCGTCACAAGCCCCTCGTTGAGGGCGGCGGCAAACGTGGCCGCCTTCAAGGTGGATCCCGGTTCGTAATTGATTCCGATTGAGCGGTTCAGCCGCACCTGGGGATCGGTTTCGAAGAATTTATTCAGGTCGAAAGACGGGCGCGAAACCATTGCTAGGATCTCACCTGTCTTGACGTTCTGGACGATACACCAGGCCCCCAGGGGCGTGTATTCCGTCATCAAATCGTCGATCACCTTTTCAACGATATGCTGGACCTGCAGGTCAATCGTTAGTTCGACTGAATGTCCCTCGCACCCCGGCTCGTACCGCTCGCGAGAAAGGTATACCTCCTGGCGAAACGCATTTACACGCCCCTCTATGACCCCGGGCAGGCCTTTGAGGTAATCGTCCAGGCGCTGCTCCACCCCCGCGCTGCCGACCCCCTCGTAATTGACAAACCCAAGCACATGGCAAAGGAAGGACCCGTAAGGATAATGGCGGACATTCGAATCCTCCAGATAGATGCCGGGTAGCTTGGAAGCAGCCACCCGGGAAGCCAGGTCAGCTTCCGCAAAACGCTGGATCCGCACGTACCTACGCCCCGGCTGATTTAGCTTCACCGCCACCTCATCCACCTCCAGCGCCAGCAGCTCACCCAGATGGGAGGCCACGGAAGCCACCGCGTTGGAAGCCAGGATAACCACCGGATCGGCAAAGACATTCTTGACGGGCAGATCCATCGCCAGGATATTCCCAGGCCCGCTGCGGTCGAAAATCTCGCCACGCCGCCCGCGGATCTCCTCATGGAACTGCCGCAACCGGGCAAGCCGCTGGCGTCGCGCCTCATGCGGGCCGAGATGCAAATACGCGAGGCGGGCACCTAGTCCTGTGGCCAGCAGCAGGAACACGAGGGCACAGAAGCCGAACCTCCAAAGCATACGTCTGTCATTCATGCCTTTCCGTCCCGCTCATCTTCGCATAATGGCGTTCGCCTGCCATGTCGCGATCCAGATGATCCAGCCCCGACTCCCATACCCCTGCATCCGCCAGCAAGACCACCTGCCGCCCCGTCGGATACCCCATCTTGACGCCATTGCGCGACAGAATACGCTCGATATTCTGGGGTGAGCAAAGCCGCGTCCATTTGAGCTCCTCGTTCAAATGCTTCTCTTCCAGATCAGCAGCGACAGCCTCCAGTGACTTGATTTCGACACCGATCGCCTCGCAACGGGAAAAAATCCAGAGATACGCGATCACCGCCGCGCCCAGCGACACCACCAATGCGGCAAAGGGAACCGGTACCATATTCCCCTCGACCCGTTTTTTACGATTACGTTTCCTACGCGCCTTGAAAATCTCCATCATGTCCTCCCGCCTTTATCCAACATCCGCCATCCGCTCCACCACACGGAGCCGCGATGAACGAGCCCGCGGATTCTCCACGCACTCCGCCGCGCCCGGTTGCACCGCCTTGCGCGTGATACGCCGGACGGCAGGCCGCGCACCCTCCCAGCGCGCACCCCCCGCCTCCAGCGATATCCAACGCCCTTCGTGCGCCGAAAAAAATCGTTTCACACAGCGGTCCTCCAGGCTGTGAAAACTGATCACCGCCAACCGCCCTCCATCCCGCAGTAGCCGCAGGCCAGCCTGCAACCCCTGCTCAATCCCATCCAACTCCCGGTTCACTTCCATCCGCAACGCCTGGAAACACTGCGTTGCCGGATGCAGGCGCCCCCGGCGCCCCCCCTTGACCTCCCAGATCAGCGCCGCCAATTCCGCGGTCCGTGCAAAGGGACGTTCCATTCGCCGCGCCACGACCCGCTGTGCAATCCGCCATGCCGACGGCTCCTCGCCGTAGGTACGGAACAGGTCGCACAAGGGCTGCTCCGCATACGTGTTCACCACCCCCGCCGCCGTCAATGCCTGCCCCTGGTCCATACGCATGTCCAGCGGACCATCGGCCATGAAGCTGAATCCACGTTCAGGCGTATCCAACTGGAACGATGAAACCCCCAGATCCAACACCACCCCGTCAACCGCGCCGACCCCCTCGGCAGCCAGCAACGCATCCATCTGCGCATAATTCCCATGCAGCGCCTTGAACCGCCCACCAAACCGCGCCAGTCGCTCCCGGCAACGCCCCAGTGCCTCGATATCCCGGTCAATCCCGAAGAGCATTCCTCCCTCGCCGAGCTGCGTCAGCACCGCCTCGGCGTGCCCTCCCCCACCCAGCGTACCATCCACATAAACTCCATCCGGACGCACCCCCAATCCCTCTACCGTCTCCGCCAGCAGCACCGGACGATGCATCACGCCTCCGTTTCACACCACCCCCCCTGCCCACCCGCTAGAAATCAACATACAGGCCCGCTTCCACCAGCCGCGCTTGATCCACATCGCCACTGTCCACCAGGAACGCCGGATTCCAGAGCTGGAACTTGTCCATCGCCCCCACCAATTGCACCTGCTCGGTAATCCCCGCGAACGCCAGCAACTTGTCCTTGATCCGAACCCGACCCTGGGAGTCCCACGACACCAGATCCGAGGCCGCCCCCAACGTCCGCGTAAATTCCATCACCTTGCGATCCGCCATCGAATGCTTCCGGATCTTTTCCAGCTTATGCGCCATTTCCGCCGCCGGCAGCACGTTCAGGCAGCGCTCATGAAAGTCCGGCAAGACGAAAAGACTCTTGGGATCCCCTACCTGTGCCCGCCATACCGCCGGGATGGTCAGGCGCTTCTTGGGATCAAGCGAATGCAGGAAGTCGCCGACGAACATACCGATCCCGGCGACCATCT
>JFJP01002850.1_pt1 | contig 11241 bp, 6 predicted proteins | sample 431651 | NCBI WGS metagenome assembly JFJP01 (sample SAMN02602958, study PRJNA72255) | Microbial mat metagenome, whole genome shotgun sequencing project. | biome: fresh water; feature: sink hole; material: water; isolation source: purple microbial (photo- and chemosynthetic) mats found in... | reverse complement strand
ATCAGGTCGATGATGACGCGGCCGGCATTGACGCCATCGGCCGCCCAGCCATCGGCGCCTACGGTTTTGTAGAGTTCATTGTCGAAGCGATAGGGTGCGCCGCCGACGACCAGTCGGAAACGCTGTTCCAGACCGCGCTCCCGCAGGATTTGTCGTACCTTGCGCGCGCCACCCTCGCCGGTGGCGGTATGCACCATCATGGCTGACACGGCGATCACCTGAGCGTCGTGGGCAATGGCCTCATCGACGAATTTCTCTGCCGTCACATTGACGCCCAGATCGGTGACATCGACCATCAGCGCCTTCAGGCAACCCATGACGATGCGCTTGCCGAGCGAATGCAGATCGCCATGCGCCGTGCCGATCACCACGCGACCGATGATCTCGGGCGGATGCTCGAACTTCAGCAGCATCTTCTCGGTGACTTCGGCGGCGATTTGCGCGGTCATGAAATGCTGGGCGAGGTTGGCATCCGGGTCCTTGGTAATGTTGGCCATCATCTCCTCGACCGCCGGAATGACCACCTTGAAAACGATGTCCTCCGCCTTCATGCCACCCTCCAGCGCGGCATTGACGACTTCAAAGGCGGCTGCCTTGTCGGTTTCGAAAACCGCCTCGTTGTAAGCCTTGATGATTGCGTCCAGCATGGTCTTTCTCCTTTCAACGCACCGCTGGAACGGGTTCCAGCCGCAGGTGGTTGATATAATTTTCCTCGTACTCGACGAGCAATGACAGGTTAATGGCATGAATCTTCGTGCCCATTTCGGCAAACAGGGATTCGCCCCGCTGCGTCAGCAAAGCGCGTTCGCAGCCGGCCAAAGTGGCATCGGCGGTGAGTTCGATCCGCGCCGGATCAATCGGCGGCAGCAGCCCCACCGCCTGCGCATGGCCAATCTCCAGCGTGTGGCCAAAAGCGCCACAAACGCAGAGTCGTTGCAGGTCAGACCAGTCCATCCCGGCGTTCTTCAGCAGTGCCGCCATGGCCGCCGCCGTGGCGGCCTTGGCGCGTTGAAACGCGTCAACATCGCTACCGGTGATGGCGGTGCGCGGGTTGCCGGGGTCAAGACGAAACCCTTCTGCGCCGGGCGACACGGCAAAACGCCCCGATGGCTTGAGTGTGCCCTCGGCCAGCAGCACGGCGACCGCGTCGGCTAGCCCGGAGCCGCAGAAGCCTCGCGGCGAGACAGCACCTATCGTTTCGCAGGTGAAGGCCTTGCCGGCCGGCGTCGAGTGCGCATTGACCCGACAGATTGCGCCCAGCTCGGCGGCCATGCCGAAGCGGATGCCGACGGCCTCGAAGGCCGGCCCGCCGGGCACCGAGGTGATGTGCAGGGTCTGACCGTCCCACAAGGCGATTTCGGTGTTGGTGCCAACATCCAGCAGCAGCGATCCGGCGGGTCCGCTGGTCAGCGCTGTGGCGAGCAGATCAGCCAGCAGGTCGGAACCGACAAAGCCCGCAACCGGGCCGGGCAGCGCGATGTGCGCATGCGGCATGAACCACTGCGCCTGCCAGGCCGCCGCATCGCGCGGTCGGTAATCAACCGGCAACTGCCAGTAATCGGGGGCCAGCAAATCGTCGATGCCGTGCCCGGTGAGCAGGGCGAGCATGGCCGTATTGCCGACAATGATCACCGCGCCGATTTCGGCCAGCATCGGCGTGACTTCGCCGACATCGCGCTTGAGGATGTCGCGCACCGCTTGAATAATTGCCGTCCGCGCCAGTTTGGCCAGCTCGGCGGCATGCGCGGGACTGCCCCGGGCGGCACTCAGCCGGTTCAACACGTCGGCGCCGAAGCTGCCCTGCGGATTCGGGCCGCGCCGCGTGGCGAGGCGTTTACCGTGTTTGCGATCCCACAGGGCGACACGGATATGGGTAGTCCCCAGATCGACAGCAACACCGTAAATGTGCTCGGCCAGCGCCGGCAGGCTGCCCGGTGAAGGCGACAAATCCTCCGCCGGCAGGCTCTTCCAGCATGAAGGCGGCGCCGGGTCTTCGAGCAGGATGGCCATGTCGCCCTGCGGCCGCAACTGGCAGGCCAGACGCAGGCCCCGGCCACGCTCGTCGGCGGTCAATTTCTGGTATTCGGCCAGCGTCGGCGGATTGCTTGCACCGTTCAGTAGTTGAATTCCGCAGGCGCCGCACATGCCTGTACCGCCGCAGGCCGCGCGCACTCGCAGTTCGGTGGTGTCGAGCAAATCGCGAACCGATAGCCCGGCCACCACCGGCAGGCGCAATTCGCCGGCGGTCGAGCGCACCAGCAGGCTGGCCTGCGGGTGCGCGCCGGAAGCACCGCTGACTGGTGGCGCAGTGGTCAACTTAGAGGGGTCAGTCGCTATTGCAGACACGATTGCGACCCTCTTTTTTGGCCTTATAAAGTGCGAGATCGGCCAGATTGACCAGATCACGCGGCTGATCCTGCTCGCCGGGAACCAGGGCGGCAACGCCAATACTGAGTGTCACGACCAGCGCGACCGGGGAGGCGGCATGGGGGATGGCCAGTTGTGCGATGGCCAGTCGCAGCGCCTCGGCTTTGATAAGCGCACCGGCACGATCACATTCCGGCATCAGACAGACAAACTCCTCACCGCCATAGCGCGCCACCAGATCATGCGAGCGACCGAAGCCTTGCTTGAGCGTTGCGCCCACTGCTTGCAGGCAGGCGTCGCCGGCAGGGTGGCCATAGTGATCGTTGTAAAGCTTGAAGAAATCGATGTCGATCATCAGCAGCGCAAGCGAACTGGTCTTGCGCCGGCAGTGACGCCATTCGGTGGCGAACGACTCGTCAAAATGGCGGCGGTTGGCGACACCGGTCAGGCCGTCGATGAATACCAGCGAACGCAGCAGGTCGGTTTGCGCCTTCAGCGTCAGATGCGTCTTGACACGGGCGCGCACCACCGCCGGGTTGACCGGCTTGGAGATGAAATCGACCGCCCCGGTTTCGAAGCCCCGGGTTTCGTCGGCGGGGTCGCTCTGGCCGGTGACGAAAATTACCGGAATGTTTGCCGTCAGCGGATCGGCCTTCAGCCGGCGGCAGACTTCCAGGCCGTCCATGCCCGGCATCACCACGTCGAGCAAAATCAGGTCGGGCGGATTGTTCGCGCAGATTTCCAGCGCCTGCGCGCCACTGGTGGCCATGAAGACTTCATGGTCGGCGTGAAATATCTGGTAAAGCGCCTGGATATTGATCGGCTGATCGTCGACCACCAGCAGGTGCGACGGCGTCTCCGGCCCGAAGGTGGCAGGCAGGTCGCTGGCAAACGTAGGCAATGGGTTCATGCGCTGCTCGTGCTTTTGGGTGTGTGGCTGGATAGCGCAGAGGCATCGTGCCCCATGCCGGGCATTTCATCCCGCCAACGCCGACTTTCAGCCAGTGCGGTGGCGAAGTCGAGGCGATTGAGGGCGGCTTCCAGCGCGGCGTGTTGGGCGGGCAAAGCGCCACCGCAGGCTTGTTTCAATGCCGTCAGGATATTTAGGGCGCGCATATTGCTGGCGGTCAGGTACGGTTCCAGTTCAGCCAGCAGCGGAATAATGGTGTTCGCGGCGGCGACGGGTATTGCGGTAGCGGGTAATGCAGTAGCGGGTATTGCGGCTGGTGGCGCAAAGGTATTCGCCACCCCCTCCAACACTTCGATGGCTTCCGCCAGTGTTCCGGCCAGTCGGTCGAGCAGCACCGCACTGTCCGAGACCGGTGCGCCTGCCTTGACACTCGCCTCGACCGCAGCCGTTAGTTGCGCCAAGGACTGCGCGCCCAGCGTTCCGGCAACCCCTTTTAGCGTATGCAGCGTGCGCACCGCGCCGGTGTGGTCGCCGGCAGCCAGTTGCCGGCGCGCTTGCTCGATACTGTCACCCTGGTCGGCACGCAGATTGCGCGCCAGTACGGCATAAAACGCACGGTCGCCAGCCAGGCGCTGGAGCGCGGCCGCCAGATCGAAGCCGACCGGCATGCCTGGTATGACAGAACTCGCCGGATTAGTCGGGGGGGACGTAAAGGCTGATGCCAACGCAGACGGGGGTGCAGATGGCGACTTTGCGCTGGGCGTGGGGTGCGACATCGGGCAATGACGCCGCACTGTGGCCACCAATTCATTGATGTCGATCGGCTTGCCGACATGATCGTTCATACCGGCAGCCAGGCAGGCTTCGCGGTCGCTGGCCATGGCGTTGGCGGTCATGGCGATGATCGGCAGTGCCGTCCAGCCCATTTCCTGCCGCAGGATGCGGGTGGCCTCATAGCCATCCATCACCGGCATCTGGATATCCATCAGCACCGCATCGAAGGGTGGCTGCGCTGCGGCAACGCGCTCGATGCCCTGCCGGCCGTCACCGGCCACCTCCACCTGCGCCCCTTGATAGGTCAGCAACTCGCGGGCTACCTGCTGATTCATGGCGTTATCTTCAACCACCAGCAGACGCAAGCCGACCAGCGCTTGCCCCGGCGGCGTCGCCGCCATGCGCCGGTTGGCGGATACCGTATCACCGGCCGTCGCGTCGGCTACGGCGTCGAACAACATGGAAGCGGTCACCGGTTTGACCAGGAAACCATCGAGCGGGTTGCTGGCCGATTCGAGCCGCTCGGCCAGCGTCTCCCGGCCATGGGCGGTGACCATGATGATCACCGGGGACTTCTCGCCCAGATGATGGGCGCGGATATGCTGGGCGACCTCCCAGCCGTCCATTTCCGGCATGTTCCAGTCGAGCAGCACCGTATCGTAAGGCCGGCCGTTAGCGGCAGCCTGTTCCATCCTGACAATTGCTTCGGCCCCGCCGACGGCGACGTCCGGGGTCCAGCCAAGCTGGCAAACCATGTGTTGCAGCACCTCGCGGGCAATCGCATTGTCATCGACGATCAGCACATGCAACCGCCGCCGACGCTCGGTCCCGCTGCCGGGGATGCGCCGCTCCTCGGCGTCAAGCGTCATATCCGCCGCGCCGCGAGTGAAGTCCAGCGTGAAATAGAAACGACTGCCCTGCCCCGGTTCGCTGCTCACCTGCAGTTCGCCGCCCATCAGGCGCACCAGACGAACGCTGATCGTCAAGCCCAGCCCGGTGCCGCCGAAGCGGCGCGTGGTGGATGACTCGGCCTGTGTGAAGCCGTCGAAGATAGTGGTCAACTTGTCGGCCGCAATACCGATACCGGAATCGCGCACCGTGAATTCGATGCGGGCGTGCTCGGCGTCAACCGCAATCGCCCGCAGCACCACCACCACCTCACCGTGTTCGGTGAACTTGATGGCATTGCCGGTCAGGTTGAGCAGCACCTGTTGCAGACGCATGGGATCGCCGATCAAGGCGGGGGGAATGGTGCTGTCCAGATCGAACAGCACCTCCACATCCTTATTGCGGACAGCGACGGAAAGCACCACCGACAGATCGCGCAGCACCCGGTCGATCCGGAAGGGCACCTGCTCCAGTTCCAGTTTGCCCGCCTCGACCTTGGTAAAGTCGAGGATGTCGTTGAGGATGCCAAGCAACGCCTGCGCCGCCGATTGCGCCTTTTGCACATAATCGAGTTGCCGCTGGCTCAATTCGGTATGTTGCAGCAGTTGCAACAAGCCCAGCACAGCATTCATCGGGGTGCGAATTTCGTGGCTCATGTTGGCCAGGAAATAGGACTTGGCGCGATTGGCCGATTCCGCCTCCAGCGTGCGCTGATTAAGTTGCTGATCACGCCTTTCGGCGGCCCGCCGCGCGTTGCCGTGGGCAACCTGGAGGAGGAACAGCAAGGTCGTGAAGATGCCCAGAACCAGCGCGGCGACACCGGCAGTGCCCAGCAGTTCAGCCAGGCCGACATCACGGCCGAATTCCGCCACCAGGCGGTCCTCCGCCAGTGGAAATTCGTGGCGCTTGACCAGTCGGAACAACCCGAACAGCCCGGTGGGCGGCAATTCGCCCTGTTCGAACAGGGCCTGGCTGGACGCTCCCTGGCGCAGACTGATGCGCAGCCACTCGCCGGGAACCGGGATATCCGCGCTCAAGGCCGCCGGCGCCAAGGCGAAGCCCACCACGCCATTGGCCAACTGCTGGCGCAAATCTGCTGTGGGGCTGCCGCGATGGCTGTAGAGAGAATGCAGCAGCCAGTGTTCCGCTTCCTGGCCGAAGGGGCCACCGCCGCTGGCGATGAGTGTGTCGTCGGTGGCTATCGCCTGATTGATCGCGGCGGCCACATGCGGGGTGGCCATCAAGTCCAGCCCCAGCCAGCGGCTAGTCAGCGGAGTGAAGGGTTCGTAATAGCGAACCGGATAATGGAATTCCGCCTTGCCGTCGTCCTGAATACGGAAGCCGGGCAGGCCGCTATCGGCAACGCTGGCTTCGAAACTGGCCCGATCCGCCGGCATCACGCGCGGGGCATAGAAAGCGGCGCGCAGGAAAGGCCAGCGCTCGATGGCTGCGTTGGCCAGCAGACTGAACTGGTCGGCATCGACGCTCTGGGCCGCCGAAAACAGGGTGGTCAGAGCAGCGATGGCGGCATTGGCCTGCTGGGCGCGACTGGCCAGCAGGATTTCACGGTTGGCGGTCTCCAGTTCGTAGCGCTGGCGCAGTTCGGCCTGATTCCACAGCACGCTGGCAATCAGCGCGGCGAGGGTAAAAACCACGCCCGTCGCCAAGGCGAAGCCGCTGCGCCAGTTGATGTGTTCCCGCAGGCTAAGGTCGAACAAGCGCATGGCTCAGCGTCCCGGTAGCGTGTTGTCCGCCCCGGCATCGACGATGATCGCCCGCTGCAGGATGCGTTCAGGCAGGCGGATGCCGATTTTGCGGGCCAGTTCCGGATTGGCCAGCATCTGCCAGCGCCGATTGGCGGTGATCGGCAGTTCGGCGGGGGGCTTGCCGGCCAGGATCAGGCGCGCCAATTGGCCTGACCACTCGCCCTGTTCCTCCGGCATGTTGATCATGGCAAATACCGCATGGCGGCTCATGGCAACGCCGAAGCTAAGGCTCAGGCGGCGGGTTTGCGCCTGGATGAAACGGCCGGCAGCGGCCTCATCCCAGCCGCTGATGCCGGCCGGGTTGCCGAGGATGACCAGGTCGGCGTTCTGCACCTGCTCGAAGCCCTTGCGCCAGGCTTCGAAGCTGTTGACCAGCTTGACGCTCAGCGTCAATCCTTCCTCCGCCGCCACCTTTTGCAGCCGCTCGACCTCCTTGTGCTGGGTTGGCACATCGGCAGCAAGAAAAGCGAGTTGGCGGGCTTTCGGCAGCAGACTGCGTGCTTCCTGAATCAGCGGCTGGATCGGGGCCACTTCGATCATGCCGGTGAGGTTGGCATAGGGGTAGCCATAGGGCTCCACCGTCCAGTTCACGCCGCAAAAGACCACTGGCGTGGCGACATTCTTCAGGTAGGGCATCACCAGATGTTTCGACGCGGGGTCGTCGCAAGCGATGACGACAGCAGGCTTGGTGGCGTCGATCAACTGCTTTGCCTCGACACCCTTGGCGGCGGCGAATTCCGGCGCTTTGTTGCGCAGGGTATCCATGTAAAAACGCTTGAGTTCGCAGGCCTTGCCCAGGCTCTGCTTCAGGCCGGCCTCGATGCCGTCGTTCCAGTGGTAGCCGGCATGGTAAGAAGAAACGTAAAGGCAGACCGGGCTGGTTTGGGCTTGGGCTTGGGCTTGGGCTTGGACGAAGGTCGCTAGCGGCACGGCGACCAGCAGGGTAGCGAGGGGGATCAGGTTTTTCATGGCTTTTATTCCTTTTTGCATCGTTCCAGCCATTTCAGCATAGTTTCAAACAACCGCTCCGGCTCGACCGGCTTGCCGATGTGATCGTTCATGCCGGCGTCGAGACAGCATAACCCGGCAGGACGCGGATAGCTTTAGTGGCCTCGACGCCATTCAGGTTAGGCATCTGCATGTCCATCAGGATCAAGGCGTAGCGGTTCTGTTGGGCCATGGCCACGGCCTGCACGCCATCTTCGGCCAGATCGACGCTGAGGCCGACATCCTCCAGCAGGCCGCGGGAAACTTCCTGGTTGATCGGTTCGTCTTCCACCAGCAGGACGCGGCTGCCGGCATATTCGGCTGCCAGCCGGGTTTCGGCGCTGTCTTGCGAAAAAGTCGGCGCTGGCGCGTCGGTTTCCGTGGCTTTGCTCAGCCGCACGGTGAACCAGAAGGCGCTGCCGCTGCCGGGTTGGCTCTCCACCCCGACCTCGCCGCCCATCATCTGCGCCAGCCGCTTGCTGATCGCCAGCCCCAGCCCGGTGCCGCCGTACTTGCGGGTCATCGAGCCGTCGGCCTGCTCGAAGGCGGTGAACAGGCGTGTCTGGTCTTCGGCTGAAATGCCGATGCCGGTATCCGCAACTTCGCAGCGCAGCAGCACCTCGTCCAGCCTGTCTTCCAGCAGGCGCACGCGCAGGGTAATCGAGCCGGCAGCGGTGAACTTGAGGGCGTTGCCGGCAAAGTTGAGCAGGATCTGGCCAAGGCGCAAGGGATCGCCCAGCAGCGTCAGGCGGGCGACATCGGGCGTCAAATCGACACGCAGCTTCAGCCCTTTCTCCGTGACCTTGTGGCCGATCAGGCTGATCAGGTTTTCCAGCACTTCGCCGATCTTGAATGTCACCTGCTCCAGTGTCATCCGATCAGCCTCGATCTTGGAAATGTCGAGGATGTCGTTGATGACGCCCAGGAGGTGTTTCGAGGACTGGTCGATTTTATCCAGTTGATCTTTGAGCTTCGGCTGTTCGGCATGGCGCAGGGCGAGGTTGGCCATTCCCATGATGCCGTTCAACGGCGTGCGCAACTCGTGGCTCATGTTGGCGAGGAAGGTGCTCTTGGCCCGGCTGGCGGCTTCGGCTGCATCCTTGGCGGTTGCCAGTTCCAGGGTGCGTGCCTGAATCTTTTCTTCCAGATGCGTCTTGTGGTCTTGTAGCTCCCGGTTGGCCGCGTTCAATTCGGCGGTTCTTGTCGCCACCTGCTGTTCGAGATCGTCACGCGATCTGTGCAAGGCCTCCAACTGCGACTTGATGGTGGCTGCCATCGCATTGAGGGAAGCGGTCAGCAGGCCAATCTCGTCGCTGCGGGTCACCGGCAGCGGGTTGTCGAATTGGCCGGCGGCAATCTTGCGGGCGTGATCGGAAATCGCAATCACCGGCTGCGAAACCAGCCGCGAGAGCAAAAGATTGATGAGGAAGGCGATCACCAGGAAAGCCACCGTGAAGTTGATGGCGACCTGAATGATCGCTTCCTGTACTTTGCTGTCGACGACCGAGGTGCGAAAGCCGAGCCGTATCAGGCCGACGTGCGTGTTGCTGCTGTCGAAGATCGGCAGGGTGACGTCGTAGTAAGCGTGGCCATCGAAGCGATGATAGATCTGGGCGATCGGTGCCACGGCAGCAATACTCTTCGCCATCACCTTGTCGGAGAAGACCTTGCCGACCATTTCCGGGTTGCTATGGAACAGGGCCTGCCCGCCGAGATCCGCAATCGCCGCGTAGCTGATATGCGCATTCTTTTCCACCAGCTGCCGCACCTTCTTGTCCATGCCCGCGAGGCTGTCCAGCGGCAGACCGAGATTGAGCAATTCGCCGACGACGCTGTTTAGACTATGGCCCAGGCCATAACTGCCGGTGATCAGCGCCTCGGTATAGTTGCGGCGGAAACCGACAATATTGACGATGGAGCTGATCAACAACGAGACGAACAGGACGCCGATCGTGATCAGGAGGATTTTTCGGTTGAGTCGCATGCTGCGTGTGTTCTTTCCATGTTGGCTATTCCTGTTCGTTATTCACGTGCTTATCCGGTTGTCACCCAAATCCACTCCGGGGGCGATTCAAACTGATGTGGAACGAGCACCACCCGGAAAGATGGGCGAAGCGCAGCGCGCCCATCGTTTTGTGCGTAGAGGATGGGCGCGCCTTCGGCTTCGCCCATCCGACGACTTGGGCGTTAACCGGATAAGCACGGTTATTCATTTTAGTTATTTCACGATGTTGTCTCCGGCAAGCTGCAATATCTCGACCGGAACAGTTATCTGAAATTGCTTCGCCTTCGGCAGATCGACAGCAAAGCCGTATTTTTTCGGCCATTCAGGCTTGATGTCAGCGATCGATTTGCCCTGGAACAGCGCCTTGACCATGCGCGCCGCCTGCTCGCCGATGCTGGTGTGCGAGGGGTAGACAACAGCGGTCGCGCCCCAGTCGCCCATCACGTCGTCCTTGGTGATGCCGATCAGCGGCTTGCTCGCCGTCTGGTAAACCACCTCGGCGAATTGCCGGCGCGTACCCATCTGGTCGTTGGGCTTGATGAAGGCATCGACCTGCGGGTCGAGTTCGCGGATGAGCGGAATCGCCGCCTCGGCCATCAGCCGGTCACCATTCTCGCCAGTCACCAGGGGCACCGGACGAAAGATGACTTTCAGGCCCTTGAACTCGGGATCTTTTGCCAGCAGTTCTTTCAGCCACTGGTTGTAGCTGTGCGACTGGGGCATGTCGGCATAGATCAGGCCGAGCGTCCTCGCCTTGGGCAGCAACTGCTTGATGAACTTCAAGCGCGCTTTCGGCGGCACCGGATAGCAGACGCCGGTAAAGTTGGCGAACGGCTTGCTGTTGAAGTCCTTGATGACGCCGATGCCGACCGGGTCGGTCGGCGAGGCGAACACGACGCGCTGCTTGAGGTCGCCGAGCAGAAGGTTTTTCGCCGCGATAGTGGCCACCGTGCCGCCCACCAAGATGACGTCGTAGCGGTTGGCCTTGAGTTCATCACGCAGGATGCGCTCGCCTTCCTTGGCATCGTTGCCGGTGACCTGGAGCGTCGTGCGCAGGTTCTTGCCCTCGACATAGCCATGCCCCTGCAAGGCCTGCGCCAACGCCGCGCGCACTTCATCGTAGGGATTGCCTTTCTGGGAGTCGAGAATCAGCAAGCTGTGAACCTTGGCGGCTCCCTGGGCAAAGCTGGCGGAGATGGGGGCCATCACCGCGCAACACGCAGCCAGCAGGATGACACGCAACCGGGGCAGGATCATTTTTTGGAACTCCTGACTTGAATTCATGGCGCCCCCCGTGACGGTGGGCAGTGGGCTATTGATAAGCGGGGTCATCTGAGGTCTCGTTTAAGCGTGAGTCAGCCATTTCAGCAATGTCTCGAACAGCACCTCCGGATCAACCGGCTTGCCGATGTGATCGTTCATGCCGGCGTCAATGCAGACCTGGCGATCCTCGTCGAAGGCGTTGGCGGTCATGGCGAGGATGGGGGTCTGGGCATAGCTCGGCAGCGCGCGGATTTGCCGCGTGGCATCGACGCCGTTCAAGT
>JFJP01040431.1_pt1 | contig 11242 bp, 11 predicted proteins | sample 431651 | NCBI WGS metagenome assembly JFJP01 (sample SAMN02602958, study PRJNA72255) | Microbial mat metagenome, whole genome shotgun sequencing project. | biome: fresh water; feature: sink hole; material: water; isolation source: purple microbial (photo- and chemosynthetic) mats found in... | reverse complement strand
CCGTGCTGGAGGAGACGCCCGCTGTTTCCCAGACTCGTCGTGCCCCACCCCCGGCGCTCAAAGGTTCGATCACCTTCCATGACTACGATCCCTTTGAACCGTCCATGACCGACGAAGAAGCCGAAGCGTCTCTCGACCGCACCGCCCGGCAGTGCGCCGGTGACGCCGACGCTTTCAGGATTTAGCATCATGCTGATTCTCGATACCCATGTCTGGCTCTGGTGGATCGAACAGGACGCCAAACTACCGCGCTGGTTGACGCCCTTCCTGGCCGATGCCGCGACGCCCCTTACGCTGTCTGCGGTCTCCGTTTATGAACTCAGTCTGGGCGTAGAGCGGGGACGAATTGTCCTCAATCAACCGCTGGCCGAGTGGATTCAACAAGCCACGGTTGAAGCGGAGATTCAAGTTCTCCCCATCACCGCTGAGATCGCCCAATGCGCCGGGCAGCTCCCGCGTCACCATCTCGACCCCCTGGATCGCTTGATCATCGCGACGGCGCTGACTCATCAAGCGCAGCTCGCCAGCCTCGATGACAAATTTCTGCTGTACCCCGAACTGGACAACACCTTGGTTAAACGAGACGCCGCCCAATGACGATCAAACCCTGGCGGGAAGTCGCTATTCCTCACGCCGATGTCCTCGAAGGTACTTTCCTGCAATCGGAGTTTGCCGCTGACCTGACTGCGGTTCACACCGGCCAAGCCACGCGGGAATATCAGGACGCCTCGGCGTTCTTTGAACGCACTTTCATTACCGAAGGGATGCGTCTATTGCTGACCTCGGTGGCCCGCCGCCTGAACGGCCAGAGTGGCGATCCGGTGATCCAACTGCAAACCACCTTTGGCGGTGGCAAGACCCACACCCTGCTGGCGGTTTATCACCTCGCCCACCGCACTGGCCCCCTGCGCGACTTACCCGGCATTCCGGCCTTGCTGGATCAGGCCGGTCTGACGGATTTGCCCTTGGCGCGGGTCGTCGTCATCGACGGCACCGCGCTGTCACCGGGGCAACCGTGGCGACGCGGCGATCAAACCATCCATACCCTGTGGGGCGATCTGGCGTGGCAACTGGGGGGTGAAGAGGGCTACGCCCGCCTCCAGGCCGCAGACACCAGCGGCACCGCACCCGGCAAAGACATTCTGATCCCGCTGCTGGCGACTTATGCGCCGTGCGTGGTGTTGATGGATGAACTGGTGGCTTATATCCGCCAATTCCCCGACGGCCAGCACCTGAGCGGGGGCAGTTACGACAGCAATCTCTCGTTCGCCCAAGCGTTGACCGAGGCCCTCAAACTGGTTCCCAACGCCCTGCTACTGGCCTCCTTACCCGAATCTGATGTTGAAGCGGGCAGTCACCGGGGCGTGGCCGCGCTGCGGGCGCTGGAAAAGACCTTTGGTCGGGTGCAAGCACTGTGGAAACCCATCGGCACTGAGGAAGGGTTCGAGATCGTTCGGCGTCGCCTGTTTGAACCGTTGCGCGATCCCGCTGCCCGCGATGCGGTCTGTCGGGCCTTTGCCGAAGCGTACCGCACCGAAGGAGCCAAACTGCCCTCGGAAACCCAGGAAGCCCGGTACTTGGCCCGGCTCACTCAGGCGTATCCGATCCACCCGGAAGTGTTTGATCGGCTGTATGAGGACTGGACGACGCTGGACGGCTTTCAACGCACTCGCGGCGTCCTCAAGTTAATGGCAAAGGTCATTTATCGACTCTGGCAAGATCAAAACCCGGATGCCCTGATTCTGCCCGGCAGTTTGCCGCTTTACGATGGCGATACCCGCAACGAACTGACCTATTACCTGCCACCGGGCTGGGATGCGGTGATCGAAAAGGACATTGACGGCGAACGGGCGGAAACCACCGCCCTGGAAGCCAAAGAACCCCGGTTTGGCATGGTCAACGCTGCACGCCGGGTGGCGCGTACCGTATTTCTGGGCAGTGCGCCCGCCGCCGCCAGCGTAAAGAAAACCGGGGTGCGGGGTGTGGATCGGGGCCGGGTATTGCTCGGTTGCTTTCAACCCGGTCAGCCCGCCGCCCTCTATGCCGACGCTTTGCATCGCCTGACCGATCGGCTGCACTACCTCAATGCCGCCGGCGATCCAGCACAGGACACCACCCGCTACTGGTTCGACACCCGCGCCAATCTGCGCCGGGAAATGGAAGACCGCAAAGGCCGATTTACGGAAACGGGTGAAGTACGGAGCAAGCTGGCTGCCGCCCTGCAAAAGCTAACGGCCAGTGTGACCGGGTTCGATGGCATTCACCGGTTTACCCCGCACGGCGATCTCCCCGACGATAGCTCATTGCGCTTGGTCTTTCTGCCGCCGGATCGGTTCTACAGCAAACAGGAAGGGCGACTCGCCACTGACGACGTGTTGGCTTACGTCCGCAATCACGGAGCCAAACCGCGCTACCGGGGTAACCGGCTGATCTTCATTGCTCCCGACCACGCCGCCTTATCACGACTGAGTGATGCGATCCGCACCGCCCTGGCCTGGAACTCCATTGTCGATGACCTGAAAGAAGGGCGGCTGAATATCGACCGCCTCCAGGAACAGCAAGCTCAAAAGGAACTCCGCACTGCCGAGGAGGTGCTGCCACGCAGTATCCGCGACTGCTACCGTTGGCTGCTGTGCCCGGTGATGCTCACCGCCACTGACCGTCAGCCCACCATTGAAGCCCTCCCCCTCAACACCAGCAGCGGGGCATTAGGGACCGAGATCGAACGGGTCTGCCAAGAAAACGAATTGATCATCACCGCCTGGTCGCCGATTCATCTCCGCGCCAAACTCAAGGAACTGTACTGGAAAGCCGAGCAGCCAAAAGTGAAAGCGGTGGACTTCTGGGAAGACAGTCAACGCTACCTGTACCTGCCCCGCCTCAAGAATCGCAGCGTCCTCGACCAAGCCATCATCAAAGGGGCGAATAGTCGTGATTTTTTCGGCACTGCCTACGGCCAAACCGGGGAGACTTTTGAGGGTTTCCAACTGGGCGATCCAAACATTCAGATCGACAGCACCCTGTTACTGATCGAACCGGGAGTAGCCCAGCGGTACGCGGCTCATCTGCAAAACGTCGTGAATGAGCGGTCGCCTGATCCTTTGGTGATAGATCCCATTAGTCCGCCAGTAGTGCCGCCGCCCGTGTCCCCGGTGATTCCATCCCCTACGCCCGTGGTTAGCCCCCAGTCGCGAGCTTTCTACGGGTCTGTCTCTATTAACCCGCACTCAGCCAAAGTGCCGTTGGTGCAGCTTGCCGAAGAGATCATCAATGTTCTGGCGGCGGACCCGGATGCGAACATCAAGGTCACGGTCGAGATCAGTGCCGATTTTCCCCAAGGCGTTTCTGACTCGCTCAAACGGGCCGTCTCTGAAAATGCCACCAGCCTGGGGTTCAAAAGCCAAAGTTGGGAGTGAGACTTGGTAATGGTTTTGAACCGGGCTGGGCATGTCGTCGTGCCACAACTGAAGATTTCTGGCACGACTTTTCATCCTTTCAAAATCAACCACTTGTCTGTGCCATAAATCAGGGACAGAATAGGGGTTATGCACCTCGGCTACGCACGGGTCTCCACCGGAGATCAAAACCCTGACCTGCAACTAACCGCCTTACGGCAGGCCGGTTGTACTCGGCTGTTCACCGACACAGCGACTGGAGCGCATGTCCGGCGACCGGAGCTGATGAAGTGTCTGAAAGCCCTGACTGCTGGCGATACCCTTACCGTCTGGAAACTGGATCGGCTGGGCCGGTCGCTGCGGGACTTGATTACTCTGCTGGATGAGCTGAAAGCGCGGGGAGTCGCGTTTCGTTCCCTAACCGAAGCCATCGACACCACTACGCCTACGGGACGGGCGATGTGGCAGATGGTGGGTATTCTGGCGGAACTGGAACGGGGCTTGATTCAGGAGCGGACGCAGGCCGGGCGAGCCGCAGCGATTGCACGGGGCGTGAAGATGGGCCGTAAAGCCCTGCTGTCTGCACAACAGATTACCCATGCCCGGCAACTGCTGGCTCAGGGTGAACCCCATGACACGGTTGCTGCGTCGCTCAAGGTGTCGCGACGAACGTTGTACCGGGCGTTGCAGCAGCAGTGACCGCCCGATGACCAAGTGGGTCTGACTCGGCTAGTGACACAGCCGAAGAAGCCGAACGCCTCCTCATTCTCTAGCGACTGACTCCTGCTGCCGTTGCCCAATCGCCCCCAGTACCCGTTGCCCGGTCGCATCAAATTATCTCGATGCCGGGCATCCCTCTTGTTAAAGATCGGTCTTAGCGGTCTATGGTTAAATGACCTTTATGATTCAATATCTTATGAAAGCACCAGACCGGTCTCACCCTCTAGCCGTAGACCGGTAGTCCGATAGTCCAATCTTTAACAGGAGGGGGTGCTGTCCACGACGAAAAATCACACCACTCAGTAAGTACCATCACCGCCTTGAGTCAAAAAAGATTCCTTCTCCTAATAAACTATTTCGGCAAACTGTTAATATAAACTATTCCGATAAACTATTTCAGCAAACTGTTAATAGTCGAATGAAAAACTGTGAACAACTACCGCTCAATTTTAATTGACTGCTTGATGAAATAACGGCTATATCCCTCAGTATCCCATACAGATTTTTTTCAGCAGTAGATTTGACAATCCCAGACAATCCGGCTATAAATTCATCCCATCCTGGGGGTTCCTTAAAATACCTCAATCGCCCAGGACTTCGGAATCCGGTAAAGGCCGGAACGGTTCAGAAACATCGAACCTTTACTAACTGCTTGATTTGGAAAAAACAAAAGATGAAAACTGAAATGACCCGCGAAGTCAAATTCGCGACTGATGAAGCTGCACATTTTTTAGGGATTTCAATCCCTTACCTGAAAAAACTCCGCTTGACTGGTGAAGGCCCGGCTTACTACCGCTTGGGTCGTCGGGTAGTGTATTCACTCGAAACTCTGCAAGCCTGGCTGGATGATCATCGAGTGACGCAGTATCCGTCGGGAGGTGTCCAGTGAACTTCCAGCCTGATATGTCGGAAGCCGAACGGTTTTTGCGTCGCTTGGATAACCGCACCGACGAATTCACCTTTCAGACGTTTGATGACGCCAAGGGTAACAATGACAAGCGTCATTATCTGTCGAAGGTCCTGCATGGAACTCTGGATCAACACTGTGACGAGTTGATTGAACTGAATCGCCAAGGGGCCGGCATTTTTGTGATGGTCAATACCGGTGATGGCAATGGAAGGCGCATCGAGAATGTCATCGGGATTCGGGCCATCTGGCGGGATTTAGATGAGCCGGTGAGCGTAAAACCGCCCTTTGACTCTCACATGATCGTGGAGACTTCTGGCGGAAAATTTCACGAGTACTACCTAGTCACCCCCGAATTCAGCCGTGAGGATCACGCGAATCTGATGGGCATGATGGTGAAGCAGTACGGCAGCGACAAGAATGCCAAGGACTTGGCGCGTGTACTCCGTCTTCCTGGATTTTATCACCTGAAAAATCCTGACCTGCCGGTTCAGGTTCGTCTGGTGTCTGTCAGCGATCAACCGCCCTATGGACGGCAAGCCCTGCTGGACATTCTCTCCAAGCACCGTCAACCAGCATCGCCTGCTGCTGCTGTTTCTTCACCTGTCCCTGCCCCCGTCCCTGCTGCTGCTGTTTCTTCACCTGTCCCTGCCCCCGTCCCTGCTGCTGCTCTGGTTCCTCAGAACCCGTCTCAGCAGGCTCAAACATCCTCTCAGTCCATTGCCGAGGGGAATCGCAATTCCACCCTGTTTCAGCAGGGTGCGGCTTTACGCGGGGCCGGACATGACCAGGAAACTATATTAACCAAGTTGCTGGTCAGCAACGAACAACGCTGCGATCCACCCTTGACCGTGTCGGAAGTCAAAACCATTGCTCAATCGGCTGCTAAATATCCCCCAGACCCGCCCAAGACTTCGATGATGACGGTGGAAGAGGCCATGACCTTGACCCAGGACATGGATGACGAGAGCAAGAAAGATCCGGGTTGGGTTTTTCAACCCGAAATCCTGGCCAGTCTGGTGGTCTTGCGCTCTCAAAAACCCGATGAATTTGCCCGCAAATGGGCATCGCTCAAGAAGTCGGATACTCCGCTGCGCAACCTGAATCAGCAAATGAAGGTGATCGAGGGCGAGTATTTGCCCAAGGAAGAGCAGTCAGTTGAAGCCATTACACCTTACGTCATACGTAATAATCAAACCTACCTTCTTCATCCCGGCACCTTTGGGCCGGTCGAAGAACGGCTGACCAATTTTGCAGCCACGATTACCGAAGAAATCACGCTGGACGATGGCTTTGAAACCACCACCGAGTATGTGATTGAGGACTATCTCTATAATGGCAAACCGTTGAAAAAAGTCCAAATCACGGCCAGTGATTTTACCAAGATGAACTGGTTGCATCAATTTGGCACGGCCTCTGCGATGGTTTATGTCGTTCACAAGGCAACTGAGCATCTGCGTTGTGCGATTCAGCAGTTGTCTGAGGACTCGAAAAAAGATCGCGTGGTTTACAGGCATATTGGCTGGCGCTTTATTGATCTGGACTGGTATTACCTCAACGGCAACGGAGTCATTTCGGCCACTGGAACCCGGACGGACATCACCGTCCAGCCCCATTCGACGTTGCAGTCCTACGCACTGCCCCAACCCCCTCAGCCTGACCGGCTGGTTACTGCGGTTAAAGCAGCGCTCCAGTGCCTGGAGGTGCATCCCATTGTGGGGAGGTTGGGGCTGATGATGGTGGCTCGCGCCCCCTTAAATGAAGCCCTTGCCGCCGACTTTTCCCTCTTTTCTCATGGCATTACCGGCTGTGGGAAAACCACAATGGCAATGCTTTTCATGGCGTTCTTTGGTGATTTTAAATCGAATCCACCAGCCAACTGGGAGAGTACAGACAATGCCTTGGAGTACCAGTGTAATCAGGCCAAGGATGCACTTTTACTGATTGATGACTTCAAACCGCGTGGGGGTCAACATGAAGTCAGTCGGTTGCACGCTAAAGCCGACCGTATTTTTCGCACCATCGGCAATCAATCCGGTCGCGACCGCTTGAACTCCAAAATCGAGATGCGGGCGAAGCGTCCACCGCAAGCGTTGGTACTGGCAACAGGCGAGGATATTCCGCGTGGCGAGAGTTTACGCGGTCGCATGTTGATCGTCGGCGTCGAGAAGAGTGAGGTCAACTGGAAAGCGGTGACGACCCTGCAAAAAGCCGCACGCGAAGGTTTATTAGCAGACTGTATGGCGGCGTATTTACAGTGGCTTGCACCGCAGATGACGCAGCTTAAAACCACGTTCAGAGAATCAGTTTCAGCCTGGCGGGATCAGGTGAAATCCTCTCATGCCCGTCATGCTGATATGATTGGGAATTTGATGGAAGGGTTGAAGCTGTTCAAGGATTTTGTGGAGACCAGTCTGGGTCATTCCTCATCCAACCCCTTGATCGATTTGGATGAGGCTAAAACAATCCTGCATCAGATTCTGGTTGAGCAGAAAGAATTGCTGGAGGAAAGTGACGAGTGTGAACGCTTCATTGCTCTACTTCGTGCTGCGTTTGTGTCCGGTCAAGCCTATCTGGATGGGCTGACCAGTAGTACCGCCAATTCCCCTCAAATGTTGAATCTCGGCTGGCATCGTTCCGACGATCCCAAAGAGACCACCTCAGGCATCGTCTCCAAAGGAAAGCGGATTGGCTGGTATGCTGGCAATGACCGCATCTATCTCGAATCAGAGTCCGCTTACGCAGTCATTGAACGTCTAGCCGTTGCCCAAGGTAATTCCATCGGGTTGAGTTCAAAAACGCTGTTCAAACGAATGAATAGTAAGGGTTTGTTGTCCGAAACCGAGGAGGAAAGAACCACGGTTCGCAAGAAAATTGGGACCAAACAGATTCGAGTGCTGGTGCTGTCAGTCACTACGATCTATCCCGAAGGGGAACCTTCGGATGAAGAGTGCAGGTTGGAAAATACCGATGCTGATGCTGATATGAACCGGGATATTTTTGATTGGAGCTGACCCCTCCTGGTCAAGATTGGACTACCGGTCTACGGTAGTCCGATGTTATCCCGATAGCTAGGGTTTGGGCTTATCATAACATATTGTATTTGATTGCATTTTAACCAGATAGACCGGTAGTCCAATCTTGGTACCAAGCATTGACCATCCCCGTTGCAAAATGACCGGACTACTGGTCTTCAGAGCATCGAGACCCTACCGGGGCTTCAACATCATCCTTAACCATCAAATTATGCTGATCAACTTGAAGACTGTAACAATAATCAAATTCATATTCATTGATCAGGTCTGACAAACACTGGTTCAATCGAGTTATAATAAACAGATGCTCTTCTTTAATATCAAATTTGCTCATAATACACCTTCTCCACTATTCAACGAATGAAATTGATTACTGTTCGCCTTATTTTAGATTAACCCTTATGTAACGCACCACTCAGTAGTGCGTTACGGGTCTGTATTTGTATATATTTTCTATATTGGCTTAAACTATGAGTAACGTCCACTAAAACTATCCTGAAAAAGGATTAATCGTTTTGCTGAATCGTTTTCAAAAATCGGGAGGAAGAAAATGGCATCAAAAGATGCCGTGGAATATCAGAGTCGATTGACTCGTTATTCCAAAGGGGTGCTAAAGGTCAGGGGGTTTTAATTACTACTTTGACTATTTAATCGCCAAGCGGCGGGTGGTGATTAAAGCGCAGCCAGGAATATCGGTTCCATTCTTCAAGGCTTCTTTAATCAGGGTCTTCTCCGGTTCCCATTTGATTCTTCGGTAGGTTGGCGGAATCAAGTCCGCATTCTCAACCGAAACACTGGGAGGATTGTCTCGAACCGCCAACGAGATTCGGGAATCAGAGACTTTCTCTTGTCCCATCGCATCCAAAGCGTCCATTAAGTAAAGACGCAACCGATCAGCACGTTTCGAGAGATTACTGCTGCGCTCGAAAGCGGCTGATGCCGTGGTTTTGATCGCTTCCGCTTCCAGCTCCAGCTCTTTTACAATGCAGGCTATATGAAGTGAAGCAGCGGATGCGGCTTGAGTCAGAGTTCTCAATTCCCTGAGTCCATCATCGGTCATTTCACCGGTTTCTGGATCAAGGACATGTTCCATTGTAGATCGGAACGCATCGGGAATTTCATAACATCTCAGGGTGGGTTTCATCGGTAATACTCCTGATGGAAATAGGTAATGGGGTTTTAAGCGGGGTTTCTTCGCTGTGGGTTTTCACCCAGGCGATTGCAGCGTTGATCTGCTGATGCTGCTCCCTATAGGCATTCACCACGACGGGGGGCGCTTTGCCATTAGGCCGGGTGGGATTGCGCTGGAACGCTTGAGCGGCCTCGAAAAACAGGTGTTCATCCCATCGTTCTAACGCTTCAACAATCAGGGTTTGGTGGTGATGGTTCATTGGGACTCCTGAGCCTCTCTTCGGCAGGGGTGGGGGATTAGCAAATGAGGTTAGCCAGGATGAGATCATCCAGGTCATTGCTACGCTGAGCATCAACGCTGATTCCAAGCATCCGGGTGGCATGGCTTAGCATGATGGCTTTGATGTCGTTTTCATCGAGTTCCATGACATTCTCTGCTGCGTCTATCGTTCTTTCGACACGCTTTTCGAGTTCCAATAGCCAGTGTTCTGCGGCGATGAGGTTTTCAAACTTCGTCGGCTTTTCATCGTCTTCCTCCGGTTGCGGTTTCCACCATTGTTTTACTTCATCGTTTGAAAAGAAGTCATCTGGGGTGACTATCGGGAACCAAGGTTTAGTCATTTCATTCTCTCCAGAATAAAAGCGCCATTGCTGGCGCTTGTGGGTTAAAAGGATTACTTGTTTTCGAGGGCCGGCTGATTAGCCGGTTTGCTTTCCAACAAGCGAATCATTCCGGGGCGATAACAGTTCTGTCTGAAATCCTGGATGCCAGAAAAGAACTTTCCTTTCTTGGCAATTACCTCGAATTCAACGGCAAAATATCCGTTACCGGATGCCCTGCTGGAGCGTTTGCTCATGGTCGCTCGCACGACCTTTCCGAGCAAAGATTCGCCTTTCAAACGGTAGCTCCTTGAAAGCTCTGCGAAGTTATCCAGCGACTCCGTCTTAAACAGAATCGTCGAAACCACGCCTTCGATGTCCACGAACAGGAGGGCCAGCCTGCGCATCGGGGGATAGCCAAAATAGGAGGATTCTTCGGACAACTGGGCAGAGATCAGCTCCATATCAATGCGTGGGCCGCGCATCGAGTTTTGTCCAACCTTGAATTGGCCCGCCTGACAATCACTGCGCCATTGGCGGATTGAGTCTGCCATAATTTGGCCTGGCTCAAGTTTTGTTACATCTTCAAGGGCAATTTCAGTCATACTCATGGTCTTAAACCGGCCATTACTGACCGGTTCCTCGTGGTGAAGTTACTTCGTGGGAAAATCGGTAAACTTCGAGATAACCTTTTTTGCCGAAATATCCCTCATGGCTATTCCAGCGCACTCTCAAGCGAGTGCCTTTAAGCAGCTTTTCAAGGGCTGTCACAGGCACATCCGCCGGGAGTTCAATCAAGCAGCGGGGGAACTTGAGGACTTCACGCATAAATCACGGGAGAGAAACCGTCGTGATTCCAGTGACTGAGACCCATACTTTCAATATGAGCCTCGGCTTGGGAATCGAGCCATAACATACCGTCTGGTGTATCTAGCCAGCGTGTGAACTTCGCATCTTCCAATGCCCGTTCTTTATCTAGCCAAATTTGACCTTCAGGTGTGTCGAGCCACCGGTCAAACGCAGCTTCGTCTTCGGCGTTTCTGGCGTCATGCCAATGCCGATAGGCGGGGTCGTTCGCTGCCTGTTGCTGCCACCACTGCTGCTGGTCTCGACCTTGCTGGTCTTGCAGTTGTGGTTGTACTTGTGCTTTCATGGATTACTCCTTTCTTCATGGTGGGGAGGTTAAAAGAGGCCGCTTGCATTGCTAAGAACAATCGCAAGCGGTTATTTCATTTACAGGTCGGTTGCTTTCTCAAACTGCTGACTCGCAATCTCATCGAGAGCGGTTTCAATCAGACGAGAGAGCTTTCCACAATCAGTGTTGTCGTAAGGCTGACTCCATACTGAAATCAGTAAGTTAATCAACTCTTTGGATTGTTCCTCACTTTCATAAAGCAACGTCAGGGCATCGTTAAACAATTCCTTGAGGTCATCCTCAGAATTTTTGTTTAACC
>JFJP01027796.1_pt1 | contig 11243 bp, 10 predicted proteins | sample 431651 | NCBI WGS metagenome assembly JFJP01 (sample SAMN02602958, study PRJNA72255) | Microbial mat metagenome, whole genome shotgun sequencing project. | biome: fresh water; feature: sink hole; material: water; isolation source: purple microbial (photo- and chemosynthetic) mats found in... | reverse complement strand
GAACTATCGAATTTTGACATAAACGTATTGTTTTTCATTAAAAATCTCAAAAGAAAACAATGTTTTATTAGTTTGCAATCGAAAAATATTTGAAAAGAGATCAATTTGAAAAAAAACCTGATTTTCCTTTCAAAATCAATAGAAATCCTGTTTTGGAAGAAAAAAAAGGTGGCAATTTTGTTAAAAATGGTATTAAAATAAAAAATTCAATAGAAAATAGTCAAATAAAAGACAATTTTGAGGAGATTGTCAATGAATATAAGGTTTTTTTACTGGAAAAAGAAAAGAAAAAACCCATATTATCAAGCATTTCACGTTCGATTTAAAAGAAAAACAGTTTTGTTAAGAAATTTATTAAGTTTTTGATAAATTGAAAAGAACCACCACAGCATCGGAGCAATTTCTGAAGGAAATTCAGCAAAAATTTGGCAAATTTGAAACCTTTAATTTTTTAAAGGGAAATTTCTTTCAGGTATTGAAAATATTTCTTATTTTTTAAGCTTTATATTGAAAATAGCATATTTTTCAACAGTTTTTTTGTTTTATCATAAAAAAACTAAAAATATTTTTTATAATATAGACTTTACAAGCCTCTTCTAAGAATAAAAAGCTACTTCTCGTCTATATTCATTTAGAAAACCATGTTTTTAATGAAATCGAGCTCAAATTATTAAAGGACAAACCATTAATAGAGTACACAGTAAGATTAATTTCCAAAACTCAAAAGGATTTACTTCTATTAATAACAATAGAATCTCAATTTCGATATGCTTGGGATGTTAGCAACTTCTGATGAAGCTGTAAAAGTGATAAAACAATTCATTCAATCAAAAGAATGGCCTGGGTTCGCTTGTTTTCGACTAAATTTATTCGATAAACCCCAACTTCTTGAGTTTATTGTCCGAATTATAATTATTGTCTTATAATAAAGGGAGTTTCTATTTAGAATATAAGAAAAAGCTTAAATGAGATAGAATATTATAAGAAAAGATTTGAGGATTTGTTGAATAATTTGAAATTTATTGAAGAGGAAGAAAATGAGATAAAAAAACGTTCACTTCCTAAAAAGCCGAAGTCTGAAAAAGATCAAAAGCTTGATAAAGAAAGAGAAAAGGAAAGAGAAGCTCAAAAAAAAGCATATCTTGAAAGAAAAGCTCTTATAATAGAACAAAAGAAAATAAAAGCTGATGAAGATCGAATGTTTATTTATCTATAAAAAAATTCCATATATAAGATATATGCATGAAATTTAATTTGATTCATGCATAGCTAGCTATACATGAATTTTAAATTATTTTGTCAATTATAGCTAATAATCTAATTTGTTTTGTAAAAAGGTTGAGACAAATGCAAGAGGAAAAATACAACGAAGTTGAGAAAATGATGAAAGAACAAGAGGAGAGTAAGCAAAGGGAAGAGAAATTGAAGCTACAGAAAGAACTTGAACAAATACAAATCATTGAATTGGAAAAAGTCCACAAAGCGAAAAAACTGCAAGAATTGAGCCAAGAACCAAAGGAAACTGAGCCCAATCTTATTAAAATTCTGTTTAGATTGCCAAATGGCTTGAAATTATCAAGAAGATTTCAAAATTTACAAGAAATTCAGGTTAATTTGCAGGATTTTTATGAAATCTAATAGAATTTTTATAAAGATTATGTTCGATTTTATTGAATGTCAGGATGATATTGGTTTAGAAAACTCGAATAAATTCAATATCATAAGAACCAATCCGTTTATAGATTTATTGGGGAAAGAAAACTTGAAATTTGAAGAGGTTTTCGAAGGGTCTGATCAGGAAGTCTTATATGTGAAGGAGATTGACTAAATAAAATAAGAAAACTAATTAGAAAATTGTTGTTGTTTAAGTTTTTTAATTTTTTTCACAATTTCTTTGAATTTCTTCATTGAAATCTGAATATTTATCAATATCAATAAAATTTTGTTTAAATTTACTAGAATTTTTTAAAAAAAATTAGGTTTATTTGAATTTTTTGAAATTAAAAAAAAAAAAATAATTATTAAAAAAGGATTTTCAAACGCTTATTTCAAAAAAAATTAAAAAATGGCTGATAATTACACATCAAGAGTCTCAAAAATCTTTGAAAGAATCAATAATATTCAAGTTTCCCACTAATCCAGACACCAATATTTTATAAAAATTCATTATATAGGGCAATGTTGAAGAGGAAAAACAAAATAGGGTCAAAATGATTTTATCAGCCTTAGCTTCTTTTGAGTCGACTTTAGGCTCAATAAACAAGCAAAGAGGTGATAAACTGCAAGAAATCAGTGAAAAGGTTCTCATTAAATAGAATAAATGTTTACTTATTGAAACTTTCTACAAAATAAACAGGTCTATAATTTACAAAGCCAATTGAACCATGAATTCGAAAAAAGATCACAAACAGGTAAAATTTGATCGGAAAGCAATAATTAATTTTTATTTATATAATGAGAGAGCAAATTCGAAAGGGATCTTACATCAGTTGAGAAAAATTGCAGAAAACTCATCGACAACTTCATTCTAGTACACTAATTTTTTATTTTTTTTATACATGAATCAAAGAAGTAAAAATATAATATATTAATGGTTTCCTCTTTTATTTAAAGGAACGAATGGATTCAGATAAAAAGCAATATCAACGTTTTTCTTATCAATTAGACGCTTTAACAAAAGAAGTTGAAAAGGAAACTGAGTTAAAAAACTCACAACAACCCTATTACAACGCTTTAATAAATGAAGAATTACCGAATTTACGAGCAGAAATTGATAGCGAAATCCAGCTTAGATCAGAAATCGAACAGAAAGTTCAAAGCCAATTTATGCAGCAATTGGATGAATTAAAGACATTATGTGCTGAAGAAAGAGAGGAAAGAGAAGCCAAAGAAGAAGAATTGATTAATTTAATGAAAGGAATTTCAGGAAAGGTTCAAGAAACCCTTCAAAAAACGAGAAAACAAAGGCATTTAATAAAATTTATTTTGGGGGGGAATAAAATGAAAATTTAGAGAAGAAAACGAAGACTCGTTGTTGAGGTTGATTGAGCAGGTTGTGGAGAAATTAAAAAGAGAAATGGTCAGTTTTGAGTTATAAAGTACCATCGGAATTGATTTTTTGATTTTTTTTGATTTTTTGCTTTTTTTGGATAAAAATCTGAAAATTCATTTATTTTTTTTTGAATTTTCTTAAAAGAATACTTTATTGAAAAAATAATTACTATTTTTTGCCAAAAGCATTATTATAAAGGAGGAAAATTATTTAATAAATTCAATTTAAATGCAATTAGACCCACCAAACTTCCATGAGAATTTCATAGAACACTATGAAAAATACATTCCTTTGGAAGCCTATCTCTATTTTCCTACAAGTGTCCATTTTTCTTTTCTTTTCTAATTTATTTTTATTCCTTCAATCTCTTTAAGAAAAAAAAAACGTTTTTTAGATAACGAGATTAAAGCTGGTGAAGAAAAAAAGGGATATAGGCGAATTTATGAAGGCCAAGTGCAATATGATATATGGGAACTTGATACCCTCATGGATTTCCAACGATATTTAATAAAAAACAAATATAAAACAATTGCCTGGTAAAAATAATTAATCTAAAGGTAAAATTTTATTCATTTTTAATAAAAGGTGGAATGAAGCTAATATTTTGAGGTTTCTTTACGCGAATAAATTCAAATTTGATAAGACTTTCAAAGCAATTCAGAATCACAGTGAATGGCGACAGATTAAATTACCTGCAAAATATACTGCCAACATTCAAAAATTTCTGGTTCTAATAATTCTTTAAACATTAAAAGAAAGGATTTGTTATAGAACGCAGGTTTTATCTATATCCATGGGAGAGATAATCGTTTTAGGCCTATTATTGTTTTCAAACCCTCTAAACTCTCTTTGAAAGAAGTATTTATATAAAATTATTAATTTTTTATAGTTTTATTTAATAGTCTGACCTCGAATTGATAATCGATTCTTTGACCTATCTTCTTCAGTTCGTAATCGAAAATCTATTACTTCCTGGACAAATAGAAAATTGGAATTTCATCATTGATCTCAATAACATGGGAATGAGCAGTTTACCACTTTCAGTTCAATTTCTTTCTTATGAAAATTTTTAAAAAACTTAACATTTTTCTTGCACAAAGCTCATTAAAAAAGTCCTGTCTTATATGCAGAATAATTTCAGAAGCAGATTATTTCAAATGTATATTGTGAATTCACCCAAATCCATCAATTTGGTCTGGGCAATTGTCAAGGGGTTTTTGGAAGAAGCTACTGTACGAAAAATTAACATTTTGACTGCACACATACCAGAAAATCTTTTCAATCATACAAATAAATCGCAGGTTGAAGGTTATTTCGGAGGCACTAGCCCCAATTTGATGGAGGATTTTTGGTAAATTTTGATTTAGTTTAAATATTTTTAATTGGACTCTTTTCAAATTCTCTTTATAATTAAAGGCCTCCACATTTCCCCTCAGCTCAATATCTTCTTCCAAATGAGGTTAAAGAAGCAGTTCTTATCACTCGAGAGAAATATGTTGAGCTTTTAGAACAAAAACTGCTAAAAAATAACGTGATCTGTAGAGATTTAATTGAGATCAAAGAGACAAAACCACATACTTCTTCGAAAAATTTCGATATGTCAACCCCAAATCCAGATCATGAAGAAATGTTAAAAAAAGTCAAAGAACAAGAAAATGATGCACAAATTGATCACAAACAAAACGGAATAGAAAATAAGGGAAACGGAAAAAAAGGTTTAAGTGTAAGGGGCCAAAATCAATGGAATGAATCAATGGATGTTGAAGAAGAGAAGAATAACATACAATCGCTTTGTGAGAACGTGTTCAGAATGAAGAGCTTTTTGGATGAAAAATTCGAACATGTGATAAAAAGCATGAATTAGAGTTTTGTGATTTTTTTTTATTTGTGTAATTTTATTTATATTTTCTTGAAGTTTCTTCTAAATTGCGAAATTATTAATAAAGTTTTTTGGGTAATCTATTAAATTTTCTTCAGATTACCCAAAAATATTGAAAAACACTAAAAATTTCTATAAAAAATAAAATTACCTGGTAAAACAGAAAAAAAAATCACTTTTTTTTAAAAAAAACCTTTATATTTATTTTTAAAAAAAATTAAAAAACTCTAATGATCGTAAAAATTGGTAGTCCCCTTAAAAAAAAAGATCTTGAAACCTCAGCCCGCCAATATGAGGAGGAAGAGTTGATGTTTGATATGGATGAAATCAAAATTCCTATCGAAACTCATGACCGAATTGAGTTTCCTGATTCCGCTAAAGAACTTCTTCCACCACAACCCTATCCACTTGATAAACTAAGCAAGTTACCTAAAACCAATACAAAAAAAATGTTTGATACATTCGGAATGGACCGAGTGGATGAATCTTTTTTCAGTCCATTGAAGATTTTCAAATACTTGAACAAACCAGCTGAGAATTCATTGTATGAGTCAATGGAAATGACAATTCCTTTGATAAATCGTTTTGAGTTTGCTGATGAGCACCCACTGATAGCAGAGATTTATGAAAGGGTTTTGAATGAAGAGGCCTATATGAATCAAATTTCTTCAAAAGTTTTTGAGGATACTAATGAATTATTGAACAATGAGGAGATTAATTTCATTGATGGGTTCAATATTCTTGGTGTGATGTTCATTCTGAAGAAACTGATGGACTCTTTTGAAGTGAACTTAAGCATTGAGAATAATTTGAGTTCATTTGGTGGTGGTATGAGTCAAAGCAGTGAACCGATTTCTAACGTTTTATCATCAGGAGAAATAGGTAAAAGCATGAATTATTATGGAAAATGTCCTAAAATCCTCACACTTTACCATTTGCAGCTTCTTTGCACTAATTTCAATGATAATATTCTTGTCTTTCATTTCTTTGAAGAAACATTTCACAATTTCTCTGAATTCAAAAAAGATCCAACTTTATTAAAAATGCTTCTCCATCAGCTCAACGAATACATAGAAGAGATTCTTAAAGACAATTTTAAAGATCAATTTATTGAGGGAAAATTCCTTATAATTCTACCAAAACTCTCCAAATCCAATAAGAAAATCCTCATTGAATGTCATCTGCCATATTTTCAAAAAGGTTATTTAAACGATTTGATTGATTGTTTCACCGATTCATTTCTTGCGAAATATAAACAAAGCTTTGAGAGAGTCACTTCTCATAAAATCTTTCGATATTGCCATATGAAAGCTGATGATCTTGACCTATGGGGGTATAAAGAGTTTAAAGAGGGACTCTTTTTAGAAGAGAAGATCAGAGGTGGATTGCCTTATATTCAACCAAAAAACGGTTGGATTCGCTTTGGCTTAAATGTTGCCAATTATTATCAAACTGATGGAGAAAGTGATTGGTTTGGAAATGATGGGAACCAAAATGAATGGGCAGTTTGTTATTGTAATTTGGGATTGAATGATAAATTATCATCTTATGAAAGAGAAGTGTATAAGGATTTATATTATGCGAAAGAAGTGAAGAACAAAAAAATTGATAAAGAAGATGACAAGATCATTAAAACTGAAATAGGAGGTTTTGGAATTTTGGCAACTTTTGATTTGAATTTTTTGGATAGAAACACATTGAAAGACTCTTCTTTAGGGGTTTCTAGCTCAAAAAAGGATGAAAAACAAAGTGATTTCTTTAATTTGCAGACGTTGGAGATTATGGATACAGGGTTTAAATCGCATGGCTTTTGTCTAGCCTTACAATGCAGAGTGGATCCAAAGAAAATCAAGTTTCTAGAAAGATTTGGAGAGACGATTTTTATTGTGAATGACCCGAAGGATATCAGGCCTTATGGAATTTTGATAAAAAAACTTGAATGATTGGCTTATTTAAAAAAAAGAGCTCAAGGAATTAAGAATTATATCAATTTTTCATATAAGGAAACTTTCTCATAAAATATTCAAAAGAAGTTTGTTTCTCAAATAATAGGAAAAAACCTAAAAATTGCTTTTTTTAAAATTTATTTTTAAAATTAATGAATTTTTTCTTGAAGGTTTTTTTTTAAATTTAACTTATTTTCATTTATAAAGTTGGTTGTAACCCAGCTTTAAACTGAGCCATCAATTGCTGATGCACTCCTGGCTTATTCAACTTGTTCTTGTTCTTCATCCAATCCCACAAAGTCTCATAGACTTTCCCATCTTCTCTCCCCAAAGCTGACTTCAATGAGTTATCTGACCACAAAAATGCTTCAACCAAACCAATAACATCAGGTCTAATTTTTTCCAAAAGTTCCATTTTCGCTTGTCTGATCAATTTGAATTGTTCTCCGCTCAAATACCCACTTTCAAACAAAGCATTCGGCTTTTCAATGATTCTATTAAGTCCATATAGACAATTCAATCTCATCATAACAGTTTTTAGCTGTTCATTTTGAACCTTGAACGATTTCTCCAAAAAGCATAAATAGGTGAAATAATTTGTATGAGCAATAGAACATTCAGCCAAAAAGATTCCAGCATGTTTATCCCAAGAATCCTTTGCAGAAAGACCTAATCCAACGCCACCCATAAGCTTCTGTCCGGCTTCAACGATTCTATAAATAGAATTGAACCTTAGGATTCTCCTCAAAGTTTCAGGGCAATAAAGCTCTTTTACATCACTGACTTTACATTTCTGTTGTAATTCTTCAGAGAAGTTCTTCAGATAATCCAAAAATGGGCTTATCGGCTTATTTTTTGTTAATTTATTCAAGTTTTTCAATAAATATCTTGCAGTTTGTAAAAGAAGCACAGTGTTTTCTCCTTCATAAGTTGCCATAGGTGAAAATTCTTGTATAATGCCTGGAATTCCTGAATATTGTGAGTAACCTTGGCCTCCACAAGCTTGTCTGACTTTTTCCCCTCCAAAGAGTGTGGTCCAAGTGTAAACTGCCTTGCATCCTGAGAGAATCGCATGGAGATCAGCCATTAAAGAGAAATCTTCTCTTTGGCAATTTTCTAAATTATTTTTATTGAGTTCATCGACTCGCTGACTGCCAAATAACATTGCATAAGTATCTGCAATCAAAGGAATCAGCTTATCCTGTTGTAGTTGATAATTTAAGATCTTTGTTTCAAGACCTTTCTCATCTTTAAATTGGCTTCTGACCAAAGAATATCTCACTCCAATTGTCAAGATCTGTGACAAAAACAACGGTGAAGAAATGATGACAATCCTTCTAATACTCATCATAGTGGCGTAACCAATCTTTTCATTGCCTGTTCTCACAAACTCTCCATTTTTATTGACTTTGGTGTATTTAGCCAACATATTGTCTCTTGGAACTCTCACATTATTGAAACTTAAATAACCATTATCTTTGGTAGTATAGCCATATTTAGGACCTACATCACCAACAACGATGCCAGGTAAAGGTTCATGAGTCTGCAAATCTCTGACCTGCACTATGAAAGTTTGGACTCCAAAACGCTTATTATTGATTATAAGCTGAGCTTGAGTAACGACATGATTCGCAACTTTGCCTAAATCACCAATCCACCATTTAGTGGCGGATATGCTAGGTGAATTAAAAATAAAAGAATCGCTTTCTTTGTCGAAAACAGCAACTGTCTCCAGATTTTGCACATCTGAACCATGGCCTAATTCAGTCTGGGCATAACAACCCATCACTTTGTAGCCTTTGGCTAAAGGAATCCAATGAGCTACTTGCTTCTCTGATCCAAGGTTGAGTATGGTTGGAATGAACATGCCTTGATGCAGAGAAGTTACCAATTGATCCTGGAATTGGAAAAAACCTCTAACCACAGAATTTTCTCTATCGTTGTAATTGAACAACTCGTGGTATCTCAACGTCTTTTTGCACATCATTTCAAAGAGTTTGCTTCTGTTTTCGCCGAGCATTTCAGGCTCGAAACGAAGGATTGGGTCTTCTGCGATAGTCTTTTGATAGAGCTTAAATTCTTCAGCATTTTTGTGAGAACCATGGATCAAAGGGATCAAATCTTCGACATTGAAGGAAAGTGCTGAACGTTCGGCGATTAATGGTGATTCGGTAGAGAGTGACATTTTTTTTAGAGGGAAGGAAAATTATTATTGGACTTTTTGAAAAGTTGGGTGTTTTATAGAAGGGATTTCATATGACGTCAACTATCACAAAAGGGTTATTTAATATTTTTTTTGAGGGAGTATTTTTTTAGATTTTTTTTAAGTTTTGGAAGTTAGAGGGAGTTTGAAAGAAGCAGAAGGAGGGGTTGGTGATTAGTGAAAAAATGTGAGCAGAATTTTATTGGTGTCAGTTCTTCCTGATTTATTCTTGTTTCTTTCCTTGTATTAATTTTTTAATTCTTAAAAAATAAATTCATTTTTCATGAAAAATTTGATTTTTTTTTTTCAAAAAAAATTATTAAAATTTTTGGTTTAAATTATAAAATTAATGTTTCTAAAATTAAAAAAATAATAATTTTCATGCAAATATAACATGTGTTTTTACCGAGGTCCGTATTCGACTCGTACGAAAAGACTTTAAATTCTTTGCAACTTCATTCATTTTTTTAATTCCGTTGTTGACCAAACTCCTCCAATTAGTATATTTCAGTAAGATGACAATTACATGTACTACAAACAGAATATTCAACAAAAATTGGGAAAATGTGACTATCATTCTTATTTGAGAAATTAAATAATCACTTGAAGACAACAGCAAACAATATTTTGTTAAAATAGATGTCAAAACCGAATTTATTTCCAAATAATTGATATATTCTCTCTTAAAAGGTTTCATTTTTGTTACACAAAACAAATATATGCAAAGAATAAAAATGAATGAAAAATCTCTTGTTTCAGAATTCATTGTTTCATTTAGATTTTGAAGAAAAGTCAAGAGAAATTTTTGGAAAAAGATTGTTGTTTCCCAAAAATAATAATCATTTTTATAATCTTTGTAAAAAAATTGATATATGTTGAATTGTTCCTTAGGTTTAACAATTGAGGGATCAATTTTGATGTTTTTTTTAGCTTTACTGCACCGACCAGCTTTTGCATTATCATTGTCTTTTGTTTTAAAAATAATTTTTTCTTTATGTAAAGCAACATTTTTTATAATTAGTTTTTTTTGTCTTCGTATAATCAGCAGCAGAATAGTTGGAAAGCCGATTCCGAAGAACGTAATCCCAGTAAATCCAANNNNCGTTCCACTGTCATCAAGAGAAAAACAATTTAATAGTGAAAGACTGCATTTTGTTAGTAATGGGTAAAACAGAAAAATTGAAATAAAAAACAAAATAATGAATTTTGCAAAATGATCTTTTGACTTATTCTCTTTTTTTGTATTAAATAGATATAGGAAGCTCTGATTAAAATAAAGGCAAGACTTGAAAACGTAATAATCAATGGAATAAATAAATTGATAAAAACCTTAAAGAAATAAATTTTATCAGTAGGAACAATTTTTTGAACAAAGCAATCGTTGGAAAATATATCGTCGGTGAAAAAACTCATAATATTTAAAAATTTAAAAAATTGTTTAAACTCATCAATAATACTATTAAGATCTAAAAGCATAACCAAAGAAATCCTTTGAAAATGATTGATAAATACTTTGGAAACTTCATCAAATAGGGTGCTTTGATTAGGATTTAGCATTTTATGGCTGGTAAAAATTAAATAAAAAATCAGCGAAAGAAAAACAGCAACGAATCTTATTATAACCAAAAAATCATAATCTTTGCATTCTAAGCAATTGCCTCCACTGAAATATTTTCCATAACCATAAATGCATTCATGACATAAATTATTTTCATGTCCATTCAGACAATATCCCATTAGAGTCTCATAATCATCAATAAAATTGCTAATATTTTTTAATATTTGACTATATGAAACATTAGGAGGGATACCAAGGCAATATTCAGAATTTTCGCATGAGATAATTCTTAATGAGAAAGAATTCATTCTCCAATAACCTGGATTTGGTATAATTATACTGCCACCTGGACAAAAGGCGTTTGTTGGACATTTTTCACAAACTTGCAAACTGCTAGAATTTATATGAGACATAGGATCTTCAAAAGTATAAGAATTTGTTTGGCATAATTGACAAACGTAATTTAAATTGTAAATTTCACCAAAAACGCATTTTCTTGAATGAAGTTTCACATTTTTAGTGATTGTATGTGGATATTTAAATAAATCTATGAAGTCAATCAAGATCAGGATATCCAAAATAGAGTCAGGAACTCCATAGATATC
>JFJP01040523.1_pt1 | contig 11244 bp, 7 predicted proteins | sample 431651 | NCBI WGS metagenome assembly JFJP01 (sample SAMN02602958, study PRJNA72255) | Microbial mat metagenome, whole genome shotgun sequencing project. | biome: fresh water; feature: sink hole; material: water; isolation source: purple microbial (photo- and chemosynthetic) mats found in... | reverse complement strand
AATGCCAAACCTTTTCAAGCCAAGGTGTATGCCTACCAATCGCAAATTGATGAGCAATCACGCTCACTTAAGGTTCGGGCTATGTTACCAAACCCCGATGGAACTCTTATTCCAGGTTCCTTTGCCGATTTATCTATTTTGCTGGAACGAATTGATCATGCTGGCCAGGCAAATTTGATTAACGTTGAGGTAGGCATCCGTACTGAGGACATGATTCAAATACTGCAAGGTGTTTCTGTTGGTGATACGATTGCCACTACCGGACTATTGGCTCTTAAAGATAAAGCCTCTGTTTCCGTTAAAAAAGTTATTAATGTGCCTTAATCTTTCTGCATGAATATTTCATCCGTATTTATTAAACGTCCGGTTTTAACCACGGTAGTATCCATTACCATTGTGCTTTTTGGGGGTATTGGTTTTACCTATTTGGGTGTTAGGGAATATCCCAGCGTTGATCCACCCATTGTTACCGTTTCAACCACCTATACCGGAGCCAATGCTGAGGTTATGGAATCTCAGATAACCGAACCTTTGGAAGAATCACTCAGCGGTATTTCAGGCATACGCAGTTTAAGTTCAATCAGTTCCGACGGGCGCAGTAACATTACCGTGGAATTTAATCTGGATGTGGATATGGAACGCGCCGCCAACGATGTGCGCGACAAAGTTTCACGGGCCATACGCAGTATACCGCCCGATGCCGATCCGCCGGTAGTAAGCAAAGCTGATGCCAATGCCGACAATATTTTATCCATAACAGTACAAAGTGATAAAAGGAATTTAATAGAACTTACCGATTTTGCCATCCGTAATTTTAAAGAAAGGCTACAGACCATTGATGGGGTAAGCGAAATACGCATTTGGGGTGAGAAGAAATACTCCATGAAATTGGAGTTCGACCCTATCAAATTGGCAGCCTATCAATTAACACCCCTCGATGTCAGGAATGCATTGATTCGCGAAAACGTTGAATTGCCTGCAGGTAGGATAGAAGGGACTACCAATGAATTGACCATTCGTACCATGGGCCGGCTAAATACTGAAAATGATTTCGATAACATGATCCTATCATCAAAAGGTGGTTCGTTAATTCGCTTTAGCGATGTGGGAAAAGCACGGCTGGCTCCTGAAAATGAACGAACCATCATGAGGGGAAATGGATTGATACCCATGGTTGGGGTAGCACTTACCCCGCAACCGGGTGCCAACTACATTGACATTGTTGACGAAGCTTACCGAAGGGTAGAACAAATTAAAAAAGATTTACCGGAAGATATAAAAGTGGGTGTGGCAATGGATACTACAACATCCATCCGCAAAGCCATTACCGAGGTTGAAGAAACCATTTTATTGGCCTTTATTCTAGTAGCTTTGGTAATCTTTTTATTCCTGCGCGATTGGCGCACCACCATGATTCCGCTTATTGCTATTCCTATTTCGCTTATCAGCTCGTTTTTTATCATGTATGCGTCCGGGTTTTCAATAAATATCCTTTCGTTACTGGGTATTGTATTGGCAACCGGCATTGTGGTTGACGATGCCATTGTGGTTATGGAAAACATATACGCCAAAGTGGAAAAAGGAATGCACCCGATGAAAGCAGCTCATTTAGGTTCGAATGAAATTGTTTTTGCCATTATTTCCACCACCATAACTTTAGCTGCGGTATTTTTGCCCATTATTTTTTTAAGCGGGTTAACAGGAAGGCTATTTAGGGAATTTGGGGTAGTAGTTGCCGGTTCGGTGATAGTTTCGGCAGTGGTATCGCTAACGTTAACACCCATGATGAGTTCGCGCATTTTAAAACATCGTGAAAAGCAAAACTGGCTGTTTCGTAAGACGGAACCTTTTTTCCAAGGTATGATACAATATTACAACCTTTCGTTGAAGAAATTTATTCTGCGGCCGTGGATTGCTGTCGCAATTATGTTTTTTTCTATTGGTGTGATCTTTATTATAGGACGTACAATTCCTTCGGAATTGGCACCCATGGAGGATAAAGGCCGATTGCGCATTGCATCAACGGCTCCTGAAGGAATTTCGTACGAAAAGATGGATGCATACATCCTGCAGATTGCAGCTATTTTAGATACCTTGCCTGAAAAGGATGCCTTATTAAGTATTACAGCACCAGGATTTGGAGCAGCTTCATCAACAAACAGTGGGATGAATAGAATATCACTGGTTCCCGCATCGGAACGAAATAAAAGTCAGCAAGAGTTGGCCGATGAGCTGCAGGCCATTGTAAAAAACATGAATTTTGCCCGTTCGTTTGTGGTACAGGAGCAAACAATTGGCAGCAGCCGGGGAAGCTCGTTTCCTGTGCAGTATATTATTCAGGCCCCCGATTTTGATGCGTTGAAAGAGGTGGTTCCAAAATTTATGGAAAAGGCGCAAATGAATCCGGCCTTTTCAATGGTGGATGTTGATTTAAAATTTAATAAACCGGAGTTGCGGGTTGAAATCAATCGCGATAAAGCCCGCGAAATGGGTGTTTCAATGAAAGATATTGCGGAAACCATTCAATTGCTCTTTGGGGGTCAGCGTTACGGATATTTCATTCATGGTGGAAAGCAGTACCAGGTTATTGGCCAGGCTACTCGTTCCGACCGTAATGACCCTATTGACCTTACCTCGATAGCCGTAAAAAATAACAAAGGCGAATCCATCCAGCTTGATAATTTGGTGAATTTGAGTTATGAAAGCGCCCCACCTCAATTGTACCGTTATAACCGCTATGTTTCGGCAACTATATCGGCAGGGTTGGCCAAAGGCTTTTCCCTAAATCAGGGAATTGAGGCTATGGATCAGATTGCGGACGAAATACTTGATGATACTTTTAGCACTACTTTGGGAGGCGTGTCAAAAGAGTTTGCCGAAAGTTCAAGCAGCCTGATATTTGCTTTTTTACTTGCCTTGGTGCTAATTTATCTTGTATTGGCCGCTCAGTTCGAAAGTTTTTCCGATCCACTCATAATTATGCTTACAGTGCCTTTAGCATTAGCGGGAGCCGTAATTTCTATCTGGTGGTACGGAGGCACATTGAATATTTTTAGCGAGATTGGGGTTATCGTTTTGGTGGGGATTGTAACCAAGAATGGCATCCTAATTGTTGAGTTTGCCAACCAGCGCAAACTCGATGGATTGCCTATAGTAGAGGCTATTGTGGATGCTTCAACCCGCCGATTCCGACCTATATTAATGACCAGCCTTGCCACCGTATTGGGCGCTGTTCCAATTGCTTTAGCTTTAGGGGGAGCCTCAACCAGCCGCATTCCCATGGGAATTGTGATTATTGGGGGTTTAACCTTTTCGTTGGTGCTTACGCTTTATGTAATTCCGGCATTGTATATCTATCTAACTTCGAAAAACAAAGTGACTCATGGGTAATTTCATGAAAAAATTAGTAAAAAAAACGATGATGTTGTTCAATAAAGCCATTATAAGCAGCTTTTTTTGCCTGATATTTTTACTTGCGGTTGGAGAGCTAAATGCCCAAAATAGCGATACAGTTTCCTTTGAGGTATTGTTTGCTGAAGCGTTGGAGAATAATTTCGGACTTTTAATATCAAAAAATACAGTTGAAATACTGAAATTGAACAATACCTATGGTAATGCGGGTTTTCTGCCAACCATGGGAGCGGGTATAATTTCGAATAATTCGGTGTTAGATGGTAAAACTGTAAATTCCGATGGTACTGAAATGGAATATAGCGGCAAAAAAAACAGCTCTATTGATGCTTATGTTTTAATGAACTGGACCCTTTTTGATGGAACAAAAATGTTTGTTACCAAAGACCGTTTGAACGAAATGGAAAAAATGGGTACCATTGGGCTGCAATTGGAAATTGAAGCAGTTTACGTGCAGTTGGCATCGTTATATTACGCCCTGATGCAAGAGCAGAAACTTGCCCAAGTGTTGCAATACACCATGGGAATAAGTAAGTTCCGTTTTGAATTGGCCGACAAAAAATACCGTTTGGGAGCCGCCTCGGAAATTGACCGGATACAAGCCAGTATTGACTTGAGCAATGACAGTTCACTTTTCATAAAACAGGAAACCCGTATTGCTAATTTAAAAGCCGATATAAACCATTGGCTCGGTCGTTCGCCCGATATTCAATTTGCGGTTCCCATGGAAATGGATAGGTTTCCTGAACTCAATTATTCTGACTTGGAAAGCCAAATGGAGAAGGAAAATCGCGTTTTGTTGCTAGCAAAGTATAGGGTACAAATAAAAAAACTTGAATTGGACCAAACTACTAGTAGTTTTTTACCAACCCTTGATTTATTTGCCGATTACGATTATTATCATTCCCGCTATTCTTCGGGACAAATTGACTGGACTCAAAATGTTGGGCCAACAGCCGGTTTAAAACTCAGTTATTCGTTGTTTAACGGCTTTAACGACAGCAGGAAAAGGCAGATTGCCAAAGTGGAGTATCAAACTGCACAATTGGAAGAGGAAAGTGAATGGAACACCATAAAATTACAGTGGTACCAAACCTACAACACCTATATTAGTGCCATGAAGCAAATAAAACTTGAAACTGAAAATATGGGAAATGCCCGCAAAAATCTGCATTTTGCTATTGAATTGTATCAACGGGGTGCCATTAATGAAATTGATTTCAGGGAAATACAACGAAAAGAATTCGATGCGGAAAGCAAACTTCTTTATTCACAGTACTACGCTAAAATTGCTGAAATTCAATTGTTACAACTTAGTGGGAGTTTAAAGTTTTAGTTGTGAGTTTGCTCTGAAACCCTATGAGTCCATGCTGTACTAGTATTGAGACATAATTAATTTTGTGTTTCATTATTTAAATCTGGAGCAACTCTCATAATCACCAATATAAAAATTTAAGGATTAATATATTACCGAATTATTTTTAAGCTGAAGGCAGTTGAATTAATACCTCAGTACCTTTTCCGGTGCCGGAAATAAACTCAATTGTACCTTTATGGTCAGTAATGATACTATACACGATTGAAAGACCTAATCCGACTCCTTTTCCCACTTCTTTTGTTGTAAAAAAAGGGTCACTTACTTTAGAAATAAACTCATTACTTATACCGCATCCTGTATCCTTAATGGAAATAATACAGTTTCCTTCAGTTGCTTGGGTCGTTATGGTTATACTTCCTTTGTCTTCAATAGCTTGCACGGCATTGGCTAATACATTTAAAAAAACCTGATGTAATTTTCCTTCATTGCCTGATAGGGTGCATCCCTCCTTTGAATAGTGTTTTATTATTTCAATAGAATACTTTAACTGATTATTCAGCATTGTGAGGCAACTATCAATAATTGCATGTAGGTCACATTTTTCTTCCATTGCTGAGCTCTGCCTACTGAATTGATTGAGACTGGTAACAATGTCAGCGGTGCGTTTAATTCCAACTTTCATTCCATCAATCAAGGGCATTAAATTCGTAAGGTGGGGCAAATCATTTTCCTCCAAGTATTGCTCAATTCCAAAAACCCCACCTTGCAGGTAGTTAAGTGGATTATTTATTTCATGGGCAACGCCAGCAGCTAAAACGCCTAGCGATGCCATTTTTTCTGACTGTATTAACTGAATCTGCGTATTTTGTAAGGTGTTTAATGTGGTTTTCAATTCTTCACTTTGTGCTAACAATTCCTGGTTCATTTCTGATAATTCGGAATGTGCTCTTTTAAAACTTTCAAACGAGTCCTTAACTATGGTGGTAAAGAAATACATTACAAAGGAAAAACCAACAGCGACTAATGTATAAACTGGACCATTTTCTATAAAAAATGGGTCTTTTAGTACCCACTGGTATAAAGCAATAAGCAGGATAATTGTAAAACCTTGAATAACAATGTGTTTTCTGCTGGAAATAAACCCAGACAATGATATATAGCAAATTAAAAAAAGCACGTCACGAGATAAAATATTAGAAGCTCCACCATTATTTAGTTCTAAAAATGAGTAATAAAAGGCATGAGTAATAAAAATATTAAGAATGGCCGTGTAAGCAATTAAGTTGAAATAGAACGGAATTGATTTACCTTTTTTTAATAAAAATAGAATTAAAGCGACTAAACTTATTAAAAAGCTTACCAGATGATAGGTTTTTTGAAAACTGGTGTATTTTTGATTAAAAATAAGGTAATCAATTAAATACCCAATAATTGAAAACACACAAACGATTAAAAATATGGTGTATTTTCCCTTATTAAATTTGAAAACTAGTTTTTCATATTCCATGAAACTTCTTTTAATTGGGCAATAATACGTTAACTATATCGTAAAGATTCAAAAAAAATGAATTTAAAACATTCATTATCACAGAAGCTTACAAGTTAATTCATTTGCAATATTTTTATTTTTTCATAGGCTTGATGTGATTAGTAAACAATTTTTGATTCCAATATCAGTTCAATCAAGTATATCGTTATTTTTGCAACATGACCATTACCTATTTAAAGCATACCGAAATTGATAAGGATCTTTGGAACCACTGCGTTGCTGATGCTCCAAATTGCCGAATTTATGGAATGAGTTGGTATCTCGATTTGGTTTGCTCCAATTGGGATGGGTTGGTTTTGGGTAATTATGAAGCCGTAATGCCTCTGGCTTGGAAGCAGAAGTTTGGCATAAAATATAGTTATCATCCGTGGTTTGCCCAACAATTGGGCATTTTCGGCAAAGAACCTGAATTGTATAAAGCATCCGATTTTGTAGCGGCAATACCTAACTCGTTTTTTAGGTATGAGGTTTCCTTCAACAGCATGAATAAGGTTGATTCAACAACCGCCACTAAAAGGAAAAATTATGTATTGCCCTTAATTGATGAATACTCTATTTTATACCGACGGTTCAATGAAAATACCCAACGCAATATTAAAAAAGCCAATAAGTTGGGATTTTCAATAAGAGAAAGCTTAACTACCGATGATTATATTAAATTAACCTTGAATGAAATAGGTTTTTTAATGAATGCAAAACAACAGTTAATTCTTAAAAAACTTATTGAATTTCTAATCCAATTTAAATACGCTGAATTAATAGGAGTTGAACGAGAAAACGGAGAGCTTTTGGGCGCAGTTTGCTTGGTGCAGTTCAAAAACAGGCTAATTTATCTATTTTCAGCGTCAACCCAACAAGGAAAAGATGCCCGGGCCATGTTTAAAATTGTTGATGAGATAATAAGGCGGAATAGTGAAAAACCTATTTTACTTGATTTTGAAGGAAGTAATAATGAAGGAATTGCCCGTTTTTACAAGGGTTTTGGTTCACAGGCAGAATTCTATTATAGCGTAAATAAAAAACGGTTTTGGTTTATTTAGCATCGATTTACCAAACATTTAATCGCGATGACATTGATTTTAAGTAAATTGAAGAAAATATATATTATTCTTTTTACAGTATTTTTACTATTGATTATTTTCTTTTTGTATTCTAAAATAGTCAATAAGAATGATTCTGAAGAAGTACAATGGAATTCTCCAAATGACAGTTTTACGCTCGATTTTGCAGTTGGAAATGGTGGCCATTTGTTTTTTAAGGGCAAAATGAATGGTATAATTGGACTTTTACTTTTTGATACTGGTGCAGAAACAAGTTTAATAAATGAAAAATTTGTATCAAATTGTAAATCGGATAGTAATCCAGTTACTATAATTGATGCAAAAAAAATATTACAGACAAAAAATCTTTACAAAGTAAGATTTTTTGAATTAGGAGCGATAAAAATTAAAGAGTTAAAAGCTTTTCCTGCTGATAGTAATATGTGGTTAGACCCAAATGGCATTTTTTATAATAAGGACAGTATTATTGGCGTGATTGGGAATAACATTATTTCTAATTTTGTTTGGGATTTTGACATGATAAGAAAGCATGTCACTATTTCAAATTCAAGGTCATATTGTGATTCAATTCCTGATTCTTTAGCTATAAATCTTATTTCTATAAATAAGCATAAGGAAATTATCGTTCAAATCAATGATAAACTTAAAAGGTTAACTTTGGATTTTGGTTCATATTTTCCAATTTCTCTTTCTGATTCAATTCCAAATAGTAAGAAAAAGGATAAAAATAGTAGTAAATCTCAAAACACAAAAAGCGGTTTAAGCCATTTAGATTCTATAAAGAAAGAAAGTAAATATGATTTTGTGAAAATAAAAATTGGTAATTATGAATTTGAAGAGATACAATGTTTTGAAAATGATGGCTCTGACTTATTAGGACTTCCCTTTATTTGGACTTTTAAGAGGGTAATAATAGATTTCATAAATAATAAAGCATATATGATTTCATTAAACGAAAATGCAGGTGATTATGGTGTGTTGAAATTTAGTCGTCAATCAATTTATAATACTGCTGATATTATAGATATCGTCTGTAAACCTGAAGGGATGAAATTTGTATTTGAGAAAGATTCCATCAGAGAAATTTATGTTGGTTATGGAAAACTAAAATTATATAGGAATGATAACAAATTGGACAGTATTTATTGCTTTGATTCAATAAAGTTGCCTGATGGTAAAATGGAGTATGGTCCATTAGGTTTAAAAATTAAATTTTGACATTAGTACATGAAATAAATAATGTTTGGTTACACGTAGTCATTGAGCAAACGGCCTGCGGATGAATTAATTAACTAAAATTAAATAGTAGTTACAATGTTTACAGTAGAACAAATTGAATTAGCCCACAGTAAAGTTAAATCAGGAGCAGAATTTCCAAAATACATTCAGGAAATTAAAGAAATTGGAGTCACAGCATTTGAAACATGGGTTAATGATAGTCATACCAAATATTTCGGAAAGGATGACTTTACGACAAAATCCACCAAAAGGGAGAAACAGACTATTTCATTTTTTGTAAACATTGTGCGGAAACAGGAATTGAAAAATGGATAGTTGACCTCGATAAAATGACTTGTATATATTACGACAAATCCGAAAATGAAATTCTAGTGGAAATTGTACCAACAACATAAATAACAACGAACCGCAACGTAATACAAAGTAAAACCCAAATTGGTAGCTGTGAAGCAAATTTGTACATTTGAATCCAATAAAAACCCGTTACTCTTGAGAAAATATTCAAAAAAAGACTGGCTGATTTATTTAATGCTAGGTTCTATTGGAGCAATAATTGGATATTTATTTCAACCAGACTCAACAGAAAAATATGTAGGGCGGTTAATGAGTGATACCAGTCAGATTCTGGCTGATGGCCAAAAAAACCTATATATTGATATCGATGGGGATGGAAATTCAGAGGAGATAATTTACTACCATTTATCGGACAACAGGCAGCCGGTTATTAATTTATATAACTCCGATGGTACATTTCAAAATGCTTGGTACCTTGATGGAGAGGTAGTTGAAAACTTCGATTTTATTTATGGCGATTGCAACCTAGATAGCTTGAATGAAGTGTATGTATTTTCGAAAACTAACGATTGGGTTTACTTATATTGTTTGCTTCCGATAAATAAGAGTGCATTTGAACTTCAGAAAATTCCAGTTTGTAAAATTAGTGAAAGCGATGGAAACAGCCATTTGGTAATGCATAGTGGGGGAGTGTCCGATTTGAATAGCGATGAATTCAAAGAAGTGGTATTTACCATAAATAGCCGATTTAGTGAACAACCAAGGAGTGTATTTGCTTATGATGGTCATAACAAAAAAATAAATAAATCGCCTGAAATTGAAATGCAGCTGGTAGGGAGCCCAATTATATTTGATATTAATAAAGATGGCACCCCTGAAATTTTTCTGTCTACCTTTAATAGTACCAATCAGGGATACCCTCCCCGTAACCAGTCGTTGAATTCTGCATCCGTTATATTGAATTCTGATTTAAGTTATTATTCCAATCCGCTGTTATACGAAAGCCGCATGAGCATCAGCACGGTTTTTCCATGGGAAACTCCTGATGAAAACTTTATAGTATCGTTAAGTTGGTCGTTAACCGAAAATGAAACCTCTCGGATTCAGCTTCAAAAGCCATCGGGGGAATTAATTTCTCAGAATACAGTAGCTGAAAGTAATTTTATTTTTGATCCGGCTCGTTCCGATTGGTCAAAAATATTGGCTTTTCATCGCGATGGCTGGATAATTCAATATTTAGCAAATGGTAAAGTGGCCCATCGCGTCGATCTTAAAGGCATAATAAATCAGGTAGCATTTTTTGATATTGATGAAGATGGAATTGAAGAAGTTATAGTTGTTCAAAGCAACATGATAACTATTTTAAGAGACGATTTCAGTCATCCGGTAGTAATTGAGATTCCAGAATTAAGTATCGAAAAAATATATTTTTCAATTAAAGCCCGGAAAGGGTTGCCCAATTTACTATCCATTCAAAATGAGCACCATCAGTTTTTAATTAACTATTCTGAAAATCAGTTCTATTGGTTTCGTTACGTGTTGTATGCGTTTTCAATTTTCATTTTTATATTTGGCTACTGGCTGTTTCTGCATTTGCATCATATTCAGCTTCAGCATATTAAATTTACCAACGAAAAGTTTTACAAAATGCAATTGGATTTGATACGCAATCAACTCGATCCGCATTTTCTTTTTAATGCATTAAATTCCATCGCATTTTCCATTAATACCGAAGACCGAAAAACAGCTTACAACAATCTGGGTTTGTTTTCAAAATTTTTACGCGAAGCTATTGTGTCGCTCGATGAGTTTTCCCGTACTCTGGAAGAAGAATTGGACTATGTGAAGAATTATATGGTGCTCGAAAAGTTCCGTTTTAAAGAAAAGTTTAGCTATGATATCATTATTTCTCCGGGAATTAATAAATCAGTAAAAGTTCCCAAACTTATTGTCTTTAGTTTTGTTGAAAGTGCCCTAAAAAAAGGAATTCTGGTGAAAAACCTGCCTGGAACCATTCAAATTATGGTTGATATGGATGAGAAACAAAACATTTACATTCAGATAGCTGATGATGGAGTATTTCGGGATTTGGAAAAATCAGAACTATCTTTTACCAAAAACATGGTGATGATAGAACAGGTAATTGCTTATTTTAATTCTTTTAATACCAACAAAATTGCGGTCACATTTACCGATAAAGGTACCTCTGAAGAACCAAAAGGAAGCCTTGTAACTATAGCTATTCCATCCGAATATAGTTATTTGATTTAATCCAGACTTACAGGTTGATACAGCAAATCATTAAAAAATAAACAGTCTGTTATTTTTTAGTCAATTACTATCTTCTTTACCACCATGTTGGAATCAACTTT
>JFJP01041651.1_pt1 | contig 11245 bp, 9 predicted proteins | sample 431651 | NCBI WGS metagenome assembly JFJP01 (sample SAMN02602958, study PRJNA72255) | Microbial mat metagenome, whole genome shotgun sequencing project. | biome: fresh water; feature: sink hole; material: water; isolation source: purple microbial (photo- and chemosynthetic) mats found in... | reverse complement strand
CCCGACAACCAGGAACGACAAAAAACAGAGGTAAAGGTCGTTCTTGATGACAACTCGGTCTATAGTGAAACCGGCATCCTTGAATTTTCCGACCTGTCCGTTGATCAATCAACTGGTACGATCACCATTCGCGCCATTATCGGCAATCCCCGGCAAGAATTGCTGCCGGGCATGTTCGTTCGCGCCCGTCTCACCTCCGATACTCCGCAGACAACGATCCTCGTACCCCAGGCCAGCATCGTCCGCAACAATCGCGGCCAGGCCATGGTTATGCTCGTCAACAGCCAGGCAATGGTGGAAGCGCGGCCGGTGGAGACCGGACAAACTATCGGCGAGCAGATTATGGTGACGAAGGGGTTGGTTGACGGTGAACAGCTCATTATTGCCGGCCTGCAGAAAATACGGCCGGGAGCACCGGTAAAAGTTGCTGCCCCGCAAACCGCGGGAGCCCCTGCCCAGGCTGCTCCTGCACAACAGAACCCTGCAAAGAAGGCGGAATAGAGTATGGCCAGGTTTTTTATCGATCGTCCCATCTTCGCGTGGGTTATTGCCATCGTCATCATGCTGGCGGGGGCCTTGTCGGTTCTCAAATTGCCGATTTCCCAGTATCCGGAGATCGCTCCGCCGTCGGTGCGGATCACCACCAAGTATCCAGGCGCCTCCGCCCAGACCATAGAAAACAGCTCTTTATATGAAATCCGAGAGTTCCTCCTCCGGCAACGTCACCATCACCATGACCTTCGAAGCCGGTACCAACGGCGACATCGCCCAGGTGCAGGTACAGAATAAGCTGCAGCAGGCCATGGCTCTGCTGCCGCAGGAGGTGCAGCAGGAGGGGATACAGGTTAATAAATCGAATTCGACCTTCCTCATGATCGTCGGCCTCATCTCCACCGATGGCAGTATGGCCAACTTCGACCTGGGCGACTATATGGTCACCAGTCTCCGCGACCCCCTCAGCCGAACCCCCGGCGTCGGCAGCATCCAGATCTTCGGCAGCCAATATGCCATGCGTATCTGGCTTGATCCGAACAAACTGAACAGCTACCAGATGACTCCCGCCGATGTTGCTGCGGCGATCAAAGCCCAGAACCACCAGGTTGCCGTCGGCAATCTCGGCGGCACACCCTCGGTTGCCGACCAGCAGGTAAGCGCCACGATGATGGCGAGAACGATGATGAGTTCCCCGGAGGAATTCTCCGAGATTCTCCTCAAGGTCAAACCGGACGGTGCCCAGATCCGCTTAAAAGATGTCGCCCGGGTGGAGATCGGTGCAGAGAATTACTCGACCCTTAATACCTTCAACAATCAACCGGCAGCCGGCATGGCCATTATGCTCGCCACCGGCGCCAACGCCCTGGCCACCGCCGATGCGGTCAAGGCAAAAATAGCCGACCTTCAGCCCTATTTCCCAGCCGGCGTCAAGGTAGTCTATCCCTATGATACGACGACCTTTATTAAAATTTCCATCCAGGAGGTGGTCAAGACCCTGTCCTGCAGAATTTCCGGGCAACCCTTATCCCGACCATTGCCGTACCGGTGGTCCTGCTCGGCACCTTCGGCGTCATGTCGGTGTTCGGTTATTCCATCAATACCATGACCATGTTTGGCCTGGTGCTGGCCATCGGTCTGCTCGTCGACGACGCCATTGTCGTTGTTGAAAACGTTGAACGTATCATGGCCGAGGAAGGCCTTTCCCCCCTGGAAGCGACCCGTAAATCCATGGACCAGATCACCGGCGCCCTGGTCGGTATCGCCCTGGTGCTGTCGGCAGTCTTTATACCGATGGCCTTCTTCGGCGGCTCCACCGGTGCCATCTACCGCCAGTTTTCGCTGACCATCGTCTCGGCAATGATCCTCTCGGTTCTCGTCGCCCTGATCCTCACTCCCGCCCTCTGCGCCACCCTGCTGAAACCGGTGCAAAAGGGGCAACACCTGCAGAAACGCGGATTCTTTGGCTGGTTTAATCGCTTCTTCGAGCGCAACGCCGACAGGTATCGCGGCGGCGTCGGTTATATACTAAAACGCACCGGCCGCTTTGCCTTCGTCTACCTGCTGTTGATAGGCGGCACCGCCTTCATGTTCACCAAGATTCCCACCTCCTTTATCCCCGAGGAGGACCAGGGTGTCTTTCTCACCATGGTGCAGCTGCCCGCCGGAGCGACTCTGGAGCGCACCCAGAAGGTACTGGATACCGTCCGCGACCATTACCTGACGAAAGAAGCGGAAAACGTCAAATCCGCCTTTGCCGTCGCCGGCTTCAGTTTTGCCGGGCAGAGCCAGAACTCCGGCATGGTCTTTGCCCAGCTGCGTGACTGGAAGGAACGTAAAAATCCCGGCCAGTCGGTTAAAGCAATCATCGGTCGGGCAATGGGATCTTTTTCCAAGATTAAGGAGGCAATGGTCTTTGCTTTTAATATTCCTGCTATCCCGGCTCTCGGCAGCTCGACCGGCTTTAACTTTTTCCTGCAGGACCGGGGCGGACTCGGCCATGAGAAGCTGCTTGAAGCGCGCAATCAACTGCTTGGTATGGCCGCCAAGGACCCAAACTTGACAAGGGTCCGGCCGAACGGCATGGAGGATATGCCGCAATATAATATTGATATCGATTATGAAAAGGCCATGGCCCAGGGAGTCAGTATCGGCGATCTCAATTCGACTCTTTCCATGGCCTGGGGGTCAAGTTATGTCAACGACTTCCTTCATCAGGGCAGGGTGAAAAAGGTGTATCTCCAGGCCGATGCACCCTTTCGCATGCAGCCTGAAGATCTCGGTCTTTGGTATGTGCGTAACAATAAAGGGGCGATGGTGCCCTTTTCCACCTTTACCAAAGGCAACTGGAGTTTCGGTTCGCCGCGGCTGGAACGCTATAACGGCAATCCGGCCTTTGAGATCATGGGCGAGGCGGCACCCGGCAAATCAAGCGGCGCCGCCATGCAGCTGATCGATCAGATGATTGCCAAGCTGCCGGCCGGCATCGGCTACGAATGGACCGGCGCTTCCTTCCAGGAAATGCAGGCGGGCACCCAGGCCCCGGGACTCTATGCCATTTCTCTCCTGGTGGTTTTTCTCTCGCTTGCCGCCCTCTATGAAAGCTGGTCTGTGCCCTTTTCCGTCATGCTGGCGGTGCCCATCGGCGTTCTCGGGGCGCTGCTTGCCACCTACACCAGGGGACTGGAAAACGACGTCTACTTTCAGGTCGGACTGCTGACCACCATCGGCCTGTCGGCGAAAAACGCCATTCTTATCGTTGAATTTGCAAAAAGGCGCTATGACAAGGGGAAAGATCTGGTCGAGGCCACCGTCAAGGCCTGCCGCCAGCGGCTCCGCCCCATTCTCATGACCTCCCTGGCCTTTATGCTCGGCGTTCTGCCTCTCGCCATCAGCACCGGCGCCGGTGTCAACAGCCGCCATGCCATCGGCACCGGCGTTCTCGGCGGCATGCTGTCGGCAACGGCCTTGGCCATCTTTTTTATCCCGCTGTTTTTTGTCGTCGTCATCCGCCTATTTACCAGAAGGGGTGGTAAGGCCCAGCCGGCAGAGAACAAAACTTGATCCGCTCTTTTTACTTTCTCCCTGTATCGATATGAGTATGCACCATGACCAATAAAGAAATATGTTTACGCCTGTTCAAGGTAATTAAGCCCTACCAGGGAAAACTGCTGACAGCCATGCTGGCGATGATCATCGTCGCCGGATTCACCGGTGCCCAGGCGTATCTGGTCAAGGACCTCCTTGATAAGATCTTCATGGAAAAGGACGTCTTTTTCCTCAAGCTGCTGCCCCTGATGGTCCTCGTCATCTTTTTTTTCAAGGGAGTTGCCTATTACATTTATACCATCCTCCTGGAACAGGTCGGCCAATCGGTCATCCGTGACTTCCGCCTCATGCTGTTCAATCATATCCACCTGCAGTCCCTGTCGTTCTTTCATAAAAATCCGACCGGGACCCTCATGTCGCGGATCATCTCCGATGTTTCCCTGCTGCAGCAGGCGGTATCCAACGCCCTGGTGGGGGTGGTACGCGACGTTTTCCAGGTCGTTATTCTCCTGGGCGTGGTGTTTTATATGAACTGGCGGCTGGCGATGATCACCTTTATCATCCTGCCCCTGGCCTCCTACCCCATCGTCAGATTCGGTCGGCTTTTCCGCAAGCTCAGTACCACCACCCAGGAAGAAACCGCCAATGTCTCAAATGTCCTGCATGAAACCATCACCGGCAACCGAATCGTCAAGGCCTTCACCAAGGAGGAATATGAAGGCAATCGTTTTGCCGGTCAGGTCGACAAGCTTTTCCTGCTGACCATGAAAGATGCCAAATATCGCTGCCTGCAACATCCGATGATGGAATTTATCGGCGGTGCGGCCATTGCCGCCATCATCTGGTTCGGCGGCTGGGAGGTCATTGACGGCGGCGCTACTCCCGGTACCTTTTTTGCCTTTCTCACCGCTCTGATAGCCGCCTACGAGCCGGTCAAGGGCGTCACCAAGATCAATTCAGCCATTCAGCGGGGCCTGGCCGCCTCCATCCGGATTTTCGATATCCTTGATACCGAGCCGGAAATCGGCGATAAAAAAGGTGCCATTGCCCTGCCGCTCTTCAGTTCCGCCATTACCTTTCGAGACCTGACCTATCGCTACAACGAAGAAACGGCGGTTCTCAAGTCCATTAATCTCTCCGTGCCAAGGGGCGAGGCCCTGGCCATTGTCGGCCCAAGCGGCGGCGGCAAAACTACCCTCACCAATCTCATTCCCCGTTTTCTTGAGATAAAGGAAGGCTGCATCGAAATAGACGGCCATGATATCCGCGACGTCACCCTCGCCTCCCTCCGCAACCAGATCGCCATGGTAACACAGCAGACCATCCTCTTTAACGACACCGTTCGCAGCAATATTGCCTACGGCGACCAGGAGGCCTCCCTGCAGGCAATCCACGAAGCAGCAAGAGCTGCGCACGCCTTTGACTTCATTGAGGCCCTCCCCCAGGGCTTTGACACCGTTATCGGCGAAAGCGGCGCCCGGCTTTCCGGCGGTCAGCGACAGCGTATCTCCATTGCCAGGGCAATTCTGAAAAACGCACCCATCCTCATTTTAGACGAGGCCACCTCGGCCCTTGACACAGAATCGGAGCGGGAAGTACAGAAGGCCCTGGAAAATCTTATGAAAAACCGGACGACCTTCGTCATCGCCCACCGCTTGTCAACCATTAAAAATGCCTCAAGGATAATAGTCGTCAAGGACGGCATGATCGTCGAACAGGGAACCCACGAACAACTCCTCGCCGAAAAGGGTGAATATGAAAACCTCTACACCATGCAGTACAAATAGTCCCAATAGCCCGCCCTTTGTCGTGCGGCTGGGCCATGGCCCTTTATGCGACAGTTAGTGAATTCGGCGCCGATCATCCTGCAGCACGATCTGCTCATCGGCCGCGGCGGGGTGCGCGAGGTGTATCAGCACCCCCATTTTCCCGAATGCTGCATCAAGATCATCTACAACAAAAAAAGGCAGCGCTCGGTCAACCGAGAGATCCGTTATCTGCGCCGCTACCAGCGTCTCGGCAAGCCCTTCGATCACCTGACCCGCTTCCATGGCCTCTGTCACACCAACCTGGGGAAGGGCGCTGTTTTTGATCTGGTGCGGGATTATGACGGCCGCTTTTCCCAACCCCTTTCCCGCCATGCCATCGGCGAGGCCGTTCCCTGCCTTTCGCCGGGGGAGATCTTCGAACATCTCGAAAATCTCCTGCAGCATCTCCTGGCAAATGAGATAATCAGCTGCGACCCGGCACCGCATAATCTGGCGGTGCAATACCTGTCGCCGGAAAAGGTAAGGCTTGTCATCATCGATGGCATCGGCAATCCGCATTTCATCAAAATCGCCGATTACTCCACGGTATTCGCCCATCGATTGATCAGGAAAAAATGGCGATACTATGTCGAGACCAACCCCCTGCTGGAAAAGGCTTTTAGTTCCAGGCACCCCTATTGATTCCAGGGAGTCCGCTACGAGACCTCGCGCAACGGCAAATCAATGCTTATCCTGGTAATCAGCAACGTGACAGCAAAGGACCACCATTACCAAAGGAGAAGACCATGAGCCAAAACAATACGTCCTGTTCGACCACCTCCCCCAACCCCCACTGGAAATGCGGCAAATGCGGCAACACCATACAGGCCGCAACCCCTCCTGATATCTGCCCGAGTTGCAAGGAGAAGTGCCTCTTTAGAGATGTCACCTGTTACACCCCCGACTGCGGTGGTCCAGGCGCCATTGATCCACGACTGTAAGCATAAGCCTATGTGAGCGGGGCAGCCCATGGCCTTTCGAGGGAAGGGAGAAAGGCTGCCCCATCCCCAGCATTGTGTTTCGGGTCGCTGATGAAACCGCTTGGAGATGCCGCAGATTCAGCCTCCTGGAATCGGCGGCGGGGCATACGGTGGCGGTGGTGGGGCAACTGCGGGAGTTGCTGTTCTCACCTTTTTGACAATCACCACAACCACGGCAACAGAGAGCAACAGGAGGCTTATGCCGAGAAGCGGCCGATAAAAGACCCAGGCAACTGCGATGGTCAAAAGTGACAGCACCACAGCCACCAGTCCGGCGATCATCGAAAGACCAGCTCCGACGATCGCTCCGATAGCTGGCACGACGTCACTCAGCACTGCCAACGGCCCAAGGATGACGCGAAAACCGAGAAACATAACAATAAAACCGCCGACGCGCAGCAACCAGGTCAAGATGGTGTTGCTGCGCTGCGCTTGAGCAAACATGGAATCGGCGGTCACCTGGCCCATCTGCAGAAGAGCAATAGAGCCTCCGGCCTTGGCCTTATAGGCCTGGAAGGAGTCGCCGTGCTGCTCCGCCGCCAAACTCACTTCGGTATCCAGAACCACGGAAAAACTCACCCTGATATCGCCAAGCTGCGGGCTGTCGACAGCAGATCCAAGATACAGGCCATTATCATGCATCTTCGCCCGTGGCGGCAATTTTGCCTGCGCAATAACGTCACCGCTGAGCAACAGCGGTTGAGCATCGCTGATCTCATCGACGAGAAACTGTGGCAGACGAAAGGCTCCGAGACGCACTTCCGGAGCGACAAACGTCACACTCTGGTAAGGCATCTGAGGATTTGCATGACCTTCCGGCTGCTTGAAACCGGCCGAATCTATTCTCCGCTCCGACCATCGCTTGGCATAGCTGTAAGTGGTTACCGTTTCCTCGCCGCCCCCGAGTTTTTTCCTGGTTTCGCTGCGGCTGTTCTCGGCCCACTGGTACATCTCCACCAAGCGAATCATTTTTATCGCCTTGACCCGCACGGCGAAAACCGGATCAACCACCATTCCCCTGCTTTCAGCGCGGCCAATGATATGAACGAGTTTTCCTTCTTTGCCCTGGTCGACCCGATCGGCAGCGATGGAAATCACCGAGCCGCCACCTTCCTTCAGGGTCTTGTAGCGTTCCACCGCTCGTCCTTCATTCCAGAAAAGAAGGACAAAGGCGCCGAGGAGCAGCACACAGCCAACAATAACCCCTTTGATCGCGCCACCAATCCGAGACAACCATGAGCGACTGGTCACTTCCTGAAAAGTATCATCGGCCATATCTCTTCTCCTAAAAAAAACACTGTCGACAAACACCTTCTGCACCTGAAGGGCCAGGAGATTCTCGGCGGCCGCGGCATGGTGGAGCAAATCTCTGCAGGCCTGAGCGAAGGAAGAATGTTTTGCCCATTATCTGTCTGCCTCGATTTTTGCCTTGATTGTATCCCGTGGTCGGAAGGGATGAGGGTTCAAGGTTTCAGTCCGCTTTTGGGCTGTGTTCGACATGCTGAAAGGTGAAATTAGAGGTGTATTGGCTACAGCGTTTCCAGGCAAAATTGCGGCTTGTTCCTTGCCACTGGTGGAACTCTTTTTTACCGATCCGCCCTTTGCTGAGGAATCCGTGGTCGCTCCAGCACCGCGAGATGAAAAATGAGTCACATCAAAATAGAAGGTACGTTCATCTCCCTTTTCCCCCACCGTCTGCAATACATCGACTTTTTTCCCAGAAACAGAATGCAGGGCATGGTTTTTGTGTTTATATCCCAAGCGATTGATGATGTAATACTCCTCACTGATAGTCAGCACCCAATAAGCAGTGGCCGGACTTTTACCGTCACCCGATGAAAAGACTGTTCTGAGAAATTCATCTTCCCGGACCTCTGAAGCGGTAAGCAACACCTCCGCCCGCTTCTTTTTTTCAGGATCTATTTCGTACTGGAACTGCGAAGCGCTCATTTTCCGTAACGACTCAACAGCAAGGATACTTAACGGATTTTCTTTCAAAAAATCGAACATTCGCTGGTAAGCTTCGTCGTAACGTTTCTGATTCCATAATTCTCTTGACGCATTTACCGCTTCACCTTCCTTTATTTGCAGCTTGTAAGGATCATATCCGGGACTTGCTACAAACGCTTTGCGCCGTTCGGCAAGGCTTGGATTTCCCGTATCCGTTGAAGCCTGAGGGCTTTCCCCTGCCAGACTGAACAGGAAGAAAACTACAGCAATAAGAGTGAAAAAGTACCGGCGCTGATTTTTTGAGGTTTTTCCGACAGGTTTACAGTTGCAGGTGTTCTTCTCCATGGTTTCATCACTCCTCTGAACCTTCGCCGAGGTATGAAGTCGGCTTGCTTGTTCCTTGGCATGACAAATGAGTACTCACCAGTGTTGTTGTATTTTAGCGCGCTTTTATTCCTTTAACAGCTAAAATTTGCTCACTGTCTTGTCAGACAGATCATCCCGTCTCCGATGACGATTGCACCTGCACGGCGATGGGTGTTTTCACCTCAAGATGAACATCCCGCTGGGGAAAGGCGATTTCCAGGCCCTGATCGGCAAAGCGTTCACCGATGGTATGCCTGAGTTCGGAAATTACCGCCCGGAAATCCTTCTGCGAGGCAAAATCCAGCCAGAAATAGGCACAAAAAATCAAGGCGTTGTCGCCGAAATCCTCAAAGACGACAGCCGGCTCGGGGTCGACGACCACCAGATGATTGGATTTAATGATTTCCAGCAGCAGATTCTGCACCAGGCGGGTCGGAGAGCCATAGGCCACCCCGACCTTAATGGTCTTACGAATATGTCTATCCGACAGGGTCATATTAGTGACGCTCCGCTCAAGAAGCTGGCTGTTCGGAATGAGGATTTCCACCCCATCAAGTCGTCGTACCCGGGTACACCGATCACCGATGCCCTTGACAATGCCTTCATTGCCTTCGATCTCGATACGGTCACCGACACGAATCTGGCTCTCTCCAAGGAGAATGAAGCCGCTGATAAAATTATTGAGCAGGTTTTGCGCGCCGAAGCCGATACCAATGGCAATGGCGCCGCCGAGGAAGGCGAAAACGGTCAGGGGAATCCTTACAGTTACCAGGGCGAAAATAACCACTCCGGCAACCATAACAACACGGAGGATCTTCTGGATCAACAGTCGCCTTTGCTCGTGCATCGCCGAAAACGGAAAAACGATGCGGCTGACAAGCCGTGCCAGGAGCGACGCCACCAATAAACCGATAATAAGGATAAGAACCGCCTGAATTGCCTTGCCGAAGGTTACCGGCCGTTTTTCCAGAGTACGCACGCCATCCACGACGATGGTATCTTCCACCGAAAGTATTTCAAAAGACCAGATTCGCTGCAGGTACCCTTTGGAGATTTCCTTCCATCCCTTTGCCTGTTCGGCCAAGCCCATATTGCCGATGCGGATTTTCACAAGTTGTTTCCAGAGTTTTATCGATTCGAGGAGCTTGCCCGAACTTTGCCGGGTCCTATTCAGTTGCTCCCTTCTGAGATTCATGGCCTGGTCCAAAGAGGATCGCGCCTGACGAAGAGCGGGGTCGCCGAACTGTTCCTCGAGTTTAAAGTCGTCCTGTTCTTTAACAGCGAGATCCAGTGCGCTCAGCCCCTCTTCGACAACGGGCAGGATACTTTCAAACTCTTCATACAGGCCTTTTGCCTGCGACAGTTCCCAATACGATTGCAGACTGAAGAGTTTTCTTAAGAAACCCTGCAAAGCTTCAATGGTGGAAATGTGCAGATTGACGTCATCAATGGTGGCCAGGATGACTTCACGCTCTTTCTGCCTGAGTTGCCTTTCCAGATGCAGAAGCGGATCAATTGCTTCCTTATTTTTTTGTGCTGCATCGATTCGCTGTCGGACGTCCTCAAGCCGTTGACGGGCAAGCGCCTCGGCGGTGCTGCAGTTTTCGAGATATCCTCCGGCACTGGTCAATTCACTTTGCAAGGCTTGATTTCTTTTTTGAAATACCGCCTCGCCCACGTGAACACTTTGCATCGCCGCCATGAGTTTTTTCTGCAAAAACTGTTCGCTCAGGTGGTGCAGTCCCAGTTTCTCCTGCAAAAGCTGCTTACCGGCGCGAACAAAATCGACGCCCTCTTCACTCAATTGCAACTGCAGCTGATTCCTGGCGTGCTGTTTGCGCGCCTGCAGTTTTGCCCCATCGCTTCCTGCCGCTTCGAGGGCTTCAAGTGTCTGACGAAAGCTCTTTTTTGTTTTCTCCAACTCGTCAACTGCCAGGACGCTACCACGCTCAAAGTTTGCCGCTCGCAACTTGTCGGTGTTCATCGCCGCCTGCCGCGCCTTGAGATTGCCGGCAATTTCCTCAATGAGAGAAAGATCATAGGGTGGTTGTTCGGAAAAGCCGATCCAACTGTTAAAATCATCCTGCACCTGCCGCTTTTGATCCCGAACAACCTGAACTTCCTCTATAATATCAAGGTGGCGTCTGGCAATCTGGATTCTCTCCTGCAACAGACTGACCCGATCCCGTCGATAAGCTGCTTGCTTGCCTCCTCAAGGTGCGATGTTGTACGCAGACGTTCCGCAGCCAAATCCTCAAGTGGCGGAGATACCGACGGAGCATGATCTTTTGCCCCTTTTTCCGCCGGTGAGCTGCCGAGTTTCAACGGTAGCGATTGAGCAAAAACCGGCGTTACTATACAGAGTAAGAGGATGGACACAAGAAAGTTCGTTAATACCCGTAGCCGCTGCGCCGCCTGTCCGATACCGCTCATTGGAAAAGCCCTCCTTGGGCGAAAAGGTTGATTGAATGGCAAGTATTTTCTCCTTTTTTTGCAATCCCTGAAGATAAGCAATGATCCTTTTGGCGAGATTATAATCGTAGCCCCTTATCGACACCTTCTCCGGCCTCTGGCTATCCCAGGCGGCAAAGGGAATATGAC
>JFJP01040427.1_pt1 | contig 11245 bp, 7 predicted proteins | sample 431651 | NCBI WGS metagenome assembly JFJP01 (sample SAMN02602958, study PRJNA72255) | Microbial mat metagenome, whole genome shotgun sequencing project. | biome: fresh water; feature: sink hole; material: water; isolation source: purple microbial (photo- and chemosynthetic) mats found in... | reverse complement strand
TCACAAGTGTTGATTATAAAGAACTTGTTTTACAACAACTGCCAAATCTTAAAGAAAGCCAGGTTTTACTCGAGCCCTTGCGTAGAAATACAGCTCCTTGCGTAGCTTATGCAAGCTATAAAATCCTAGCTATCAATCCTGATGCAAACATCATTGTAGCGCCTTCGGATCATCACATTCAGGAAGAGAATTTTTTTCTTGAGGTAATCAAAAAAGGACTTGATTTTGTAAAAAACAATGATGCACTATTAACATTGGGAATCACCCCAAACCGTCCGGAAACCGGTTATGGTTACATCCAGATCGAAAATACCAATCCAACAGGGAAATACGAAAATTTACACAAGGTGAAAACCTTTACTGAAAAACCCGATTTACAGTTGGCCAAAATATTTATTGAAAGCGGCGAATTTTTCTGGAACTCCGGGATTTTCATCTGGTCTCTTAAATCCATTCTCAACGCTTTTGAAATCCATTTGAATTCGGTGTCTGAATTATTTAAAAAGGGACAAAAGCTCTATGGTACAGCCGACGAAATTCCATTCCTGAATAAAACCTATTCAGAATGTCAGAATATTTCTATCGATTATGGTATCATGGAAAAAGCCAGCAATGTATATGTTCTGTGCTCCGATTTTGGATGGAGTGATCTGGGAACATGGGGTTCACTTTACGAAAATTCCAATAAGGATAGCGAGGGAAATGTAGTTTCAGGCAAAAATGTAATGCTATACGGCGCGAATAACTGCATTGTTAACATGCCAGATGAGAAACTGGTTGTGCTTCAAGGTCTGGAAGGCTATATTGTTGTAGAATCTGAAGGTACTTTATTGGTTTGCCGCAAGGAAGACGAACAGCAGATCAGACAATTTGTAAACGATGTGAGAATGAATAAAGGAGAACACTTAATATAAACTACTCGTAATATTTGGGTTTAAATGTACTTCGAACACACCTGAATCCAATATATGATTTAGCAGAATCCTGATATTCAAAACTACGGGTGGAAACCTGTATATAATAAGCAATATCTTTCCACGATCCGCCGCGAATAACTTTTCTCTTCATAGCTGGTTGATCGTCGGGCTTGGCATCATACTGAAAATCAGGACTAAAATCACCCATAATTTCATACGCAGACTCATCGTAGGCATTAGATGTCCACTCAGCTACATTACCAGCCATATCATAAAGTCCGTACGAATTAGGTAAATAATTTGCGACCTTTTGTGTTGTTATATTATTCTGGCTGTCAGAAACATAATTTCCTCTTGTAGGTTTAAAATTAGCAACATAACTTCCCTCCTGGTTACGTGTATAATAACTCCCCCAAGGATATAAAGTCATAAGGTGACCACCTCTGGCAGCATATTCCCATTCTACTTCTGAAGGTAAACGATAATCCATTACACCAGGATTTTTTATCATCTCCTGAAATGAATTTAGCTGTTTGGTTCGCCAATTACAAAAAGCTTTTGCCTGAGCCCACGTAACGCCAACAACAGGATAATTATCATAGGCAACATGAGAAAAATATTTTCCTGTTAATGGTTCATTATACGAAAAGGTATAATCGCGCACCCAAACCAGGGTATCCGGATAAACAGGAGTAACCTGACGCATTATAAACGATGATCTATTCTGTATTTGAACCTCTTTCCCTGAAGCATCAATAACACTTCCGTTATAACTCTGTGTTTGAAAGTTATAACTATTCACTCGCCTTGCTGCCTGCTTGTAATCAACCCAATAGTATTCAAAATTCAGTTTTCTGGCATCAATTTCCCTCTTTCCAAAGAAGCGTTCATTTTCAGGAATATAAATTTCCTCCAATGCGGTCTGATAATCAGGATTTTTCCATTCAATTGGCTCAAGCCAGTTTAACATCGGAGTTTCAAGCATAGCTCCTCTTTTGCCTTCGGTAATCAAAAATTCAGGAATCGTTTCAGATAAAAGCTGTCTGGCAATCGAATCTCTGACCCAATATACAAACTGACGGTATTCATTATTCGTGATCTCCGTATCATCCATCCAAAACGATGGAACGGAGACCGTTTTTACAGGAGTATTCGAATGATCAGGTTGTTCTTCGGATGGGCCCATATTGAAACTTCCCTGCTTGATAAAATTCATCCCATGAGGAATTGGTTCAAAGTAGGGCTTTCGATTCTGCGCACTGGTAAGCTGGCTTGTCCAATCGCGGCTACAGGAACCGAAAAGGAAAGCGGAAAACAAACTTATGAGCAGAATTTTATACATACTTAAAATAGAAAATAACGGAAAACATCTTCATTTCCTGAAAACCTTAAAATATTCGATTTATTGTATTTTAAACTAATACTTCAAAAAAAAAGCCTTATAAGGAAATATCCCATAAGGCTTTCACTTATGTTGTCGAGGTTTAATACTCCCAAAGGTTCTGTTCGTAATCGAATATCGAATTCTCTATTTTTTTGCTTTCAAGCATAGCTTCCTTACCACTTAAATATTGATTGATATTACGATTGTTATAGATGTTTTCTTCTTTTACGATATAAGAATTGAATTTTCTTTTCAGAAAAATATCGTCAAAAGAAGCGTTACGGGCTGTGTTTAAGGTATTAAACACCTCATTCGAAGCCATAATATCACGTGCTTCAGGATAATAAATCCAAAATACCTGACGGCGTTGAACTTCTTCCTGATTGATGTCTCCCTCACGGAAAAATTCCTGAATCGGGCAAATTCCAATAACACGAACATTCATAGTTGATGTCTGTTTGTCGAAATACCATTCTTCCTTCACCATAAATTGCTTAACTTCTGCTGTAGGTATTTCTCCAACAATTATTTTATCTCTTAATTCACCTGTATCAATATCTCTAACCTTTTGTGTCCGTGTTGTTGCACCAAATGCTTCTTTAACTTGCTCAAAAGTCATTGGAACTTTAAACTCGTCATCATTCTTTGCATCATAGGCAGTTAATTTACCATTCTTTATTCCCTCAATAAACAGATTTACTAAGTTAAATCGTCCCTCAACTTCTTTTGTAGGGAAGTATAAAGGCTGGTTTATTTTCTCGCGAAGATCAATAATACGCCAAACTTTTTTCCGATACATTACGTCAGCTTCACGTATATATGGAAGAGGGGTTGGCTTCCGTTTAAAAATGTCTGTTCGCTGATAGGCACCGTCAATAATTTGTGCTTTTGCTTCGTGTTTGGTTGCTACAACCAAAAGAGCTAAAACTCCTAAGAATACAAATATTTTTTTCATGGTTACTGTATTTTAAAGCTAATTGGTGCTAATGGACGCTGATTAAGACCTTCGCCCTTGGCCATAATATTATCAATATAAATTAAACTTCCAGAAGACAATCTTTTAAACTGATCTTTCTGATCGGCAGTAAACTTATTCGATGTAGATTTATAAAGCTTTACATATCCACCAGCCCCGGATAAGTTTACATCAAACTGAGTAACTTTGAATGTCAAGTCAAAATCGAAATCTTTCAGGTCAGCAAAAATTCCATCCTCAGCAATTAATTCTTCTTTCTTAAGGTTACCTCCATTCTTTCCTCCGATGGTAGCAATAGGATCCGGTACTTCTTTAACCCTAAAAGGCATTGAGCCCATCGACCTGCTCTCCCCATTTACTTTTGCAATCACCGATATCGAGGTATTCTTACCTAACATATCTACTTTGGAGGGATAAACCAGATAATCCTCACCGCTTTTTTCGTATCGTCCGTTATTAAAAGAGATTTCGAGATTCTCTGAGGCAATACCAGGAACTGAAACTTTAACCGGATTTGCAATACCCAAATACAGCACATTCATCTTTGTGGCCGAAATCGTAACATTTGGGCGTCCTACCTGATATTCCCCTTCAAAAGGATAACTGTTTACATTTCCTTCTGGATTTTTATATTTGATTAATCCTCCCCATTTAAAGGTACCAACCTGGTTAGCTGTTGCTGTATAAATGCCCTTTCCATCGCGCATAGTTAATTTGTTATTACCAACAAATATTTCTGGTTGCTGCGTAGTATCTTCTGCTGCGAGAAAAATCTCTGCTTCAAATTGATCACCTTCAAGAACGTAAGTTGATTTTGCCAAAATTCGCGCCCCCAATCTATTAAATTTGAAAGAAGCAGCATCAATTTGACCGTAAAGAGCTGAAATAACATTGGTTTCAGCGTTCTGAATGTCTATCTGCATTTTTGAAAGTAACGTAATTACAGCTATCAAAGGTTTATTCTCAAAGTGCAAAGTTTCCCATGATTTCTTTTCTCCTCCTTCAGCCAATTTTGCTTTTGGATCTGAAGTATCCAACTGCTTAGATATAGTTTCTCGCAATGGATCTTCTACGTCAATATATTTTAACAAGTCATCGCGGTACACGTTAATGCTGTTTCTTAGATCGGAAGCCTTTTTCTGCGTAATCATTATTTCTGAAGGCGTATTCAAATCATCCTCCTTCTTCACTGCAATAGTATCACCTTTACTATTAACAATCACCGGATCTTCGGAGCCAAGCACAAAGTCAGAATTAGCATCTTTCAGATTAATTCCACCTGAGGCCAATGCCAATTGCTCTTTCAAATCTTTAATTTTTACAATAATTTCTGCGGACTTCAATCTGACCTCATCAGCCTTATCCTTCCATTCTTTAACTTTTGTTGGATTTTGTAAATATGCAGCATCAAAAGCGCCATATATTTGTTCATTTTTTCTATTTACATTATTCAGCGTCTGGGTTAAACTGGCATCAACAATCCGAAACGATTCGAGAACTTCTGATGCCACATTAAGTGCTAACAAAGCTGTCAGCACCAGATACATCATATTGATCATTTTTTGCCTCGGGGTTTCCGGGCAATTTTTAGTCCCCATAGTCTTCTAATTACTTCTTTTTATAATTCATGGCACCAAGCATATTTCCATAAATCGAATTTAGGGCATCAAGATGCGAATTCAATTTCTCTGCGTTTTCTTTGTATTTTTTCATTTCCTGAGCAGATAAAGCAATGACCTGATTCATCTGATTAAGATCTTCAAAGAACTTAGATGAAGCATGAATTTGTTCGTTTGTACCTTTCAATTGTTTTTCATAAGTACTATTCAATGATTCGATATTTTTGTTGAGTTTTTGTAAATTCTCTCCATAATTAGATGAATTCATATCCAACTCTTTAAATCCCTTTTCGATAGAACCTGAAAGCTTTTGGTAAGATTCAACTAACTTATTTCCAGAATCATCAATTTGCCTGGTAAATTTTATGCTCGATTCATTTAGCTTAGTTAGCATTCCATCGCCTGTTTCCGAGATCTTTTGGGCAGTATGGCTATAGGTATTCACCAATTCTCCAATAGAATTATTCAGTGTTGTATTCGCCAGGCTATTTGTTTCCGAAAACGACATCATTGACTCTGACGCGGAGTTTAGATTACGAACATACACGTCAGTTGCAAGTGTCGCAGCAGAAATATCGCTTATCCCAGAGGCAGTATTAGATAAATCGAGCAAACTTTTACCAATTTTTGCTAGAAGTTCAGGAGTAATATTAGTACTACCAAGAATTGATTCAAAATTATTCTTAATATTTGTTTGAACATCTTCAGTTGACTCTAGCAATTCATAATCCTCCTGTAACTCGGGATAAACCTTAGCCCAGTCTGGTTGTTCCATTGGTGGTTCGAAGGCTGATATGAAAAAAATAAATGCTTCGGTCAGCAACCCAATTGAAAGCATAGGCCCAGAATATTTCCAATGCTGAAGTTTGAATAACGCACCTACTATAACCAAAGCAGCACCCCATCCATAAACATAACCCATCAATACCTTCCACCTTTTTGACTTAAGTATTTCGCCAATATTCATACGATTCGAATTAAAAGAAGTAATTAAAATTCATTACCAAAAGAAGAACGAACACAACGGAATCCAACATATGATTTAGTAGTATCCTGATATTCAAAACTTCTTGTTGAGACCTGAAGGAAAGCCGAAATATCTTTCCAGGAACCACCACGAATAACTTTACGTTTCATTGCCGGAGCATCATCTGGCTTGGCATTATATTCAAAATTTGGATTAAAATCGTTGATATACATATATGCTGATTCATCATAGGCCGTACTTGTCCATTCTGCGATGTTTCCAGACATATCGTAAAGGCCAAAATCGTTTGGATCATAACTTCCTACTTTCATAGTAGCCATACCTCCATCTTCGACATAATTACCCCTCATTGGCTTAAAATTAGCCAGGAAAGATCCATCCTGCTGCCGGGTGTAATATCCACCCCATGGGTACATGGATAACTGACGGTCGCCACGTGCAGCATATTCCCATTCAACTTCTGTGGGTAAGCGATAGTCGTGTAATGTATTTTCGTTATGCCCTAACAAATAGTCGTTATGCAATTTCGTTCTCCAATGACAGAAAGCTTTAGCTTGCTCCCAATCAACACCTACTACCGGGTAGTCATCAAATCCAGGATGCCAAAAATAACGGGTAGCCCATGGTTCATTGTAGGAGAAAGTAAAGTCTCTGATCCAACACAAAGTATCGGGATAAATTGGACGTTGATTACGTAAAATAAATGATGAGCGGTTTTGTATAGCTTCCTCTTCGCCTTTAGCACTAATTACTGTGCCATTATAGCTTTGAGTTTCATAATTGTACATATTAACCCTTCTAGCTGCTTGCTTAAGATCAATCCAATGATATTCGTAAAATAGCTTGCGTGAATCAATTTCCTTTTTCTTAAAGAAACGTTCATTCTCAGGAACGAACATAGGTTCAAGAGCCTCTATATAATCAGGATTATCCCATTCGAGTTTTTCATCCCAGTTTATGTGAGGCGGATCAACCGGATTTCCTCTTCGATCTTCACTAATCATGAATTCAGGAAATTGCTCTGACAAAAGAGTCCGGGCTATAGAATCTCGAACCCACTGAATAAACTGCCGGTATTCATTATTTGTGATCTCGGTATCATCCATCCAAAACGCATCTACCGAAACGGTTTTTGATGGGGTATTGGAAGAAGTAACGTCCTGGTCATTGGGTCCCAGGTTAAATGAACCCCGGTGAACAAAAGTCATTCCATATGGGGTTGGTTCAAACCATTTCCCTCTTCCCTTAACGCCTGTTAGTTCGCCATTACCGGATTTGTTGCAACTAATAAGTGCAACAACAGCTAAAATAACTAACCCAATAGAAAAATGTTTTTTCATAGTACAGCTATAGGTTGCTTCTAATATCTTCTTTATAAGTATCTTATACTTTTGTATTTTTTATTTCTATTCTTTCCCAGATCTACACTGTAACTGAGGTACAGTTCGTGAGAACCCCCTCCGTATGAAGCCAATGCAGATGTCATAATATCGTAGGCATAACCAATTTTAAGTCCATTATTCATTTCAAACCCGACCAAAACTCCAACCGCATCGTTGATCCTATAGTTTAGTCCGGCTGAAAACCGTTCTTTATAAACCAGATCTACGGTTAAATCTAATTGGTACGCAACCATATCAGTTTTAAAATAAACTGAAGGATGCAATTCAAATAACGGATCTGACAACTTGATATTATAACCAGATGCCAGATAATAATGCCTAGCCAAAAATGTTCGCGCCTGATCTGCGAGTAAGATAGATGCCTGATTTAAATGTGTAACTGAAGCTCCGATGAAATAATCGGGTGCCCTAAGAAACAATCCTAATCCAACATCCAACGCCAATTGACTAGCTTCACCTTGAGGAATCCCCGGATCAGTTGTTGAACCGTGAAACTCACTTTCAGGAATATACCAATCTCCATTAACGGACATATTATAAAATCCAATACTTGCTCCGACGCCAAGAACTCCAATATTAGTCTTTTTTCGGTAAGCATAATCGAAATTAACAGAAATATTTTTCTGAAATCCTAATTCATCGCTTATGACGTTAAGACCAACACCACTATTAATCCCAAATAAACTAGTTGCACCTCCTGCACTAAACACCAAGGTTTGCGGAGATCCTTTGACTCCATCCCATTGATAACGGTTTAATATCAAGCCACTTAAAGCTTCATCACTTCCCGCAAAGCCAGGATTAACAGTTAATTGTGTGAGTCTGTTAAAACTAAACTGCGGATCTTGTTGGGCAATTGCGGCTAAGTTAGCTATTATATATAAAAATAAAAAGCAAAATATTTTTTTCATAAAGCACTTTTGCGACCTTATTTCGCCCAATTTATTGTACAGCAAAATAATGAAAAATTGTTTACTGTACCAAACAAGCGATAATCTCTAAAATCAAAGAACGCATGTTTCTATCTTTTATTTTGTCTTTTATACATTTTCCGTACGTTTCTCCACCATCTGTCTGGAATATCTCCATGAGATGCGAGTTTATAATCCTCCTCTTCGCAAGGAATTATATATATATCACTATTTCTATTTTCGAAGTCAGATATTTCCATCCACCAACGTCCGGTTACTCGACTTTGGAAAAAGACAAGAGTCATACTGATATTTGACATGTCAACCATAAACTGATTAAAGTCTTCGGAGTCTTCGGTTGGATCTTCGGGTTTACGGTTAAACACCCCTTCCATAAAATGCCAAACAATCTGAGCCATCAGACTTGTTGAATTAGTAGTGAGATCCCTGTCCGGAATCAGATTAAAAAATCCTGCAAGTTTTAATTCGGCACTTGTTCCGGCGTAACGGGATATCTGACAAGCCTCTTCTGAATATAATCCGTTAGGTGAGCACATCGATTGCCCTGGAGCATCCAAATAACGAAGTGAATTGATATCAAAGCTGAAAATATTTGCGTTTCGCAAAATTGGTTCTACGGAAGTTAAATCATACCGAATCTGCCCTAATCTTTTTACATCCCAAAAACAGGCATCGTAATAATCAATATCAGTAGCATCAATAAAGTAATTCTGATAGGCTAATGAGGTATAGGAGTACAAATTCTTTTGTTTTTCAAAAATCAAATTCAGATAGTTCTCCGAATTTAGGGTTTTTATTCCTTTTCTAAAATCAAATTTTGGATCAACAGTAACCATATTGAATAGCTGTCCATCAAATGCCTTTGTCATTCCGAACGTTAAGTCCTGACTACCACCCAAAACAATTAAAGTTTGATTATTCGCAAGTATAAATTCGCAAATATCTCGAACCGCAAAGTAGGAGTCGTTTGCGGTGTGCCCTAATTTAAGATTACCCAAATCCAATACCTTAAAGCGAGGACCTATCCGGTTTAAGCTATAAAGATGTTTACGAATCTCATCAGGAGCTTTTCCTGAACCTGACATAATCGCATTCCGATCCTCACCGACACCGATAATAATCAGTTCTGCCTTTTCAATCTTAAGCTTCTCCTGATTCTTTTGAAGCAAAGCACCTAATGTGAGTTTTTTCGTGGCCCAATCAGCGCATTCAAACTTTTCAAAATCAACAGGATCAAAATAATGCAGCAAGTCCATTCGTGGTTTTTTTCAGAAAGTGAAAATACATTTTTAAATAAGATAGCCAAAAAATATCTTTCTCCTTTAAAAATTATTTTTTCCTCGATTTCTTTTGTACTGGTTGCTTTTCGATCAGGCTCATACAATCTTCGTAAGAAAGTTTAGTTGCATCCGTACTTTTAGGAATTTTATAATTATTCTTTTTGTACGAGATATATGGTCCCCATCTTCCGTTCAGGAGTTTTACTTCAGGGTCTTGTTCAAACACTTTTATAACAGCATTTAAATCTTTCTCTCTTTTCGATTCAATAAGAGTTATTGCCCTGTCTAATTCAATCGAATATGGATCATCAACATTTTTTTCGAGCGAAATAAATTTGCTATCGTGCCTTACATAAGGACCAAACCGACCGATAGCTACAGTAACCGATTTCCCTTCAAAATCGCCCAGATTCCTAGGTAATTTAAATAGTTCCATCGCTTCTTCAATGGTAATCGTTTCGAGGTGTTGACCCGCACGAAGGCTTGCAAATTGTGGTTTTTCACCTTCTTCAGTAGCTTCGCCAAGTTGGGCCAATGGACCAAACCTTCCAATTTTCACAGATAATTCTTTCCCCGAAACCGGATCGATCCCCAAAATGCGGACCCCATTAGTGCGTTCAGCATCATTTAGAGCGCTTTCAACTTTCGAATGAAACGGGTCATAGAAACTTCTGATCATATCGTTCCAAACCAGCTCACCTTCAGCAATTTCATCAAATTCCTTCTCAACCTTTGCAGTAAAGTTATAATCCATAATCAGATCAAAATATCTCATCAGGAAGTCGGTTACAACCATACCGATATCAGTAGGGAATAGCTTTGATTTCTCGGCTCCGGTTTGTTCTTTCTTGATTTTCTCTGAAATTTTTTGACCTGAAAGAACCAGATCGCAATATTCACGTTCAACTCCTTCGCGATCTTCTTTTACCACATATCCGCGATTTTGTACGGTCGTAATAATCGGAGCATAAGTTGATGGTCGTCCAATTCCCTGTTCTTCAAGTTTTTTAACCAGGCTGGCTTCGGTATAACGAGGTGGTTTTTGTGTAAATCGTTCAGTGGCCTGAATTTTATCCCAGCGAAGGATTTGATTAACACTCAAAGCTGGCAATAATCCCTTTTGTCCACCATTCTGTTCTTCGTCATCGTCCGATTCAATATAAACTCTAAGGAACCCATCAAAAATAAGGACCTCCCCGGTTGCAATAAACTTTTCGGCACCATTCGAAATATCAATAGTTACTGTTGTTTTTTCGAGCTCGGCATCGCTCATTTGCGAAGCAATAGTTCGCTTCCATATTAAATCGTAGAGTTTCTTCTCCTGATTTGTTCCTGAAATTTCGTCCTGATCGAGATATGTTGGACGAATAGCCTCGTGAGCCTCCTGGGCACCTTTGGACTTTGTTTTATACTGGCGAACCTGATGATATTTTTCTCCCAGGCTCCCTATAATTTTTTGTTTTGCAGCATTGATCGCTAAACCCGAAAGACTTACCGAATCGGTACGCATATAGGTAATCTTTCCAGATTCGTATAGCTTTTGGGCAATACTCATCGTTTGGCTTACCGAATAACCCAGCTTCCGACTTGCTTCTTGCTGAAGTGTTGACGTAATGAACGGCGGAGCAGGCGACCTTCTTCCAGGCTTTTTAACTACATCACTTATCTGAAATTCAGACTTTTTACATTTTTCAAGAAAAGCATAAGCTTCGTCACGGGTATCGAACCGACGATTTAGCTCAGCCT
>JFJP01001276.1_pt1 | contig 11245 bp, 9 predicted proteins | sample 431651 | NCBI WGS metagenome assembly JFJP01 (sample SAMN02602958, study PRJNA72255) | Microbial mat metagenome, whole genome shotgun sequencing project. | biome: fresh water; feature: sink hole; material: water; isolation source: purple microbial (photo- and chemosynthetic) mats found in... | reverse complement strand
AAGGGTTGAATTGATTAATGTCTAAGATAAAGACACTAAAAAAAATTAAAATCTGTACGCTAAAAAAAATTAGAATTGTTTTTTTTATAGAAACTTGAAATGTTTTGAAAACTGAATAAAAAAACAAGCCCCAAATAAGTGAAAAATATAAAGCGATTACATAAAAAGTTACTATGGATGCACCAGTTATTTTTATTAAAAAAGCTGGAGCTAAACCAACTAAAGATATAATTATTAGTTTACTATCCTGTTTTAAAGTTTTAAAAGAAATAGAATCTTTTGGTAAAAGCAAATTCAGTCCAAGGGACTGAATTTGACTTAAAATATTACCGCTTTTTATTTTGTATTTGATATTATTGCGTTTTAATACATCACGAACAGAAATATTCTCACCATTCGCCGATACTACCTTATCTTGTAATAATATTTTACCCTCATATACATAATTCTTAATTGCACTTAATTCATAAGGACCAAAAGTTTGATTATTTCTCTCAATTGTATATTGCATCTTCTATCTTGAAAAAATTATTTTGCTAATTCTTCATCTTCTTTATTAGGAAACATAATAGACGCAATCACAGATAAAACTAAAATACCACCAATAACCATTAATGAGTAAACTGATTCTATATGATAGAAAGGTGAAATTATCATTTTAATTCCAATAAATGAAAGTATAAATGCTAAACCATATGTTAGTTTACTGAACAAATGTATAAAATTATCTAATAGAAAAAACAATGCTCTCAAACCAAGTATTGCAAATATATTTGATGTGTAAAGTATAAAAGGGTCATTAGATATTGCAAAAATTGCAGGTATAGAATCTACGGCAAAAAGTAAATCTGTAAACTCAATTACAGCTACAACTACTAACAAAGGAGTTGCTAATTTTTTACCATTTTCAATTGTAAAGAATTTATCACCTACATAATTATCACTTACGCTGAAAAATCTTCTAATTAACTTGGCTCCTCTAGTATCATTATAATCTTCATCATCATCTTCATCACCAGCTGACCATGATTTAATTCCTGCATAAACTAAAAATAATCCGAAGAGAGTCATAATTATATTAATATCGTATTTGAAACCTTGAATTCCTGCAAGACCTAATAGTTTGTTTAAATAAGTCAATTCAATTAAATATGCTCCAGAAAAAATAAACATTGCTCTTAAAACTAATGCTCCTACAATTCCCCAAAACAATACTTTATGTTTGTTTTCATTAGCTACATCAAAGAATTTAAATACTAAAATAAAAACAAACAAGTTATCTACAGAAAGGGCTTTCTCAATCCAATAAGCTGATTGAAATTCATAAAATTTAGCTGACCCCGCAAAATTATAGACTAATCCGCTAAATATCATTGCTAATGATATCCAAACACAAGACCATATAACAGCTTCTTTATTGGTGACTGAATGACTTTTTTTATTAAAAATTCCTAAATCGATAAAAAGCATAACCAAAACAGTTATTGCAAAAACGGCTATTAGCCAAGTTGGTAAATTCATAGGATTTAATTTAGATGCATTGATTATTAAAGTTGGTAAATTCATATTGTTTAATTTAAAAGTTATATTTATTTGTTTGCCATTGTTATTACTACTACTCTTCCGCCATCTTCTTTTGATAATAAAAGCTTTTTACCATCTGTTAATTCTACCATAGCACCTATTGGAATTTCTTTATCTTCGGTTACATCTTTAAGAGAACCTAATTTTTGATTAACGAATACCCATTTATTATTATGAAATGTAAAATAACCTACCGGAACTTTTTGTTCTGCTGTTGTCTTTTCGTTTCTAGTCACATTTCTATTTACGTGCCATTGAAACAAATATTGATTATCGTAAACCATTAATCTATGATTTTCTGGTTTCCAAACCGATTCTTTAAATTGATAGTACAAATCTAACATTGGCAAAGTCCCTTTATGAGCCGTGCCGCAAAATGGGCATTTAGGCGTATTTGTATTGTCAAAAACATACCATTTTTGTTCACAAGAAACATTATGGCATTTCTGCATTAAATCTGTTGTTTTGAGCAATCCTATTTCCCATTCTTCGGCAGTTGGTCTTTGCATTGGATTATGTAATCCGTCTATAAAAACTTTATCAAAAAGCGTTTTTAAATACGGACCCGTAATTGAGTACGGAAGTTTTGCAATATCTGCCCAAGGCAAATCCCATTTTGAAACTTGATTTAATTTAGGTCTATTGGTTACGTCTTTGGGATGTTCAATAAACATAGCTTTTTCACCCATTGATAACAAGTCATCTTTTTCAGTATCTAAATCGTGGACTTTACCACCTTTTAGTGGATGTCTATGCAATAGAAACATATAAATAAGCACTGGAAGAGCGTGTAAATCGGTTAATCTATTTGGTAATTTTCTATTTGGATCTGTCTTGCTTAAATGTTTTGTAGAAAGTACTTCTGGAGCAATAAATTCAGCTGTTCCTATTACTTCAGCAGGAAACATTCCAGGTACTACTAGCCCATCCAAATCAATCATACATGCTGATTTTTCAACTGGGTCTATTAATACATTATTGTATGACAAATCAGAATGAGCTAATCCCATAGCGTGCATTTTTTTGACACCGCGAGTTAAATTAACACATACTTGAAAATAACTTAACCAATCACCTAATTCTGATTTAGCAACTTTTAAAGGAAATTGAGGATTTCTAAATTTTGCGCCAGCAAACCATTTACCATTTTTTTCGTTACCTTGAATCAAATCACTGGTTTCATACCCTTTTTTAAAGAAAAATTTTGAATTGTATATTGGTACAATTATTCCTGTTAAACCATTATATTCAATTACATCTGTTGGCCATCTATATACTTCATTCAAATAATAATCTCCTGCTTCCTTATTTTGAATTTGAGGTAAGTAATGATTGGTTATTTTTTGCAATCTTTCTTTTTGATTAAAGTCTAATTTATCTCTAAAAATAGCAACTACATACTTTTTATCAGGACTAAAAAAAACATCTTTTACACCACCACGCATCGGCTCCCCATTATCTACAAACTGATATGATTTTGAGGTATCGTTAATTGATTTTACTGTTATTGTACTCATAGTCTAATAGATTATTGCAAGAGTTCTGTCATCGTGATTACCTGGATTCCAAAAGTCCATCCAAGTAGAAAGTTGATTTGCAATTTCTGCATTATCTTTATTGAAATCTACTTTACAATTATCTTCGTTTTTCCCTTTTAAATCTTCAAGGAATTCCTTCCACTTTTCTATTTTTTCTAAATTGGCTTCTACTACAAATTTCGGGTCATAAATTCCATCCGTCATCAACATCAAATAAGAGAAATCCTCTACGAATTTAAAACCAAATCGTGTTGAAAATTTGTCGCTTTGGAATATTTCTGGCATCGTAATAAAACGAGTTCCTCCGCCAAATTCACCAACATCTAACCAATTCATTAATTTAATTTCGGTTAAATCTTTGTTTAATAATCCTATAGGACAATCTCCAACACCAAAAGTTAATATAGCATATCCAAAATCATACTTTTTGACTAAAGCAAAAATTAAAGTAGAATGAAAATCTTTTAATTGCTTTTTGTTTTTAATAGCAAAATCTTCAATTTGCTTATGTGCAAAATGAGCGGCTTTTGATAAATTATTATATACAAAATGACTTATTTTTTTTGAAGAATCTTCATCTGTTTTATTTTGATGATTAAATAAAGTTTCATCAAAATCTTTTAAGTATTCCTCATTAAAGTTATCTTCAAAATATTTAATAATTGAATCACAAGCTAATTTAGAACCTTGTCTAGTTAAAGGATAACCGCCAGCACCATCGGCAACACAAATTACACACCAACCTGTTTCGTTGATATTCTTGAATGCAAAATCATCATCTCTAAAAGAACCCACATTAGCGTGACTTCTGCCGCGTTTAGAAGCTATAACAATATTTTTATCTAAAAAATCACTAGAAATAGCAATATTATTCTCTTTCCAGTAAGGATCATTTTTATCACTTTCAATGTCTTTCCACAAAGATTTTGGGTCAGGATTGATAATAATAGTTATTATTTTTTCATTTAACAAAGAATCTTCTGCTTCTCCTTCAATTCGAAACAATAATTTTATTTTTAAATCCCCGCTTATAATTGGATTTCCAAAAAGTAATTCTTCTTCATTATTAAATTCAAGACCTGAATCGTCTAAATCTTTGATTTCAGAATAAATAACATCATTCCAACCTAACTTGATAAAATCAAGTTTTGTTTCATATTTTTTGTTTACCGTTCCATTTGGTAATGAAACTGGTTGTGAAAGAATATCCTCAATTCGAGTTTTTAATTTCCAATTAGCCATAATCATTTTTTGATTTTCTTGAATTATTTTTACTGAATTAATATTCTCTTCCTTGGCAATAAAATCATCAAAAAGTGACAATTTACTTGGTGGAACTTCTATTTTATTTTGAAATAAAAATGCTTGAATATATTTTTTAGTTTCTTCCATAAATTATCCTTGTGTTCTGTTTACATCAAAACCACCTTCGCCGCTTGTGTAATTTCCTTGATTGCCACACCAAGGACAAGTACTCAATTCTTCTTCTCCAATACAATGAATTTTACCACAACTACAAACGGCAAAAGCAATTTGATTACCGCAGCAAGGACAAGTTGGACCACCAATTAATTCGTCTGTATTTATCTTATTGTTAAAAGTTGTATTGTCTGCCAATTCAAAGTATGAATTATCAACTTGATATGCTCCTACTAATCTGTAGCTTTTAGTACCTAATTCAATACCCGCAAAACTTGACGGTGCAATTGTTTTACGGTACTTCATTAAGTAAGGTCTTTTGGTATTTTGACATTTACCATTTAGTACTACAAAATTATCATCTACAAATTGGCGGTTAGGCTCTGATTTTGTTAAGTCAATTTTTTCGATAGTTACTCCGTCTAATTTTGCTAATTCAAATCCAGTTGAATTACTTTCAACGCTAATGCTACTGGTTTTTATAGAATCTGTAACCCATTTGAAAAATTCTTTATAAGATTGTACATTAGTGTTTTTGAATTGTAATACATTGTCTGTCAATTCCCCTAAAACTTTAGTATCTGTATTGTTGCCAAAAGAAATAGCAATTAAATTGGCAGTTCTTTGCCAGTTTTGTTTCCACTCATTTATGGCTACTTTGCTATCATCTGTTGGCACACCATCAGTAAATAGAAAAACAATTGGTTTCCAATCTCCTTTTACTTCATAAGTTGTTTTGACGATATTAGTTCTTAATTCGTGCATTAAATGTCCTAAACCTTTGCTTAATGAAGTTCCGCTACCGATAGGGAATTTTGGAGGATAGAAACTAACGATTTCCTGCAATGGAACTAATGTTTTTGGCTGCCCAGCAAAGACAATTATAGAAACAAAAACAGTTTCCAGAGCGTGTGGATCTGTTTTTAAAGCTTGAATAATAGTGGCTAATCCTTCTTCAACTTGTTGAATAGGCTCGCCAACCATTGACTCTGAAATGTCTATTAGGAAATATATTGGTAATCTTCTCATTGTTATTGTTTTAATTAATTATTTGACTTTTGTTTACATTTTCAGAAAACGGTAAAATTGACTCATCTCCCCAATCAAAAAATTTATTTAACCCCTGGCTATCTAATGTACTACCATCCAAAACAAATTCAGTTAGTAATTTTATATCATCAATAAATATATTCTTATCAAACAAAATAACAACTGTCGTATGTTTTAACTTTTTGAATAAACTTAAACACTTTTTAATATCATCATCGGGATTGTTCAATAAAAAAATAAAAACTAAAGAAGTCCAATCTTGTTTTTTATGCTGTGTTTTTAATTTTTCCTTTTGTAAAGCTTCGCATAAGAGACTTATATTTTTACCTAGACTACAAGAGGTTGAATGAATTAATTGAATACTTCCAATATTTTCAAGAGGTAATAATTCATTGATTTTATAGTTGTTTTCACTTAATGAATTAATACTTAAATGTGCTGTTTCAATAAGTTGTGGATTTTGCCTAAAATTGTTTATAAATATATTTAGCCCATTTTCTATAGCTGATAAAGATTCACTGCAAAATTCAAATTTAGTGTCCACAAGAAAATATATAGGTAATCTTCTGCTCATATTTTAATGTTATTGTACTCAATCATTTTCTTGCTAAGCTCATAAAGGTATGAGTGCATTCTGGTCGCTAAATCCATACAGTTATTTTCAACAAGTTCCTGATAAGCAATCTCAAACTTGGCAGTCTTTACTATTTCTTCATACACAGTGTCTTCTAAAATTCCTTTTTGTCTGCCATTTTCAATCAGACCAGACACTTGCTCAAATTCTCTTTGTGTAGTTGTTGAAAATTCAAGTAATAAATCTGCCAACTGTACAGCTAAATCTGCATTGTTATGTACATCTTTCATTGTTATTTATTTTGAATGGTTCTGTAATGATTAATGTTATCTTCTATGTAGTTTCTTAAATCTCCATCTATCTGTTTATTCATATAATGAAGTCCTTGCTCAATTTCTTCTACTCTTTTGAGGAAGTAGAAATATTGAGTATCGCTCCAATGATTTTTATTAGTTTCTAAGTGAGATTTAAAAGCATCCCACTTGTTGTTTACAGTTTGCTTTGCTGCTTCAAACATTGCAAGCAAGTCCTGCAAATAGATTTCTGATTCTTGACTTTGTTGTGACATAATTTTTATTTTTTTAGAAGTCCGAAAATGATAATTACAATTATTCCTATAATTAATATTGTTAGCCAAAAGGACATTATAAAATATATTCCTAATGCAGTAGCAATTAAAATACCTATAAATTTTAGGGTCTTTGGCTTAGTAAGAAATTTCAACAATGAAGTTACAATATCTTTAATTTTATACCCCAGTTTTTTGAATATTCCGTTTTTTTGAAATGATGATGCAAATTTTTCAAAATCACTTCTTGCCACTAAACTATTTGTATAGTTATCGTTAAGAATTGATAAGTGACCAGAAGCATTTAATAAATAGAGATTCTGCCTTGAAAAACTGTCTATTTCATTTGATTTTATTTGATGCTTTACGTTAATTTCATTGTCTATATTTCTGAAATTTTCTGATTTCTGTCCATTCTTCAAACTTTGAATCTTTGATAAAATAATGTTGTGATCTTCTAGCCAATATTTCGTCTTATTTGTATTCAGTTTTTGTAATAGATTTTGAGCCTCGCCATTTTTTGTGTTAAAGTCGCTGATATGTGCCTTTATCTGATTATCTATCTGTTTTAATCGCAATTCTACAGATAAGAAATTGGGATTAAGTTTAGCGTATATCAGTGGTTGAATATGATTTATTTCCTGATTTGCTTTGTTATATTCATCCGAGAATATGTGATTTTTATTAGATTGAAGATTTGTTTGTAATTGTTTAAAATATGAACGGATATTTTGCAGTTTATTTAATGTAGCATTTATGACTTCAATATTTTTCCGAGCAATATCTGCGGTTTGTATCGCAGAATCGTAAACAACAGAGTTGGGTATTCCGTGAATATTAGTTATTGTTTTCGCATCTATTGCTAAAGAATCTTCTTTGGGTATTCTGTTTATTGTATTAACATCGTCCTTTATATTTCCGAGTTTAGCCAATACTTCATTAGCTGTTTTGAGATAATAATCAACTTTGTACTCATCTAACCCCATTGTTACAATAAAATCCGTAAGTTCTTTATCAACTTTTGGAAATGTATTTAAAATAACTCTATTAGAATCAACAACTTGTTTCAATTTTTCATACTTGTCTCGTATTTCGCCTACATAAGTTGTTTGTAGGTTAAACTCATTATAATTGCCGATTACTTGATTGTAAACAACATCTATATCCGCAAGTTTAACTTGTTGAATTTGTGAAAGAATCTTTTGTTTAAAATTATCAATATCTAACTTTTGGCGAATTACACTATCCGTTATTGTGTCGTAGCTATTTATAGACTGCTTTATATAAACTATTTTGTTTAATGCTCCATTTAGTTTGTTTATTTTTTCCTGTGCATTAGCAATATTGAAGTTTTTCTTTTCTAAAGAATCTCTTAATTCAGAATCTATGGCAGGATAAAATTTAATGGTTTCATTGTTTGATATTATAATGGAAATATAATGACTTGCCAATGTTTTTAAATCTAAGCTACTTTTTCTCAGGTATAGAATTTCATCTGCAAACTGACTAATCTTTGATATGTTTTGAATATGTGCCATTTCCCGCAATAATTAGTCTAATCGGTTGAATAATTGTTCGATAACGCTTTTCCACCCCAAATCAGAAATTTGAAAATTCGAGCTATAACTATTAAAAACATTGACATAATCTGGATTCATAATAGTATAAGGAACAGGAGCACTTAAATAGATAAAACCATCATCATCAAAACTCGCTTTGTTTGGCATTATTCTATTTGAATCACCTCCACGCAAGGCTATTTTGAATTTAGATAAGTTATTTAATGAATTAATTTCACCCAGTGCATTATACGATTCAACGAATACCACACTATAAATACCGACAGCGGGACCTGTTTCTAAAATGGTTTTAATTTTTGCCATTAGAGGAAACATTCGTATGTTTAAAGAAGAATCCGTATTCAACTGGGGCAACACCAATAAGCACTCACTTTCAAGATGTTCAATATCTTTGCGTCTTGCAATTTCTTCAATCAATAAATCGTAAATCACCTCTGCATCATTACTCTTATCAAGTTTAAACTTCTCACTATTCAGGGTGTTAAAAACACTATAAAATTTACTTGATTTGGGAACATAGTTAATGTAGTAAACTTTATTTTCAGGATTATATGTCGTAAATTGTATTATCAGTAGAGAAAGTAAACGGTAGGAAGTATTGTAATCCTGCCCAATCATCAACAAATTATTTTCAGATTCTGGATTAAAAGAAATATAGTTGTCGTCCTCTTTAATGAAATAAGGAGTACCTAAATAAATTTTATTTTCTTTTGATTGATTTTTACTGATACTTTCCGTGATATGAATATTGGAATCCAACAACACATCTTCCTCGCCCGGCAAGAGATATTTCTTTTTGTTGTAGTTAAGCTGTTCTGTAAGTTTATTCTCAAAATAATCAATGTGAGGAGTTATTAAATTACCTTTCAGGAATGGTAACTTTATAATCTTGTTATCATTTTTCTCATATCCTCTCGTATTATTATAAGCTAACTGTAAATCAGGAAATTTCAATGTTTCGTTATTTCCCGGTGATAAAATTTGCCTGCTTGATTGTTCATCTAATCGCAACACTAACCTGACATTAATATTAGTTAATGATGCAGAGTTAATATTTACGTTAGCTAATGACTGAGATGCAAGTATCAAATGTATTCCGTATGCCCGACCTTTACCAACGAGAAGGTCTATAATTTCTGCTGATTTCCGTTTTACCTCTGTATTATCGCTTTGGTTGAAACTCTGAAACTCATCTATTATACAAACCAATCTCGGTAATTTTTCCTTTGTCCTGTATTGTGAGAACTCATTAACCTTGGCTTTTTTGAAAAGTTGAACACGTTCTTCATATATACTTTTGACATATTCAAGAACATTTAAGCCAATATCAATTTTGGCCGAATCCTGAAAAAGGACTTTTATGTGCGGTAGCTTATGATATTCGGGATATTCATTCCCTTTCAAGTCAATAATAATAAATTGAAGTTCTACAGGAGAATAATAATAGCAAGAGTTAATAATAAGGTTATTAATCAATACAGATTTTCCCGACCCTGTTTCTCCGCCTATAAGTCCGTGATAATTGCCTACTTTGTTACCTCTTTCATCTGTCAAAATTCCTAAGTGAAAGTAACTATGGTTAGAGTCATAAGGTTTGTAGTTAACATGAAATCCCAATGGAATACGAATGTTTTCATTAGATTTGGATGTCCAGAAATTATTTGAAAGTTTTGCTTCTTGATAAAAGTTTTCAAAGCTAAACGCATTTTTAGTTTTTTCTTTCTCTCTTTTCTCGTGTTCTATTAATCGGTTGTTTAAGAAAGTAATTATATTGCTCCGCTTTGCAGGAAGTTCACTATCAATTGTCAAGGAGAAGTTTTTAAAAGCATCATCTAATTCTCTAATGCCTGATGACTTTACTTTTCCATCACCTAAAATTTCCAAAGTCCCAATTTTTCCGTCTATCTCATTAGTGAAACCAAATCCTGTGGCATTTTTTTGAAGTAAATCAAGGTCAGTAGACATTAATACTAAGATTCCGTATTTCTTTCCATTCTCAATAATTTTCTTCAATGCAGATAAACTATCTCGTCTGTATATAAAATTGTCAGGGTAATTATTGATTATTAAGACTTGATAGGGAATCTTGACACTCTCTTTTTGATTATATTCTTCGACTGTTTGATATTGGAACGATAATTTGTCCGTTTGAATTTTTGTTAATTCTGACAAGACATTATTAAGCTCATTGTGAATTGCATTCTCCGTAGAGTAGAAATTGGGCTTTACCTTGTCAAGAGCCAGTAAAAAACTAAAATTTGCTCCATTACTAGATGCGTCAAAGATTTTTACATTTAAAAAGTTATCGGGCAATGATAATGCAATTCTTATTGCAATATTTTGAATTAATTTGCACCCAATTTCTTCATTAATTTTAGTGTAAGCAATATTAAGCCCGTTACTGCTTCCAATATCAGCTATTGCAGGTATAGCGGTTGAAATATCTAAATTTCTTAAATGCTTATAGTAGCCTATTTTAATTAAAGAGGGAATAATTTCTGATGTATGAATTTGGCTATAATCATTAAGTGCATCAAGATTTGCAACTCCCATAAGTGAATACTTCTTAACCTTGAAATCGTTTACAATTTCATTCACCGCCTCCTGAATGTTTAATACACGAGTATTTATTGCTTCATCATAAGCAATATCAATGTCTTGTAACAGCTTGTTTCCTATTGCATCAATTCCCATAATTATATAACTAATGTTATTTCGCTTGGTGGTGGTGGTAATGATATATTTTCTCCAGTTCCTTGGCTTTTATTACCCTGTTCTATAGTTTCAGAAACCCATTTGAAGAATTGTTTAAGTGTTGAGCTATCTGCTGAATCAAGATGAACTACGTTATCTGTTAATTCTTTAAGAATAACATCATCTGCTTTTAAACCAGCTGCACAACCCACAACTGCTCCAAAGTTTAAATTCTTAA
>JFJP01020589.1_pt1 | contig 11246 bp, 5 predicted proteins | sample 431651 | NCBI WGS metagenome assembly JFJP01 (sample SAMN02602958, study PRJNA72255) | Microbial mat metagenome, whole genome shotgun sequencing project. | biome: fresh water; feature: sink hole; material: water; isolation source: purple microbial (photo- and chemosynthetic) mats found in... | reverse complement strand
GTCGGGTTCGCCCCCACTGCGAACGTCCGGGTCTGCTGGGCACCGCCACCAGCGGGCCTGAAGGCTACGCCGAGCGAGCCGGCGCCAGTGGTGAACGTGTAGGTGCCCCGAGAAGCGGCCGGCACACCATCTCCGGCCACGATGACGGAACCATTGGCGCTCTTGTACAGTCCGACCGCGATGCTGGCGCCATTCACCGTCAGGGTGATTGAACCGCCGGCCCCGTCACCCAGCTTGGCCGCAGCGTCTGAGATCTGCTTCAACTGGTCATCGGTGAAGCCGTCGGCGGCCCAGGACGAGGCCACGCAGAGTACAGTCAGCAGCACGGTGGCGATACGACGCATGGATGTCATCCCCTATGGTCTGTCCAACCTATAGGAGCCCGGTTGGCATACAAGCCCCACCTCAGCATGTATCCGCGCCGCATCCTCCGCCACGGCGCCATGGACAGCCCGCTGGGCGCACGCTACAGAGGCGGGCCATCCATGAGCCAGACCGTAGATGCACCAACCTCGATGAGCCTGGCCGATCTGGCCGCCGTTGCCTGGCGCCGGCGCTGGCTGTGCAGCGGGGTCGGGCTTGCGGTCTGTATCGGCCTGTTCGTCGGTCTCATGCGCCAGACCCCCCTCTACGAGGCCAAGGCCAAGCTGGCGGTCGACCGCGGGCGCAAGGCGGTGGAGTTCCAGGCCGATCCCGAATCGGGCCGCATCGAATTCAGCCTGCTCAACACCCAGCGCGACATGCTGCAGTCCGAGGTCGCGCTGAAGGCCGCCCTGACCGCCGCCGGGGCTGACGCCCGCCCACCCTACAGCACCGCCAACGAGCCGACCGAGGCCCTGCGCCAGCGCCTGAAGGTGGCGACCAGCCGCGACAGCTGGGTCATCCAGGTGTCGGTGCGCGACGAGTCGCCGCAGGGCGCGCTGACCCTGCTCCAGGCGACCATCGACTCCTACCTGGCGCAGCAGGCGCGGATGAAGGGCCAGCGGGCGGAGGGCGCGCTGGGCTTCCTCTCGACCCAGGTGGCCAGCGCGCGCGAGCGCCTGGAGGCGGCGCGCGCCGCAGAGCAGGAGTTCCGCACCGCCCGCAACATCATCGACAGCGACCCGGACAAGAACCTGATGACCGAGCGTCTGGTCGAGCTGGCGCGGCAGCGCAGCCTGCTCGACAACGCCCTGGCCGAGGCCGAGGCGGCGCAGCAGCAGGTCGAGGCGGCGCGCACCGGCGCCGCCGATGCCGATGCGGCGGTGACTGCGCTGCAGCGCATCGATGCGGTCAACCGCCACCCGCAGGTGGTCGAGCAGCAGCAGCTGCTCTACGCCCTGCACGACCAGTCCACCCGGCTGGCCCAGAAGTACAAGGAGGCCCATCCGCGCATGGTCGAGGTGACCGAGCAGATCCTGGCCAAGCGTGCCCACCTGCGCGAGGCGGTCGAAGCGGCCACGGCGGCCATCGCCGTGCGCACCGCCGAGCTGAAGCTGCAGCGCGCCAGCCTGCAAGACCGCGTCGCCACCGCCGAGAGCGACCTCAACGCCTATCGTGCCGACCTCATCCGCCTGCAGCAGCTGAGCGAGGAGCGCGCCACCCGCGAGCGCATGTCCGAGCGCCTGCTCACCCGCCTGGGCGAGGAGGAGGTCGCCAGCCGCCTCGACGCCAGCCAGGTGGTGGTGGTCGATCCGCCGGCCGTGGCCCAGGATCCGGTCAACATCCGCCGCAGCCTGTTCGCCGCCGCCGCCCTGCTGGCCGGCGCGGTCGCCGCCCTCGGCGCCGCCCTCGCCGCCGACGCCCTCGACCGCCGCGTGCGCGGCCCGGCCGACGCCGCCAGCCTGACCGGCCTGCCCATCCTGGTGCAGGTGCCGCACTCCACCGCACTGAAGCCGCTCGGCGCCGGCGGCGATCCGGCCCAGCCGCACGAGGTCGCCGAGGCCCTGCGCAGCCTGCGCGCCTCGCTGCGCCTGCTGCGCCGCGGCGACGGCAGCCAGGTCTACGTCGTCACCAGCAGCGGCCCGGGCGAGGGCAAGAGCACGGTGGCGGCGCGCCTGGCCCTGGCACTCGCCTCGGCCGGGGCGCGTACCGTGCTGGTCGACGCCGACATGCGCAAGCCGACCGCGCACGACCAGCTCGGGATCAACGCCGAGCGCGGCCTCAGCTTCCGCCTCGCCGGCGAGACCGACGTGGCGCCGATCGCCAGCGGCTACGCCAACCTCGACCTGCTGCCGGTGGGCGTGCGGCCGCCCAATCCCGGCGAGCTGCTGCAGCGCGGCGAGTTCCCGCGCCTGGTCGAGCAGCTGCGCGCCGGCTACGCCGCGGTGGTGATCGACACCCCGCCGATGGGCCTGGTCGCCGACGCCCTGCCCGCCGCCGAGCTGGCCGACGGCGTCGTGCTGGTGGTGCGCGACCGACGCACCCTGCGCGGCGGCCTGCGCCGGACCATCGCGCAGTTCGGCCCGCTGTCGGGCAAGCTGCTCGGCGTCGTGTTCAATGACGAGCGCAGCCACGGGCCCGGCTACGGCTATGGTTACGGCTATGGTTACGGCTACGGCTATGGCTCGAAGCCGCCGCCAGCCGAGACCGCGACCCCGCCGGCCGCTGCGCCGCCGGCCACCCCGCCGACGTGAACCTCGCTGGCTGGCTGCTGGCCGGCACCTGGATCGCCGCCCTGGCCTACATGGGCGGCGACGGACCGCTGACCAGCACCCTGGTGATGGCGGCGACCATGGTGGCGCTGCTGGTGGCCGCCCTGGCCGGGCCGCGCGCCCTGCGCCCGCCGCCGCTGGCGTGGTGGTGGCTGCTGGCCGCCGCCGTGGTGCTGCCGCCGTTGCTGCAGGCCCTGCCGCTGGGGGTCGGCCATCCCTGGGCCGCCGCCGACCACGCCGCCCTCGGCACCGCACCAGTGGCCTGGGCGCTGGATCCCGACGCCGCGGCGCGCGCTGCGGCCTGGGGGGTGCTGTGGACGGCGACCGCCTGGCTGGCGGCGCTGACCTGGCGCGGCCAGCGCGCCTGGCGCCTGGCCGCGGTGATCGCCGCCGTCGCCGCGCTGCACGCGCTGATCGCACTGCCGCTGTCGGTGCTGCTGCCGGACTGGCCCGACGACAAGGGAAGCGGCCGCGTGCGCGGCACCTTCTCCTACGTGAACCAGGCCGCCGCACTGTGGGGCGCCTGCCTGCCGTTGGCGCTGGCGCTCTGCCGCGCCGACGCGCAGCGGCGCCGCTGGTGGCTGGCCGCCGCCGTGGCCCTGGCCACCGCCCTGATCCTGTCGGCCTCGCGCGGCGGCATCCTCACCGGCACGCTGATCGCGGCCCCCTTCGCCTGGAACGCCCTGCCGCACCGCCGCCGCTGGCTGTGGGCCGGCGCCGCGCTGCTGCTGCTGGGCGGCTGGCTGACGGCGCTGAACCTCGCTCCGGTGCAGCAGCGCTTCGAGCAGCTTGGCGCTCAGAACGTCGACCTGTCAGGACGCCTGCACATCTGGTCCGCCGCCGCGCCGCAGGCCCTCGGCGTCGGACCGTGGGGTGCTGGCCCCGGGACCGAGATGATCGCCTTCCTGCGCGGCGGCACCGACGAGTTCGCAAGCATGGACATGACCCAGTTGCTGCACCTGCACAACGATCCGCTGGCCTGGCAGGTGTTCTATGGCTGGGTCGGATCCGCTGCATTGCTGCTGGCGATCCTCTGGGCGCTGGTGTGGGGCGTGCGCGCCTGGCGCCGGCTGCCGGCGACAGCCGATCCGCGTTCGCGGCCGGTGGCCCTCGCCGCCTGCGCCGGCGCCGGCATGCTGGCCTTGCACAGCTGCGGGGACTTCATCTGGTTCAACAACGTCCTGTGCCTGCTGGGAGCGCTGCTGCTGGCCGTGGCGGCGGGGGCGGCCGACGACGATCCCGGGCGCCATCCGCGGGCCGGCTGGCGCTGGCGGCTGGCCGCCGCCGGATTCGCCGTCGCGGTCGCGGTCGCGCTGCTGGCCATGTGGCCGCGCGAGGCGGAGGCGTACCTGGCGCGGGATGCCCGCCTCGACGCCTACCACCGTCAGCAGAGCGGTCTGCCGATCACCAACGCCGAATCGGTGCAGCGCCTGCTGCGCGGCCCGGTCACCACCGTGACGGCGGCCAGGACCAAGATCGAATTGGCGGACATCGCCGATGACGATGATGCGGTACGAGCCGGCCTGGCGGTGACGGCGCAGCGCTCGCCGGCCCAGCCCATGGCCTGGGCCAGCCGGGCCCTGCAAGCCAACGCCGCCAGGGACGCCGCGGCGCTGGCCACCGCCTTGGACCGCCTGCGGGTGTGGGCGCCGACCTGGCATGCGACGCGTTTCGTCCAACTGCAGGTGCTGCTGGGACCGATGGCCGCGCAGCTGGATCCCGCGCGTCGCGCCGAGACCCTGCGCGCCGCCTTCGCGACGCAGCAGGCCCTGCCGCCGGCCGTGCTGGCCATGGCCGAGACGGAGTTCGGCGCCAAGGGCCTTGCCGCCATGCTGGTGCAGGCCGAGGGCGGACTGCTGCCGCTGGCCGAGGCCTGGCTGGCGATGAACGGCTCGCTCGACGACTGGCTGGCGGTGCGCCGCCGCCAGCCGCGCCAGCGCCCGCCGGCCGGCTGGCTGGTCAGCGACGCCCTCGGCGACCCGGCGACCACGGTGCCGAACGCGCCAGCCAAGCGCCTGGAGGCGGCCCGCGCCCTCGGCCGGCAGCGCCTGCCGCTGCCGGCGCCGCTGCGCGCGCTGCTCGACGCCGACGGCCCGCCCGGTTCGCTGGAGGCGGCGCGCTGGCCCGCGCCCGGCAGTCCGGTGACCACCGACTGGTTGCGTGGACTCGCCGCCACCGCGCCGGCCTACCGCAGCCTGCTGCACGTGCCGGCCGGCCGCCAGGCCTACGAGGAGGCGCAGCTGGCCGCCGCCCTGCTGGAAGGCCGCACCGAGGGCCTCCGTCGCGACGCCTGGCCGCCGCTGACCAGACTGGCCCTGGCCGCCGCGCGCAGCGATGACGAGCACGCCCGGCTGGGCGGCATCGCCGCCGTGCAGCTGGCCCAGGGCTGGGAACCGCTGCCCGACCACCAGGGCTTCGCCTGCTGGTGGGACGGCGGAGCCGGCGCGCTGCCATGCAGCATCCCGACCTGGGTCGGACTGGCGATCGATGGCCGCTGGGTGGGCTGGCGCCGCGGGTCGTTCCAGGTCGAGGTCGAGGCGACGGGGGTGCATCGGGTGCAGGTGCTGCAGCCGTAGCGCGGGTCGGGGAGCGCCGGCCGCTGGCCTGCGGATCCCCTTCGCCACCCTCCCGTCATGGCCATCTTCGACTGGCATCGCCAGGCCCGGCTGTGCGAGAGCCTGGGCTCGACCCTCGATGCCGGGCTGGCTCCGCATGTCGCGCTCGGTCTGGCCGCCGATGCGGCCGGCGGCGCCGTCGGCCGGCGGGCGCGCCAGGCCGCCGTCGCGGTCGCCACCGGCACACCGCTGGCCGACGCCCTGGCCGCCACCGGCGAGGACGGCTTGCTCTGCGCCGTGCTCGCCGCCGGCGAGCGCTCCGGCCGGCTGCCGCCGCTGGCGCGCCAGCTCGCCGCGAGCTTCGCCCTGCGCGCCCGGCTGCGCGACGAGATCATCGGCCGGCTGGCCTATCCGGTCCTGCTCATCCATGTCGCGCTGCTGCTGCTGCCGCTGCCGTGGGTGGTCAGCGGGACGCTGCCGGGCTGGGCCATGCTCGCCGGGCCGCTGGCGGTATGGACGCTGGTGCTGGTCGGCTGGCTGGGCCTGCGCGCCGGCAGCCGCGCCGGGCTGCTCGCCCGCCTCGCCCTGCGCCAGCCCTTCCGCCTGCTCTGCCGGCCGGCGCTGATCGCCGACGCGGCGGCCCTGCTCGGCGCCGCCCTCTCGGCCGGACTGCTGGTGCCCGAAGCGCTGGAGCTGACCGCCAGCGCCTGCGCCAACCGCGAGCTGGCGGCGCGCCTGCGCGACGCCGCGACCGCTGTACGCACGGCGCGCCTGCCTGATCTGACCGCCGCCCTGGCCGCCTGCGGGCTGGAGGGCGATGAACTGGAACTCGTCCGCACCGGCGAGCGCTCGGGCAAGCTGGAGGAGGGCCTGGGCCAGGCCCGCACCGTCGCCGCCGAGCGCTTCGCCCTGCGCCTGCAGTGGACGGCGCGGCTGGTGACCGGCACGATCTATGGCTGCGCCATGCTCATCGCCGTGGTCTCGATCCTGGCGATGGCGGCCCAGACCTACGGCCCTCTGCTGCGCGAGCTGGACGGGCAGTAGCTTCCCGGGTTGCAACTGCTCAGGGGCTCCGCCCCTGCGGCGCGCGATGGGGCCCCACCTGAGTTGTTACCCCGGGTTTTCCTGCTAGGCTGCCGCCGTGGATGCGTTGACCGCCAGCATCGCCGCCGCCGCCGCCGGAGCTCTCGGCCTGCTTGGCGGGGCCATCTGGGCCCGTCGCCACGGTGGCGGCGGCTGCCAGGTCGCCCGCTCGCTGACCGAGGCGGCGCATCGTCTGGGCACCGACGAGGGCGATTCACCCGCCTTCCGCGGCGCCCTGGCCACCGTCGGTTCGGCGCTGGGCTGGCAGCGCCTCGAACTGCACGCCATCCACCATCCGCCCGGCGACGGCCTGCCGCTGACCAGCCTGCGCCAGGCCTGGGCGGCGCCGGGCGTGCCCGACCGCGCCGGCGATCCGATGCACCGCGACCGGCCCTGCCATCCGCAGCGCAGCCGCTGGCTGGCCGAGCTGGGCGCCGGCCGCGGGCTCGCCGCGGCGGTCGCCGACCTGCCGATCGACGAGCGCCTCGGCCTCGACGGCCGGGCGGTCATGCTCGAGCCGGTGATCGTCGAGGGCAAGCTGTGGGGCTACCTGCTGGCCAGCGGCCGGATCTCCGACGAGGCGCGCGCCGCCCTGCGCCTGTTCGCCGAGATCGCCGCCGCCGGGCTGGCGCGCAGCCAGACGGCGCTGGTGCTCGCCGGCGCACGCGCCGATGCCACGGCCGGCGACCGCGCCAAGCGCGAGTTCCTCGCCAACATCAGCCACGAGGTGCGCACCCCGCTCAACGGCGTGCTCGGCATGTCCGGGCTGCTGCTCGACACCGAGCTCGACGCCACCCAGCGCGAGTACGCCCAGGTGGTGCGCTCGTCGGCCGAGAACCTCCTCGCCCTGCTCAACGACCTCATCGACCTGGCCAAGGCCGAGGGCGAGCAGCGCGCCGATCGCGGCCGCTTCGACCCCCTGCGCCTGGCCGAGGACGTGGTGGCGATGCTGGCCGAGCGCGCCCACGTCAAGGGCGTGGAGATCGCGGTGCATCCCGCCGACGGCCTGCCGCGCCGGGTGACCGGCGACGCCGCCCGGCTGCGCCAGATGCTGGTCAACCTGGTCGGCAACGCGATCAAGTTCACCGTCCGCGGCCATGTCGTGGTGCGGGTGGAGTGGGACGCCGACGAGCACCTGGTCTACGCCGTCGAGGACACCGGCATCGGCATCGACGCCGAGGCCCAGGGCCGCCTGTTCGCCGTCTTCACCCAGGGCGACGGCTCGACCACCAGGCGCTACGGCGGCACCGGCCTCGGCCTGGCCATCTGCAAGCGCCACGCCGACGTCCTGGGCGGCAGGGTGACGTGCACCTCGGCCCCCGGCCAGGGTTCGACCTTCACCGTCCGCGTCCCGGCGCCCGAGGGCTCCTCGGCCGCCGCCGGCCGCTCCAGCCTGATCCCCAGCAGCGCGCTCGGCGCCCGCGTGCTGCTGGTCGAGCCCGAGGCGGCCGTGCGCGCCGCCCTGGCCGCGGTCTGCTGCCGCATCGGCCTGGTCCCCGAGGAGGCCTCCGGCTGCGCCGAGGCCGAGGCGCGCCTGGCCGCGGTCGGGGTCGAGACGCCGCGCCTGGTGCTGGTCAGCGCCAACCTGCCCGGGGCCAGCGACCTGCCGGGCCGGCTGCCCGCAGGGACGCGCTGCGTGCTGCTGTCGGCGATGGCCCGGCGGCCGTCCCAGACCGATGTCATCCGCCGCGGCTTCGCCGCCTGCCTGGTCAAGCCGCCGCGCACCGCCCGCCTCGCCGAGGCGGCCGGCCGCATCCTCAGCCGTGACGACGACGACAGCTCGGTCGATACCGGCAAGCACTCGCGCGTGGCCCTGCGCGTCCTGGTGGTGGAGGACGACGCGGTCAACCAGCGCCTGGTCAAGGCGGTGCTCGAACGCGAAGGCATGCTCGCGGACCTCGCCGGCGACGGCCTGGAGGCGCTCGAGGCGCTGACCCGGGCGCGCTACGACCTGGTGCTGCTCGATCTGCTGATGCCGGTGATGGACGGCTTCACCTGCGCGACCGAGATCCGCCGCCTGGAGCGCGAGCGCGGCACGCCGCCGATCCCGATCCTGGCGGTGTCGGCCCTCGACCAGCCCGAGATCGATGAACGCTGCCGCCTCGCCGGCATCGACGGGCAGCTGCGCAAGCCGTTCGAGCCGAAGCACCTCCGCCGCCTGCTGCGCCGCCTGCTGCAGAAGCGGGCCGGCTGAGCAGGAGAGAGGACCGCGGGCTTCAGCCCGCGTTCGAAGCCCTCCGGCGCGGGCTGAAGCCCGCGGTCCTGGGTCTAGGCGATCCCGAACAGCCTGAGGATGTCCAGTCCGCAGATGTAGATGAACAGCGCGCCGACCAGGCCGACGCCGAGGTACATCAGGCCGTTTCTGAGCCACATCGGCAGCGGCCGGCGGATCGCCGTCTCGACGCCCAGCATCAGCAGCTGGCCGCCGTCGGTGATCGGGATGGGCAGCAGGTTGACGATGAACAGGTTGAGGCCGACCAGGGCGATCAGCTTCAGGAACGAGTCGAAGCCCATCAGCTCGGCGCGCGCCTTCAGCTCGCGGAAGATGCCGATCGGCCCGGTCAGGCTCTTGTTGGCGTCGACCCCGCCGTCCTCGGGCGAGCGGAACAGGCGCGGCAGCAGCATGACGCTCTTGACCACCAGGTTGTAGGCGGCGTCGTTGACCAGATCGATGCGGTCGCCCCAGCCGGTGGCCTGGTAGGGCAGCTCCTCGCGCTCGAACAGCAGGGTGGTGCCCAGCGGTGGCGGATCGAGCTTGGCCCGCTGCACCGCGCCGGCGCCGCGCACCACCTCGATGATCGCGCCGTCGCTGGCCATGCGCGCGTCGGCGATCCAGTCGCCGGCCTGCAGGCCGGCGAAGGCGGGGCCGAAGCGCTCGGTCGGCACGACGCGCGACTCGCCCTCGAGCGGCTGCAGCACGATGGCGGTGTCGCGCTTCTCGGCCACGGTGGAGCCGGAGAGCAGCTCGGCCAGGCCGGGCGTCGGCTTCTGGCCGATCAGCTTGCGCAGCAGGCCGACGTCGTGCCAGCGGTTGGCCTCCTTCCACGCCGCCTGGTCGAGGCCGAGGGGCAGCAGGACGGCGGTGCCGCCCGAGACCCAGGCGATGTCGACGCTGTTCTCGCCGCGCTGCCACGCGACCAGGGCGTCGCCCGGCTTGACCCCGGCGCGCGACAGCTCGCTGGGGCCGCCGCCGAGGGCCGGCGGCAGCACGGCGAGGGCGCCCCGGTGCACCGGCCGCGGCCCGATGCCCAGGCGCTTGACGCCGAAGGAGTCGGCCGCCTCGACCCGTGCGACCACCGGCTGCCCGTCGCGCTGCACGGCGATCTCGCACCAGCCCTTGGCCTCGATGCCGGCGCGGACCAGGGCGAGGAAGTGCTGCAGACCGGCGATGGGGGTGCCGTCGGCCGCCACCACCCAGTCGCCGATGCGCAGGCCGGCCGCCGCCGCCGGGCTGCCGGGGGGCAGGTCGCCGATGGCCACCGGCAGGCCGGCGCGCACCTCGAAGGCGGTGTCCTCGCCGGCGTAGGTCAGGGTCAGCTCGCGGCGGGTGCCGCCGCGCTGGATGGTCAGCGCCACCGGCTTGCCGAAGTGCGGCTGCAGGCGGTCCTGCAGGTCCTGGCCGATCAGCCCGCTGACGTCCTGGCCGGCGATGGCGACGATGCGGTCGAAGCGCCGGATGCCGTCCTCGGGCGCGTCGAGCGCGAGGATGACGCGGTTGCTCCACGGGAAGCCGATGCCCAGGCTCGGCCGGCCGAAGCGGCCGTCGTAGATCGGCTCGACCGGGGCGGCGCCGGGGGCGGGCAGGTGGAGGACCTCCTGGCCGCGCTTCACGCTCAGGTCCAGCGGCTCGCCGCCGGAGAAGATGATCGCGGTCATGACGTCGTCGAACGAGCGCACCTGCTCGCCGTTGACCGTCAGCAGGCGGTCGTTGCGCTTCAGTCCCAGCTTCGCCGCCGGGCTCTCGACGCGCAGGCCGCGCTGGTCGACCGCCATCGGCTCGACGTCGCCGACCACGGGGTGGAACACCGGCATGCCCCAGGCGACCAGGCCGAGGAGGATGGCGTAGCTGCTGATCAGGTTGAACAGCACGCCGCCGAGCAGGATGGCCGCCTTCCACCCGGCGCTCTTGGCCAGGTAGCTGCGCGGATCCGGTGCTGCCGGCTGGCCCTCGCCGGACGGCACGTCCTCCTGCCCGACCATCTTGACGAAGCCGCCGAGCGGCAGCCAGTCGATGGTGTAGAGCGTCTCGCCCCACTGCTTCGACAGCAGCGGCGGCAGTTTCCACAACGGGAAGCCGATGGAGAAGCGCTCGACCCGGACCCCGGCCCACTTGGCGAAGATGAAGTGGCCGAATTCGTGGATGGCGATGACGAAGCCGAAGCCCAGCAGGGCCATGAGCACGTAGCCGATGTAGGCGAGGATGTCGAGCACGGGCGGGATGATCGTGCGGCGGCGCGGTTTGAAAGGGGAGATGGGGGGAGCCCTGTAGCGCCGGCTTCAGCCGGCACGGACGGCTGGCTTCAGCCAGCCGCGTGGCCATGCGCTGGTTGCTGGCCACTGGCTGCTGGCGCTGGGCGCTGGCCGCTGGCCGCTGGCCGCTGGCCGCTGGCGCTGGCCGCTGGCGCTGGCCGCTGGCCGCTGGGCACTGGGCGCTGGTCGCTGGGCGCTGGCCGCCCAGGAAAGCCGATGGGAACGCGGGTTGTGCAAACCCCCGAGCCCGGCTATCCTGCCGCCCGATGCCCGACGAAGCCTCTCCGACGGCAGCCCCCAACGCCGGCCTCGACGACCTCGAGCGCCGCCTCGCCTCGTTCGAGCACGCGACCCGCCGGCTGGGCCGCACGGTCAGCGACATCGCCGAGCCGGTGACCACGGGCCACTCCTCGCCGCCGCGTCCGGCGACCAGGCGGCTGAGCGAATCCGGCGTACCGCGCAGCGACGAGATCAGCGGCCTGCGCCCGGCGGTGGCCAGCCAGGG
>JFJP01014317.1_pt1 | contig 11246 bp, 12 predicted proteins | sample 431651 | NCBI WGS metagenome assembly JFJP01 (sample SAMN02602958, study PRJNA72255) | Microbial mat metagenome, whole genome shotgun sequencing project. | biome: fresh water; feature: sink hole; material: water; isolation source: purple microbial (photo- and chemosynthetic) mats found in... | reverse complement strand
GTTAAATTTTGAATTTCTATAGAGCAGGGATTGGCAATAGATTTATAGCCACCAACAGATATTTTAGTAATTCCTTCAAATTGTTCATTTTTTAATTTTGTTTTTGTGGAATTACTTTTTTGAACTGATTTAACCATAATTTAATCTTTTATAACAGTTTACTCAATATTATTATAGCGGATTTTATTAAATTAGGATAGGGTATAAGCGATCGCTCAGAAACCCGGTTTCTTGAAGAAACCCGGTTTTTTACCATTTTTTTCGGGGGACTATCACCTAAAATGTCCTGTACAGCCTATAATTGCCTGATATGAAGCAGCAATCAACTGTCCAGACTATAGCAGTCGCAACCCCACATTTGCCCTCTAATGGGGAAAAAGATTTAGAAATCCCTAACAAAGTGATAGATAGGTCAAGATAGGTTACGCTTGAGAGGCTATCAAATACAACTTGGCAAGATAGCATAGAAAAGTAAGTTTAAAGGCTGCTGAAATTCAACCTTTAGAGAGATGACGGGTGTAATATATTATGGGGCAAAAGCTCAGACAATTAAGGGATCTAAAGCGGGAAGTGGCAATTGCTATAGCGGGTTTGATAGCATTGGGACTTACCGTTTATCTTGCTAACAGTTTTTCAATACTTACGGGATTTATGCCTATTATTTCCTGGTTTTTAGCTATATTAGCTTTTGTAATTGCGTTGTTTTTTTATCGCAATTTTCAACAATTAAGACGAGAAAAATCAAATTTAGAGGTGTTACTAAAAACCACAAAAGAAACGTTTAAATCAGAAAAAGCTGCTCTGGAAAAACAACTGAAAACAACAGTTGAAAAATATAGCCATATTGAATCAAACAATAAGGTTTTGCAGGAGATGAATCATCGAAAAGATGAGTTTCTTAGGCAAACATCCCATGAGTTAAGAACACCGATGAATGGGATTATTGGTTCTTTACAACTCTTGTTAGATGATTTATGTGATGACCGGGATGAAGAACTAGAGCTTTTAAAACAAGCTCACGATTCTTCTCTACATTTATTAACCTTAATTAATCAAGTTTTAGACCTAGCTCGAATTGAAGCAGGTCGAGTTTCTTTTGATATTAAAACAATTGATTTGCAAGCCTGTTTAACGGCTGCTATTTACCTACAATTTTCTAATATTCGTCAAAAAGGATTAAGACTTGATAAACAAGACTATTCTCACCGAATTAAGGTTAAAGCAGACCCGACAAAACTTAAGCAAATTTTTATCAATATTATTGGGAATGCGATTAAATTTACAGACCGAGGTAGTATTTCAATTAGCACAGAAATTCGCTCCCTTCCTAATCCTCAAACTCAAGAAAGCGAGGAAATGGCCGTAATTACAATTAAAGATACGGGAATCGGGATTTCACCTCAAATCCAAGATAAACTATTTCAACCTTTTGTTGTTGAAGATGAATCCCAAGTCCAAGCATTAGGAAGTACGGGATTAGGATTAGCAATTTCCAGAAATTTAGTTGAAATGATGGGAGGTAGAATTCAATTAGTCAGTCCTGGAAAAAATCAAGGGACTATCGTTGAAATCTTTTTACCATTAAGTGATGGAGAAACCAGTAATTCCGATTTAATCTAATAAACTAACCTAAAGAAGTCGGAAAAAACAGGAAGGAAGATGTTAATAACTGTTGCGGTTGAATATTTTCTAAAAAGCCAATAATTTGACCTGTAGCTTGAACTTCAATTAAGGTTCCACCACCGAGGGTACGTTCAATACTAGGAAATAATCCTCGCACTGCTTCCGGGGGAATTGAGGTTAAATTCAACTGGGCAAAAGCAGGAACTCCACTAACAATAATTACATCTTCTCCCGGGGTAAAATCCGTAATTATATCTGCATTTGTAGGAATAAAATCGGATAAAGCACCTGTATTCTCGGAAGGAAAAGCCCGAATAGAAAAGTGATCAAATCCAAATCCTCCGGTTAACTGATTTATCCCTTTATCCCCGGCAAGGTAATCATTTCCCCCCGAACCCAAAAGGGTATCATTTTCCTGTCCTCCATAAACAGAATCATCCTCATTTCCGCCATTAATATAATCCGCACCTAAATTTCCTTGGATAATATCATTGCCATTTAAACTAATTAATGAATCGTTTCCTTTCCCCCCAAATAAACTATCATCTCCAGCACCTCCCGATAGAGTATCCTGCTCCTCTAAACCATAAATTGCAAAGTTAAACGGGGCTAGAAACGGAGATACTTCAATATAATCGGGGCCAGTTGTGCCAATATATTCACCCTTTCTATTGACATCTTTATTGGTAATTGTGATAATATTAACTCCCACTAAGGAGGTTGTAGTAACTGTAGACATTCCTACAGGTTGGGGGACAGATGGGGATGAAAAATTCGGCTGCATAGTCATAAGATAAAAATTTTTAATGATTTACTCTTAAATTCTGCCCATAACAGTTAAGATTTAAGGAATAGTCGGGACTCGTGTTTGCAAATGAATCAAGAATCCACGCTCAATCAGCTTAAATCCTCCCTTCGGGATGGTCAACTGCCTTCTAGTTATGGTGTCTACTTCAAGAATACGCTAGTTGCGTTGTGTCATGCACTCGAAGATCACATTTTGCAAAATAGTGATGCGACAACAGATCAACAACCTCTAGTGTTAGTAACATTTCAGGAGGGAAAATGGTATCTTCAAGAAGCCGATAGATATTTTGATATCGCTCAATCTTGTCGCCATGTTGTGATTAGTGCCGTTGCGGATAGTGGATTTTTAACCCATCGCACCGGACAATTAGAGAATGTTTCTTTAATTAATTTAGACCGTTCTGATAGTTTAGTTATGGAGTGGAATTTAATCATTTTAGCTCCTACTTATACGACAATGCTATTGTGCCATGAATTGATGGCAGATGAATATGCCCATCATAGTAAACCCACGATTGATACCGAACGAAAATTTTATGGATTATGGACATTTGATCAAAAGTTAGTTCGTAAAGCGGCTGAAATTTTAATTGAGCGGTTTCGACCCTATAATCCTGAATTAGCTGATAGTTTATTGGCAAAACATCAGCAAATTGTAGCTACACCTTATCACCAGGTTCCTGATTTAACCAGCGTGGTTTCTCGGATTGTAAGTTATTTACAATCTTCTCAACAAGAATTAATTACTGTTAACCGCCAAACCCGGGAATTATGGGAATTAGAAGGGCAAGCAAAACGAGTCAGTCGGAATATTAGTGGCAATAAATTACAAGCATTTTTAAGAATGGCACAACGGGTTGATGAACGGGATCAAGATAACCCCTGTGCTTCCTTACAAGTGGCGGCTTTATCGGAAACCATTGGTCAAATTTTAGATCTGCCAACGGTGACTTTAAGACGCTTGCGGTTAGCGGGATTATTATATAGAATTGGGTTAGCATCAGCACCCGATGAGGTGTTTAATCAAACACCGGAAGAAATGGATGATGCCACGAAAAGGTTTTGGTCAGAACGGACATTAATTGGGGCAAGATTATTAGAATCTATGCCAGAATTATCGGAAGTTCGGGATGTCGTTTATCACTATTTAGAACATTGGGACGGCACTGGCAAACCCGATGGATTAAAAGCAGAAGAAATTGATATTAAATCCCGTATTTTAGCAGTTGTGGCTTATTTTCAAGCCTTTACTCAACCCCGAGGTAAACGCCCGGCCTTGGGTTTAACAGAAGCGTTAGAAAAATGTCAGGATTTGAGTGGAACTCGGTTTGATCCCACCTTAGTTGAATCCTTGAAAACCGTTGTAAAATTAACGGAAATTGGCTTAATGCAGTTACCTGAGCAACCGAGTCAATTACCAAATGTGTGGTTAGAGGAGGAGTTAAATCCTCAATCTAAACCGCAAAAAGAATCTAAAATTTAAGTTGTTTAAATCATCACTAATTATGACTATGACTCGCACCCTATCTGTTGATTTTAATGCCCTTAAACAAGGAATGATTAAAGACCTAACTAATATTAATTTATCCGGTATTGATCTATCCGGTGCTAATTTAGCTCAGGTGAATTTATCTGGAGCTAACTTATCTGGAGCTAATTTATCCGGGGCAAATTTACAAGGAGCGCAACTTCGAGCTAACTTAAGAGGCACCGATTTATCCGGTGCAAATTTGCAAGGGGCTGACTTGAGAAATGCCGATTTAAGAGGAGCAATTCTATTCAATGCCGAGGTTAAAGAAGCTAGTTTTGCCGGGGCTTTTTTAACCGGAGCCACCTGTGGAAATTTGGATTTGAGTGGAATTGATTTAAGGGGCGCTGATTTACGCGGGGTGAATTTATCCCAAGGAATTTTATATCAAGCAGATTTAAGAAATACTAATTTATCCGGTGCAGATTTATCTCAAGCTGATTTAGAAGAAGCTAATTTATCCGGCGCAGTTCTCCGAGGAACTAATTTAGAACGGGCTAATTTATTGTGCGCTATTTTTGAACAAACATTATTTTTAGGTGTTATTTTAGATGGCGCTTGTATTCAAGGAACAGATTTAGGGAATTGTTGAAGGTTGCACAGAATGAAAGAAGATGGGTATAGAGTGTGGTGAATTTGTTTTATAAATTAGCTTATAATTAGCTATGATAGAGTTTAATTAATCAGTGAAAGTGAGGTAATCACGATGATATTTCAAGACCTGATTGAGTCAATTGAGGCATTATCATTTGAGGAACAGGATTATTTATGGGAGTTGATTCGTAAGCGACGAATTGAACAGCGACGAGGAGAAATATTGGCGAATGCTGAGGAGGTAAAATTAGCGTTTCGGGAAGGGAAAGCCAAGCAAGGAACGGTTGATAATCTGATGGCTGATTTATTAGAGGATGAGGATGAAACTGGTCTGGAGTAATGGGTTTAAGCGAGGAGTTAAAAAGCTGATCAAGAAGAATCCGCAGTTACAGCAAAAAATTATTGATGTTTTAAAAATTCTGGCTGGTGATCCGTTTACTTCTTCTTTAAAGTCTCATAAATTAACCGGGAATTTGGATAGGTTATGGGCTTGTTGGGTGACTTATGATTGCCGGATTATTTTTGAATTTTCCGAAGATCAGGAATTAGCAGAAAGGGTAATTTTTTTAATTGATATTGGCAGCCATGATGAGGTTTATTAAGCTGTTCTCAAATAAAAGTTTTAGATAATAACTTTTGTGACCTAACCCCCCAGCCCCCTTCCCTACCTAGGGAAAGGGGGAGTAATAATTAGTCCCCCCTCTCCTCGCAGGAGATGGGTTGGGGGAGAGGTCACACAGTTTTTCCTAGAGAATGAAACAGCCTGGCCCCACACCCCCCTTATTCCCTTGATAAGCATTACTAATTGTTACAAAACTTTATAAAAAGTTATAATAGGGAAGTCAGCTAACGAGCAATAGGAATGGTACAGGCTTTGTTTGGAAGCACTTCTTTTAAGAATCAAAGTGGCGATCGCCTTGTCAGCAAGGTGGTTGGGGCTGCGATCTCGGCTTTATTCAAGCGTTCTGAAAAAATTGAAGCCAACGTTCGGGCGGAACCTGTAGCCAAGCTTTGCACCGGAAGCGTCGATGGTTTTGATTTTATCGGCAACGGGATGTTGATGTACAATGGCCTCCGGATTGCCGTCATGGAACTCTATGTGCAAGCGGTGTCCATTGATTTCAGCGCGATTTTCACAGGTCAAGTCAAGTTACGACAACCGACTCAAGCCAGTTTGCGGGTGGTATTAACCGAGGAAGACTTAACTGACTCTTTTAACACACCCTTTGTTCAGGGAGAACCGTTAACCTTTACAAAAACCCTGATGACGGTTACTGCTGAGAAAACCCTAAGAATTCAATCAGGAATTCAATTAGGAAATGCAGAAGCACCAGTCCAAGTTGATTTCACAACTCAGGTAGAAGTGGAAGACCGTCAGAAAATCCGATTTGTTGATGTTAAATATAGCGGAAATCAGGAGGAAATTAACCTGAGTCAAGCCCTAGTAAACCATGTTAATGATTTATTAGATCTGACAAATTTGCCTTAGATGGAACCCAATTAAAGGTAGATAGACTGCGAATTCAAAACAATTCCCTGATTTTTTATGGGTCAGCCCAAATTAATCAATTTCCCAAAGGAAAGAAAAGCTAATATGAGGTGATTCCTATTGTTAGGATCAGGTCGTTTCTAGTATGTGATTTGTCAGGTCAGCAATGGAAACCTTGCAGGAATCTACTTCAGTGTGTCAGGCTTGTACAAATTGACTTTTGGGCAGCATTGCTGCTAGTTCTGGCTCAACAAATCAGCCAGCGATTGATTGGCTAGATGAAGAAACTCAGGCTTTTGGTAGAGGCGCATCATCATGATGGCTCCCTGTGTATTGCCAACAACTGTTAGGGCCATTTGTTTAGCCTGAATCAAACCATATTGAGGCGTAAGCAGATGAGCGATAGCTGCTGTCCAATCATCAAAATAAGCTCGAATTCGGGTGGCAAACTGTGGCAAAGTATCTCCTACTTCTAATGCGAGATTGCCCATCAAGCATCCCCCTGATTCTGCTGTGAAGTATGCCTCAACAGCCTGAATAAAATTGGCTAAACGTTCTGTTTCGGAACGAGTTTCATCATACGCATGAGCAAAGACGTACTGCTTGAAATAATCATGCACAAACTTAATCACCGCGAGAGCAAGAGCTTCTTTGCTAGAAAAATAGTTGTAGATGCTGCCTTTGAGTAATCCACAAGCAGTCCCAATATCTGCCATTGATGTATTGTGGTAGCCCTGCACTTTGAACAAACGCAAGGAATGTTCTATCACCAGTTCTTTACTTGCTTTTGTCATCGATTTGCGTACCCCAGACTTCAAGTAAGATCCATTCGGGGAAGTTTACCAAATATTTGTATGTATTTTAACAGACTGATTTTACCTAATTGTTCCCAACAAAGCTGCAAAATTGTCCCAATTACGCGATAATTGGGACAACCTTGACTAACAAGGGCCAGATTTTAGATGAGAATTGACACTCGTTTGCGAATTGAGTTCTTGAGTTGGCCATTCAAATCAAAATGGGGGAAGCAATCAACGTCAATCCAAGAATGCAGCATCGCCGCCCACAAACTCACCCCTTCAAGTGCCTTCGCAATTAATTGTCGTCCTCTTGGAGACTCTGGATCTTGTGGTTCAATATATTCGAGTCCCATGATGCTGTGATGTTCATCTGCTTCCACATGAATGTCAAAGTATGGATCTCCGGCTCCAATTTCACGCATCTTCGGAGCTACAGCTTTGAAAAAGTCATTCGAGCATCGTTCAATGCTACAGTTAATGGTGACTAGCCACTTCGCCCGGTCTTGCTCAATCGCCAGTTGGTAAGCCAGGTTCACACAAGCATTCGTCTCCGGTGTTGTAATCACAGTTTCGATTTCGTTGCGTTCATCTAGCAGTCCATATTTGAGCATCCAACCCATTAATAGTTCGTGATGATCGGCTTCACCAAAAGCATGCTTGGCGTAGAACGGCATCATGTGATTTTAAGATAGGGGGGTTGTACCCAGCATCAAGCCCATCACCTTGGGAAAAGTTGCAGAGTGATAAAATAACTGCACTGCCGCAGACTTGAACTCTAATGGAGTTTCGAGTTGATTCAGCCACTCGAAAAAGGGCATTTCTTTCACGGCATCACTAGCTCGGTAGAGCGGTTCTGTGAGCCAAGCGTGTTGCCGACGAATGTACTCCAGCTTAGTCTGATTGACTTGTTCGTACATATCATCAATGTGAGCGAGGTTCGTCATGATTCATTCTCCTAATAACGGTTTGCATTCGCGCTCTGGGCGGGGATTAAAGCCAATATTTGGGATACGTCCGTTCTGCCACCAAGTTGTTGAACAAAACGGCACTTATGACAAGGACAACTGAGCCCAGCAAAACTGGCGTTAGTAGAAAGTTCCAAGAGGCTCCGGTCAACATCACGACCAAAGGGTCTGCCCCAGCAGGCGGATGCACAGTTCTGGTCAATTGCATTCCGGCAATTGCAGTGGCGACAGCTAACGCCATTGCCCACCATTCATGTCCAAACACTTGTAAACAAACCAGCCCAATGAACGTGGATAAGATATGCCCACCAATTACATTACGCGGTTGGGCAAGCGGGCTATCCGAAACGCCAAATGCCAAGACACAGGTTGCACCAAACGGTGCCATCAACAAGGGCGTATGGGCAATCAGCGATAGATATCCAGTAGTGGCAATTCCGAGAAAGCCACCCATCCATGACCAAGCAATATTGCGAAACGGGGGACGCGGTGGACACTTCATGTCTCCTCGCATCTTTGCCAGATAGCGAGACAGTCCCTTGCGCCATCGCGATCTACCCCGGTTCGGATAGCCCGCATCAAGGGAAAGATACCCTTGTCCTCTGATGCGAGAGAAGATGTTTTTCATGATAAAAACGAACGTTTGTTTTATAAAACCATAAATCCAAACGATTGTTTGTATCAATAAATACAATTTTGTATTTATTGGGAACGGGATGTTGATGTCTATGGAAGGAACCCAATTAAAGGTAGATAGACTGCGAATTCAAAACAATTCCCTGATTTTTTATGGGTCAGCCCAAATTAATCAATTTCCCAAGGGAAAGAAAAACTAAACCCTTGTTGATTTACCCTTAAATTTGATTGCTGGAGGAAAATTGTTCAAGACCATTGCTTTTAATTTAAAGTCGGGAAAAGTAAGTGTTCTTCCCGACTTTCATCTTGAAAGTATAGCAATAAACACCCTGGGTGTTTACGACTTCTTTGTGTCTTTGTATCTTTGTGGTTTAATTAATCTTAACCCCTATTTATTCTCATCTTCCTGATTCACTTTAGGAATATAATCCGGTCTTTCTTTATCTTCCCAACCCGGGGGACGCTTAGAGTTATACCAAGCAATTGATCCAATACTCACCGCCGCCACAAATCCGACAATCAGCACTACAATCGGAATCCATAGAGTATTACTACTTGCCATAATGTTGATTTTTCCTTAATTATAATGATACCTTGACTATTATCTCATTTTTGGTTAACTAAAAGTTAAAGGTTCTATCGATGACACCCTACCCCAATTAACCCTAGGATCTGATGCTGAAGATTTTTTTGATTACCGGAGAATATTTCTCATGTCTTTTTGGATGATAGTATTACTGTTGGCGGGGAGCTTGATTTTAGGGACATTACCCCTAACAGGTTGGGTTGTGCAACTCCTATCGGGAAAAAAATTATCAACATTAGGAACAGGTAATATTAGTGTTTCCGCAGCTTTTTACCAAGGGGGAAAACCATCGGGAATTATCGCAGTGATCCTAGAAATAGCACGAGGAATTATTCCAGTTATTGCGGCTAAGATTTTATTCCCTAATGCTCCAGCTTGGCAACTGGTAAGTTTAATTTTATTAGTCGCAGGACGATATTTTGTTGCTAAAGGAGGCGGGGTTACCAATGCAACTTGGGGAATATTAGTGTATTCTCCTATTATTGCAATTAGTAGCGGAATTACGGGATTATTAATCTGGAGATTCAGTTATGTATTATTGCCCATTTCTAAATATTCATCCCGACTTTGGGCATCCCGTTTAGGGTGTTTAAGTGGGCCATTTTGGGTAATTTTTTGGGATCAAACCTCTAAATATTCTCTATTATCTCCTTGGGAACTGTTAGCAGGTATTGGTTTAGCCATTCAATTAGTAATAATTAACTTATCTCAACAAGATGATATCATGTATTATATGAAACAGCAACTTTTTTCTCTAAAAGATCAACTGAATATTAAACAATGTGGCGAAAAAGCCACCAGATTAAGTGAATTACAACGGGCAGGTTTTAAAGTTCCTTTGGGATGGGTTTTACCTGCAATTAACCGTTTAGAAGAAATTAATATTCCTTTTAAAAAACAAATTGATCTAATACATTTTCCCTTAATTGTCCGTTCTTCTGCTATTGGAGAAGATAGCAATAGTTCTTCGGCGGCAGGACAATATCAAACCATTGGCCCTGTTAATTATCCCATAGAATTACAAGACGCAATTATTCAATGTCGTCAATCTTATTGGACTCCCGAAGCTATTTCCTATCGTCAAAATCAACAACTTTTTGATACTGGAATTGCCGTATTAATTCAACCCTATTTAGCCAGTGAAGTCGCGGGGGTAATGTTTACTCGCAACCCCTTAGATGGCGGTTCACAAATTATTATTGAAGCCTTACCCGGGGGGGCAGAATCCGTTGTTGGGGGCCAATTTACTCCGATTCATTTAGAAATAGAAATTAATACCTCTATTGATGATTTAGAACTACCTGATATTTTACCAAAAACCGTTATTTTAGAATTAGTCAAACTCGCCCAAGAAATAGAAACTTTTTATCATGGTTTACCCCAAGATATTGAGTGGTGTTGGGATGGAATAAAAGTCTGGATTTTGCAAACTCGTCCGATTACAAATTTACGCCCAATTTGGACGCGAACTATTGCCGCCGAAGTGATTCCTGGGGTAATTCCGCCCTTAACTTGGTCAATTAATCGCCCTTTAACCTGTGGCGTTTGGGGAGAAATATTTACCTTAGTTTTAGGGAAAAAAGTAGCAAAATTAGACTTTAATCAAACCGCTACATTATTCGGTTCTCACGCCTATTTTAACGCCACCCTATTAGGAGAAATATTTAGCTTAATGGGATTACCCGAACAGGGGTTAGAATTTTTAGTCCGAGGGCAAAAAATGGGAAAACCTCCGATTCGTAAACTCTTACCTTCCTTAGCAGGTTTATGGCGATTAATTCAACGCGAACGACATTTAGACAATGATTTTAAACAAGATTTAGAACAGCTATTTTTACCAAAATTACAACAATTTGAATCTGATTTATCCCTTAAATATCTGACGTTAAATCAACTTTTAGAACGGTCTGAAACCATTAAAAATCTATTAAAATCAGCCACCTATTATAATATTATTGCTCCGATTGGGTTAGCGATTCGACGAACATTATTTAAAGTCTCTGATAGCTGGATACCCACCCAAACCGCCCCAGAAATTGCCTCAATGGAAGCTTTACAAACTATTGCTAATAATATCAGAGAAACCTTTGAAGAACCCGAACAAATAACCCATGAATCCTTTAATCAAATTTTAGCAGAAAATCAACAATTTGAAACTTGGTTACAAACCTATGGTTATTTAAGTGAAGTAGGAACCGATATTTCTGTTCCTAATTGG
>JFJP01041027.1_pt1 | contig 11248 bp, 8 predicted proteins | sample 431651 | NCBI WGS metagenome assembly JFJP01 (sample SAMN02602958, study PRJNA72255) | Microbial mat metagenome, whole genome shotgun sequencing project. | biome: fresh water; feature: sink hole; material: water; isolation source: purple microbial (photo- and chemosynthetic) mats found in... | reverse complement strand
ATAAAAGATGGATTTTCATTCCAGGCCGGGGCAGGAGGTACATCTCTCTCAGTTGCAGAATACTTCCGCATCCTAATGCGGCAGAAGGGAATAAAAGCGCGTTTTGCCCGCGGGGGAAGCAACAAATATCTTGTGGAAATGATGGAGGAGGGACTCGTTGATTACATCCTCGATGGTCAGACGTTCGACCTTGACGGGGTGCGCTCAATGGCCCAAAATCCCAACCATACATGGACCAGTCCGTTTACCAGTTACAATTACCATTCAAAAGGAAATTTCGCTCAATTTGTTGATGTTGTGATACTGGGAGCTACCGAAGTGGATCTTGGCTTTAATGCGAATGTTGTTACCCATTCCGATGGTTATCTTTTGCATGGTATCGGGGGATGGCAAAATTGTCTGTTTTCGAAGACCGTCATAATTCCTGTTCCGCTTTTCCGCGACCGTACCCCTGTTGTTCGGGATGAGGTTACCACACTTTGCGGACCCGGAGAGCTTATTGACGTAATTGTTACAGAAAGGGGAATTGCAATAAATCCCCTGAGAAAAGACCTTATTGAAAAAACCCGTGATTCCGGTCTCCCATTCAAAACGATTGAAGAGCTAAAGGATGAGGCCGAAAAGATATGCGGAAAACCTTCCAGGCCCGTTCTTCAGGAAAAAATCATCGCAGGCATCAAATGGGTTGACGGAACGCTGATCGATGTAGTTCGACAGGTTCGGAATTAAGCCTGGTATCCCTCGTCTTCGAAATTTTTCCCGGGTTCACTAATATTGAAAAAGATGCGGATGCGGGTTGTGTCTCTGAGGAAATCTATTTTGCCAATTTCCATGCGGGTAATGTCGAGGCCTGTTCTTTCCCTGAGGTCAGCTAATAATTCAGCTTCCCGGTCGGGTTTAACAAGTTCGATTTTCTCGTATTCGATAATCTTTTTACCTTCCTTGTGATAATCACGAGATTGGAAAAAAACAATTCGGCATAAGAAATCTTTTTGTTTGCAAGGGCATTGACAACCGAAACCCCGATAACAATGAAAAGGAACGTCATTTCCTTGATTGAGATTGCATCGGTACGGTACCGTATTATGCCGAAAATGGCAAATAATCCCAAAGCAAAACCAAGTTCAAGCTTCACATTGTTTAAAAGGAAGCAAAGCAGGAATACTACCGCGCTGATCATGATGTAGGAAAACAGGTAATCCTTCCTTCTTGAAGCAGCATAGTACAGGTAGCGTGCTATAACGATTACAACCGCCAAATTCAGTGTGAAACGCAGAACAAGTTCCCCGAAATCAGGTGTGTTAATAAGGTCGATGCCAAAAATCTCAGGTGAATTGGCCAAAAGTGTCAAAAGAGTGTGATTCATCGTTTACTTTTTTATATTCTCTAACTTTTATTTTAAAATTGTTGTTTTTCGTGTTTTCCTCAATCATTGCGATGGCTGTGCAGTATTTACTGAAGGAGGAACTTTTGATTCCCAGTTCGTTGAGTTTGGTTTCGATAAGTGTGATCGACTCGTTGCGGGGTTTTTTGACCTCTGCAATAACAAGGTTTCCCAAATTTGATTCCAATCCCAATCTTTCCAGCCTGAGGTTGAAGTCCATGGTAATTCGTTCCTTTTCGGACTTGCTTACCAAGGTTATCCTGTTAAAGTAATTGGTTGCTTGTGGAAACAGTTCACTGGCAGTAAGATTGGTGTTTTTTCCGAAGAAAATGCGGTCTTCTTCTGTGAGAATATCCAGATTTTTATCGGTGCTTACGCGCTTTTTAAACGTGATCCCTTTATTGCTCTTGAACTTGATTTCGGCGAATGAGATATTATTGGCTATATATAGCCTTTTTCTGAGCTTGTAACGGTTAAGTTTTCCGTTATGGTGATCGAGGTAAAGCTTTAGTGAGGGAGTGTCGTAATAAACAGTTTTGTAAGGCTGTACAACAAATCCTTCCACCTGAAGAATCTTGTATTCCGATTCAATTTCGGATATAAGCCAGGGTAATAGTTTTAAACTGAAAAAGTACTTGATGTCTATGCGTTCATTAAACGCAATCTGCTTCATGTCTTCCAGGCGGGTAACCTCAAAACCTCCAACGAGAGAACTTAAATCAGATGCCATTTTTCAGCAGTAGAGTTGAATAATTAATAATTTTTTAAAGTTAGTTTTATTTTCCTGAAACAAATGTAATTGTCGAAAATTGAATGAATTTTCTAACATGATGACTGATTTTCTGTTCTAATGTTTTAATCCGTTTATCTTTGTTTTTTTATACTTTAAGTTTTCCAACCATCAATTCAAAAAATCAAATACCAATGCAAAAATATAAATGTGCCATCTGCGGTTTTGTTTACGATCCTGAAGAGGGCGATCCCGACGGAGGGATTGCTCCCGGAACGCCATTCGAAAATATCCCGGAATCATGGATCTGCCCCGTTTGCGGGGTCAGAAAAGAGGATTTTGAGCCGGTAGACTAAGCTGCTATTTTTTTCGGGGGATTTTCTCCAAAACGGAAAGAAGCAATTTCCAGAATTTCAGGCTTGAGGCGATATCAAGCCTTTCGTCGGGCGAATGAGCCCCGCGGATGGTAGGACCAAATGAGACCATGTCGAGCGTCGGGTATTTTTCAAGAAACAGTCCGCATTCGAGGCCTGCATGAATGGCCCTCACCACAGGCTCGTTTCCAAATAACTCTTTGTAGCAGTTTTTTGTAATGTCGAGAATTGCACTATCTGTATTGGGTTTCCATCCCGGGTAACCTGTAGTTTTGCTTACATTTGCTTTTCCCATCTCAAAGATGCTTCTAACATGGTCTGAGATATCCTGGCGAGCCGAATCAACAGAACTTCTTTGGCTGGTTGTAACCAGAATTTCGTTTTCGCTGATGAACTTCACCGATGCCAGGTTGGTGGAGGTCTCAACCAAACCGGGCATTTCGCGGCTCCATTCAATCACACCATGCGGACAGGCGTATAGAGAGTCGAGCAGCCTGCGCTGTGTTTTGCGGTTGATAACAAATTCAGGCAGGTCTGAGCGCGTAAGACTCATTGCAAGATCGGGTTCGCTGGTCTTTAGCTCTTCTTTTACTATTTTCGAAAACTGCTCAAAATAGGCTTTGCAGGCTTCAAAATGCTCGGGCGCGATGGTGAAGATGGCTTTTGCTTCCCTGGCAATGGCGTTGCGCAGGTTACCCCCGTCGAAATGGGCCAGTCTGGCATCGAAACTTTTCGTGACGTTCCACAAAAAACGATTAACGATTTTGTTGGAGTTACCTAAACCTTTATGGATATCGTCGCCCGAATGCCCTCCCCTGAGACCTTTAACACCGACTTCAAAAGCCAGGTGTTTCGGGGGAAGTTTTTTTGGAATGAATTTGAAAACAGCGGTAGTGTCATTTCCTCCCGCGCAGCCAATAAAAATCTCGCCCTCATCTTCCGAATCAAGGTTTAGGAGAATCTCGCCTTCAAAGAAATCTTTTTCCAGGGCGAAAGCTCCGGAAAGCCCTGTTTCCTCATCCACCGTGAACAAACATTCTATTGGGCCATGGGTAATGTCGTTTGCTTCCAGAACAGCCATTTGAGCAGCTATTCCAATGCCATCGTCGGCTCCAAGCGTTGTGCCTTTTGCCTTTACCCAATCCCCGTCGATATAAACCTGTATCGGGTCTTTTTCAAAGTCGTGATTGGTACCGGAGTTTTTTTCGCCAACCATATCCAGATGCGACTGTAACACTACAGTTTTGCATTTTTCCATTCCTTTGGTGGCGGGTTTTTTTATTAAAAGATTGCCCGCTTTGTCGACCCGGTGAACGAGCTTGTTCTTTTCAGCAAACTTCACGAGGTACAAACGAATCTGTTCTTCCTTTTTTGAAGGCCTGGGTATGGCGGAAATCTCCTCAAAAAACTTCCAAAGCGCCGATGGCTCAATTTTGCTCAGCTTTTTCATGTGTTCTCTAAAATTATGTTGTACAAAATACTGCTTATAAATAGGTTTTACAACAAATTCAGGATGGTTTTTTTATGATAAATTTACGCCTTAAAATATAATCAACCGAAACATATGACAAAAAAAACAATTGTTTCCTTGCCCGGGGATGGCATAGGAAGGGTAGTTCTAGAAGAAGCAATACGCGTGCTCGACGCGGCAGATTTTCAGGCCAATTATGTTGAAGGCGATATAGGCTGGGATTTTTGGGTCAAAGAAGGGAATCCCTTGCCGGAGCGCACGATAAAGTTGCTTGAGGAACATAAGGTGGGTCTTTTTGGGGCTATTACCTCCAAGCCGAAAGATGCAGCTGCCGCTGAATTGTCGGATCACCTCAAGGGGAAAGGATTAGTCTATTCGAGCCCTATTGTTAGTCTGCGTCAATATTTCGACCTCGACATATGCATTCGCCCCTGCAAAACTTATAAGGGCAATCCGCTTAACTTTATTCGCCGTGGGGCAGGGAATGCTATTGAGGAACCTGCTGTGGATGTAGTTATTTTCCGTCAGAATACGGAAGGCCTTTACGGGGGAGTAGAGTGGACGAATCCCCCGGATCTGGTTTACCAGGGACTTCGGTCGCATCCAAAATTCGTTCAGAATTTCGGGAACGTGCCTAAAGAAGAGTTGTCGATTTCGACCCGAATATTCAGTCGCAGAGCAACCGAAAGGATTCTGCGTGCTTCGTTTAACCACGCCCGCAAATACGGCTATAAATCGGTAACGGTTTGCGAAAAGCCAAACGTTATCCGTGAGACCTCAGGGATGATGTACAAGCTGGCCCAGGAGATACAAAAAGCCGACTTTCCGGAAATTGAACTTTGGAACACCAATATCGATGCTCAGATGATGTGGTTAACCAAAAACCCTGAAGATTATGGTGTTATTGTAGCCGGGAATATGTTTGGGGATATTGTGTCGGATGGATTTGCCGGACTCATTGGGGGTTTGGGTTTTGCATGTAGTGCCAACCTGGGCGAAAAGGTATCTGTTTTTGAGCCTACGCACGGTTCTGCCCCAAAATACGCTGATTATCCCGTATCGATTGTGAATCCGATTGCAATGATTGCTTCTGCCTGCATGATGCTCGATCATCTGGGCGAAAAGGAGATTTCCGCTCGAATTTCAGTGGCAATTGCCAGGGTTATTTCCGAAGGAAAAGTGAAAACCTACGATATGATGAAAATGACGGGAAGACCCGACGTAATTGAGAAAGGAGCAGCTTCTACACGTCAGATGGCCGATGCGGTTATTGCGAAGCTATAAGGTATGGGATTCAATAGTAAAATTTGTTTCTGTTGAGGGAGAAATGGCTTGCACAGGGAAAAATCTTTGTGCAGCCTGTTTATTTCAAAGTGTTTGATGCAGGTTAATTGCCCTGAAGCAGTGAAGATGAAGTAATTTATTAATTCAATTTATCAGAAAAAATGACAAACGAAATACAGGCGCTTTGGCCCGAATTGTTTTGGATCAAGAATGAAGAGCTCAGAGAGAGAACCGCCCGGACCTGGGAAGTGGCCCTCAACCGGAGCGTCCTCACCGTTGAGGATCTGAATATCATACCTTTCACCCTCTTGGTACCTGGGCTTAAGGTAACTTTTATGGCTCATAAACGCTGCGTGGTACATATTGCCAAGGAAGCAGGGGAGAAGTCGAATGAATTTTTTGGAAGCGATCTCCCTGTAGATATGGACGTTCTAATTGCAGGGGCTATTTTAGCCGACGTGGGAAAACTTCTTGAATATGAGATGCAAGACGGTAAGGCAGTGCAGGGAAGTTATGGTAAATACCTCCGTCATCCCTTCAGTGGTGTTTCCCTGGCCGAAACTTGCGGGGTTCCTCCTGAAGTATGTCATATCATTGCCACACACGCCGGTGAGGGAGATATGGTGAAACGCACCACCGAAGCGTATATAGTGCATCATGCCGATTTCATGACTTTTGAGCCGTTCCGGAGCAGGCTAAAGTAAATTTAGAAGGTAGAAGGTAGAAGGTAGATAGAAGGTAGAATTCAGAAGGTAGAATGGGGGAATATTCATGAATCTACCTTCCTTCTACCTTCTGAATTCTAAATTCTGAATTCTAAATGTTATCTTTGCGCCATTAATCAACGAATCATATTGCCACGTGAAGGAGACCATTAAGCTTCCCCTGTTTTATTTTTTGATGTATTCTGCTTTTGCCTCCTGGATGGCGTTTTTTAATGTACACCTTACCAAGCTTGGTTTTTCAGGCATACAAATTGGGGCGCTAAATGCTGTTTTTATATCTACCAGCGCTATTGTTGTGCCCTTTTGGGGTATGATGGCCGACCGAAAGGGCAGTAACCGCATCTTGTTGCTGCTTTCAGCCTTGTGCGCGATCCTCGTTTTCTTCATGTCGTATCTTACAGCCTACTTTGCAATTCTGGCATTGGTTTTCCTTATATCCCTGTTTCAGCAGCCAATGGGCGCGGTGGTTGATGGGATGACTCTGGGGTTGGTACGACTTCGGCCTGAACTTTCATATGGAAAGTTCCGTCTTTGGGGATCAGCCGGTTATGCACTCACAGCCATTGCGGTGGGTTACTTTGCCATGAGCAATACGGAGATAATATTTAGCATTGCAGCCATTCTTTTTTCAGTGATCCTGATTATCAACCTGATAACGCTGCCCCCCAAGCCACTAACCGGGCGGAACCTTGTGAATTTCAACAGCCTGAAGACTTTTATGAAGAACAAGGTTGTTGTTTCCTTCTTTTTCCTGATGCTGTTTTACGGGATTAGCATTTCACCTTTGCACCAGTTTATCAATCTTTATTATGTCGAAATCGGAGCTTCAAACAAACTAATTGGGCTTGCCTTTGCAATACAGGCGGGCTTTGAAATCCCGTTTTTTCTTTTTGGGATAAAGCTTGTAAAGCGAACCAGTCCGGAATTTGTGATTCTGCTTGCGATGCTGGTTTCCATTCTCAGGATGGTTTTATATGGTTTTATCTCCAATCCTGAAATAGCGATAGTTGTTGGTATCCTTCATGGTTTTACAATATCCTTTTTTCTGGTTGGAGCGGTACAGTATGTTCAGTCCCATACTCCCCCGGAACTAAGTACAACCGGCCAATCGATGATCTGGGCTTTTCATTTCGGTGCCGGACTCACTTTCGGGTATCTTGTTGTGGGGTACCTTAAGGATCTTGTAGGCATGCAGAAAACAATGCATATTCAGGCTGTTTTTGGCAGCATGATCCTTATTGCCACTGTATTCTTTTTCCGGAATTTTGGGAATCACATAAATATACATAATCATTCGTCGATGGGCAGGGTAAAGTAAAACGCAGCCCCCTTTTTCTCTTCACTTTCAACCCATATTTTTCCACCGAGCATTTCAACATAAGCCTTTGAAATCGACAAGCCGAGACCAGCCCCTTCGTAGTTGCGGGTTATGGATTCGCTTCCCTGCCTGAATCTCTCGAAAATCAAATCTTTGAGTTCGCTCCGGATACCCGCTCCAGTATCCCTTACGAAAAACTCGAGGAAATAATCCTTTTTCTTATACCCGAAAGTTATTGAACCTTCAAATGTGAATTTTATTGCATTCTTAACAAGATTGGTGAGTATGGCATAAACCTTTTCCTTATCCGTTTTGATGATGGCCACAATATCAGGCAATGCATTTTGGTAGGATAAGTGTACCCCTTTTTTATCGCATTCGGGCTTGAAGAAAGTATAGAGATATTCGATCTGTTTATTGACATTTGTCTCCGAAAGCACAACCTCCATTTGTCCAGATTCAACTTTGGAAATACTGATAATATCATTGATTATATTCAGCATGCGTGCCCCGCTTTTTTCAATAATACCGATATATTTCCGCTGTTTCTGTCCGGAAAGGTCGGGGATCTTGAGCAATTCGGTGAAACCTAGGATTCCGTTCATGGGTGTGCGTATCTCGTGGCTCATATTGGCAAGAAAAGCCGATTTCAAGCGATCGCTTTCTTCTGCCTTTTCTTTGGCGATCAGCAAATCATGCTCAACCTGCTTTTGATGGGTTATGTCCACACAGTGGCAGATATAGCCGTTGAATTCCCCCGAACTGTTGTAGCTAGGGTAGCCCTGATCCTTAATCCAACGATAGATGCCATCATACCTGCGAAGGCGGTACTCTACAAGAAAAGGCTTGTTAAGATCGTACATTTCAGAAAGCCTGGAAGTTACTGATTCCCTATCCTTAGGGTGTATTCCTTCCGTCCAGGAATGACCGGTTTCCTGTCCATGGCTGCGACCTGTAAAATCGAGCCACACGCGATTAAAATAGTAATAGCTCTTATCTGTTCCTGAAGCTTTTACAAGGGTCTGACCCGAATCGGCAAGGGTTTTGTACTTCTGTTCGCTTTCCTTCAGGGCTGCCTCGGCAATTTTTCGCTCGGTGATGTCGCGCTCGATAAAGATAATGCCTATAGGTTTGTTGTTGTGATCAAAAACTACTGAGGTGTTCACATCAACATGAAATCTGCTTTTATCCTTTTTTATGGCAATATATTCTCTAATCTTTTGGAAAGACTCCCCACGTAACAGGCTTCCAATATTTTCAAGTAATATGTTGTGAAATGAACGATCGATAAATTCAAGGAAAGACTTTCCCAACAAGAATTCTGGTTCTTCGATAGTGTAGCCATACATCTCCAGGAGCTTTTTTGAGGCCAATTCGAGCTTCCCATCTACAGACAGCATGCCAACACCATCGGGGGAGGCGGATATTATGGCCTTCAATTTCTCATTGCTTTGCCGCAGAACCTCCTCAACTTTTTTTATTTCTGTGATATCCTGAACAACCGTATAGCGAAGCTTTTTATCTTTTATGTATATATTTTCTGCTGATAAGAGAACGTTTTTAATATTGCCGTTCTTGGTTTTCAGTTCGGCTTCGACATTTGAAATGAGGCCGTTTTCATCTGCTTTCGTAATCACCGATCGCATTGATTCTTCGGTAATTATACCCAGCTCAACAGGTGTTTTTCCTATTACTTCGTTTTTATCAAACTCCAGGAGTTTGTAAAACGCTTCATTTACCTCAAGGTATTTGGCGTCATCAAGATTTGTCAATCCGCATGCAGAAGGATTTATATAAAACAGTTTTGAAAACTTTTCTTCTGACAATTGGACTTTTGTAATATCCTTTGTAACCCCAAACAATACCGGGTTTCCATCCCAAAAACCTTGGGAGATACGAGTTTCGACAGGGATTTGAATTCCGGTTTTTGTGCAGATTGGTACAGGGCAATACTCGGTTATTCCCTGGAGCATCTCACCTACAATTTGTCCGGCCTCGGCGCGGCGGTCGGAGGGGTGAAGCATCAACACGGGTTTTCCGATCAATTCTTCTTTTTGGTAACCAAGTCGTTCGATTGCGGTTTTGTTTGTGTGGATTATATTTCCCTGAGCATCCAACACGAAAAGAAAATCATCGATTGTATTGAAAAACGTTTCGTAATTTTCCCGGGTCTGTTCCACTTTTTTCTCAGCGCGTTTTCGTTTGGAAATTTCGAGGAAGGCGGCAACAAAATGATCCGGTTTGTATTGATAAGCCACGCAATCGTACCAGCGGTCGATGGATTCAAGGTATTGCTCGAAACGCACTTTCTTTCCGGTTTGAGCTACCATTCCAAAAGTGCCTATCCAGTCGAAATTGTCGTTTTCAATCCCCGGAAATACTTCTTTTGCCGTTTTGCCTATAGGATCTGCCCCGGTTAATTCGGCATAGCTTTCGTTTGCATCCAGGAAAATATAATCCACAGGTTTCCCTGACTCATCATAAATCATTTTATGATATGCAACGCCAATAGGACCCTTCTCGAAAAGGGCCCGGAACTTCCATTCGGCCTCCTTCAAAGCCATCTGCGCTTCGCGGGTATCGCTTATATCGTGAAAATTGACCAAAACTCCCAGAATTGCAGAATTGTTCTTAAGGTTTATTGCTGTAAGTTTAATAGGTTTATAGGTGCCATCCTTGCACTTAATGCTGCATTCCGCTGTCTCGGTTTTATTTTCAGACTCCAACATGGTTGCAAAATCATTTTTAAACTCTTGGATGTTTTCTGCTTCAATCAAATCCCATACATTGAAGTTCACTGCCTCTTCCGCATTCCAACCAAAATAGTTTTCAACATTCGGGCTCAGATATTTGAGTATTCCATCGGAATCGATGATGGTGATAACATCCGAAATATTGGAGATCATTGAGTAATGCCTTGCTTCGCTTTTTCTAAGGGCTGAAATCGAAAAGGTTTTTTCAATAAACAATCCTATTTGATGTGCATACAGTTCTACCATTTTACTGTTGCGGAGTGTTTCTCCCCGAGTGAAAATCAGGGTGAAATCGCCAAATTCGGCATTTCCCTTTGCAATCTTAATAACAAATACTTCCCCAAGGTTAAAAGTTTTTTCTAAGAGGAGCAAAGAAGATTTTGGAGCAATTTCAGTGAGCAGTTCATGCAGATTTGAGAAGCGGGTAATAGAAGATCTTTTTAACTTATCTTTACGAATTGGGTTGAATGCCCATTTTTTGGTAGTCAAATCAAATCCCAGAATGGAACTGGCTTTTTCCAGGTTATCCTGAATCCCGCTTATTGCAACTGCAGTGTAATTCTGATAATAGCCATCAAAAATATTCATGCTAGCGTATTGGGCTCCCGAGATGGAGACTATGAGCTGCAATAATTTCTGGTAATCGGGGGTTTCATCTATGAATTCCAAGAATTCTTCAGAGGAATTTATCAACTGTTCAAGCAACAGCTTTCCACTTTCCTTAGATAATACCTCTTTTTCATAGGCGGCCTTCAGATTTTCGTATTTCTGCTTTAGGCCTTCCAATTCGTTGTATGGATCGGATAAATTTTCGGATTGGTTATTCATAGATTAACATAAAGCCGTTTAAAAATGTTACTCCTGAAAAAATTTTATAAAGCTACTCTTTCTTTGCCAATTGTTTGCGAATCATCTCAAGGAGGAGCTCTTTTTTTATGGGTTTGCTGATGTAATCGTTGCAGCCTTCAGCTTTTGCTTTTCTTCTTTCGTCGTGCGATGCATAGGCGGTTTGGGCAATGATTTTCATTTCCGGTTTAAGGGATTTGATCTGCCGTGTGGCTTCATATCCGTCGATATCAGGCAGACGGACGTCCATTAAGATTATATCGATTGTGTTTTCGAGAGCGATTTTTACTCCCTCTTTACCAAATCCGGCCTGAAAAATAGTGAATCCCTTGTCGCTGAGCAAATCCTTAAGGAATTCCGCAT
>JFJP01002679.1_pt1 | contig 11248 bp, 9 predicted proteins | sample 431651 | NCBI WGS metagenome assembly JFJP01 (sample SAMN02602958, study PRJNA72255) | Microbial mat metagenome, whole genome shotgun sequencing project. | biome: fresh water; feature: sink hole; material: water; isolation source: purple microbial (photo- and chemosynthetic) mats found in... | reverse complement strand
ATCCTGAGCCGCCTGAGGGTCTTTGCGGGCGAGATCCTTCACCACATCTCCGACCAAGCGGTCCTTGGAGTCACCTTCTTTCATCGCCGAGACCTGCTTGGCCGCTTCGAACGGATCCTTGCCGGAAAGACCACCGATGGCCGAAGCCAGGGCCCGTTCCTGCTCGTCGGCGGGCAGCGTGCCGATCCAGGTTTTGGCTTCGGCGAAATCAAGTGCTCCATATTGGGCCGCCACTGATCGGTAGCTGTCGGCACGCTGTCCGGGGTCCATCTTGGAAATCAGCTCGGCCGCTTTGCGGGGATCCGTCTTGGCGACTTCCCCCACGACGGCGGTCATCGCCTCATTCTTGCCGGTCGTGAGTGAGCTGGCCCATGCGAGGGCCGCGGCAGGATCCTGGCGCGCCCACTCGGTGGCGATGATTGATGATGCTCCCTGGTTGCCGCCTCTTGGTCCGCCGCGGCCGCCGCCCATCATGTCCATCATCGCGAACTCGCGGGAATTGGAGGCGTAGTATTTCGCTGCATTGGCCGGATCCACGCTTGCCCAGCTTTGAAGAATCGTCGGACGCACAAATCCACCCGCCATTCCCATGGTGTTGGAAAACGCCATCGCCGCAGTGGGTTCGACCTCCGCCCAACGTCCAAAGAGGAGGAACGAGGCCATCATGCGCTCACCCATCGGCAGGTTTTCCAACTTGGTCGCTTCCTCCGCGAGTTGCTCGGGAGTGAGGCGCGCGTAAAAGTCCATGAGTGCCTGAATCCGGGTGGAATTGCCGGGCATGCGCGCGATCTGGTCAGTGCTGGTGCCGGCGGCGCGGGTTTTCTTCGTGGCCGTTTCCGATCCGGAGCCTTCCGAACGCGAGGAGGAACGGGTGCGCTGCGAGGGTTGCTCGACTCCAGTGGTGTTGCCGGATGCGTCTGAATTTTTACCGGAAAGATAGCCGCCGGCGGCGCCGACGATCAACGTAAGAAGGGGGAATACCCAAGGCGTTTTCATAAGATGAATAGACTAACCCGCCAACCCGCCAATTTCCAGATGGTTGCGCAATTATTGAAACGAATGACAATTCCTCCTGCGTCCCCGCTGAATTTTGAATTGCCAGATGGCCGGTTTCATCCGAATTGCTTCCCACACAGGTTATGTTTCCCGTGAATTCCCGCTACCGCGTGCTGTTTGTCTGCCTTGGAAACATCTGCCGGTCGCCTGCCGCCGAAATTATTTTCCGTAAACAGGTCACCGACGCCGGGCGGGTGGACGAGTTTGAAATCGATTCGGCGGGGACCATCGGCCATCATCAGGGGGCACCGCCCGACTCACGCATGTCCGAGTCGCTCCGGCAAAAGGGATTCACCATCGCGGGACGTTCCCGCCAAATTCAGCTGGAGGATCTCGAAACATTTGACCTGATCGTGACCATGGACGAGTCGAACTTGTCCGACGTGTTGCGACTGGATGAAACCGGCACGCGGCATGGCAAGGTCCGCCCGTTCGTCAGCTATTGCCGCCATCATGACGACCTCCGCGTGCCGGATCCTTACTACGGGGGGCAGCGTGGATTCGACCACGTTATCCGGATGCTTGAAGACGGGTGCGAGGGGATTCTCGAGTCGCTGAAGGGCAGGTGAGTGTGCCGGGTGTTGGTCCCTGGTTCCGATCCCGGGATCCTGAAATTTACCTGCGTTTGGCCTTGCCATGGCCGTTCCCGGCAGTAGTTTCGGCGTCCGTTTTTCTTTCTACTGGCAGACGGTTGGCGCCCCGGTGTCTGTCAGTTTTATCCTCCGGGGCAATCGCAGGAAGGAAACGAAACCAACAACACAACCCCAAACCAGATACCATTATGGCTTACGCATGTGCGGAACCCACCAACCAGGCACTCAACGACCTGATCGATTCGAAATTCCGCGAATTCCGCGAAGGTTCGATCGTCAAGGGCACGATTCTTGAAATCCGTCCCCAAGTTGTCCTAGTCGACATCGGCTACAAATCCGAAGGAGCCATCCCATCGAACGAGTTCGAGGATGAGGAAATCGAAATCGGCGACGAAATCGAAGTGCTCCTTGAGCGCCTTGAAAACGACGAGGGCATGGTTGTCCTCTCGAAAGAAAAGGCCGCCCACAAACAAAACTGGGAAAAAATCGTCAAAGTCTTCCAAGACGGCGGTCTCGTCCGCGGCAAGGTCAAGGCAGTCGTCAAAGGCGGCCTCACCGTCAACGTCGGCGTCGAAGCCTTCCTTCCCGGTTCGCAAGTGGACATCATTCCACCGAAGGATCTCAACGAATACGTCGGCAACGTCTACGAATTCAAAATCGTCAAGGTCAACGACGAGCGCAAGAACATCGTTCTTTCCCGCCGCGAAGTCATCGAAGCCGAGCGCTCCGAGCAACGCCAGGTTTTCCTCCAGTCCGTCAAAATCGGCGACAAGGTCACCGGCGCGATCAAGCAGTCCGTCAAAATCGGCGACAAGGTCACCGGCGCGATCAAGAACATCACCGACTTCGGTGCCTTCGTCGATCTCGCAGGCATGGACGGCCTGCTCCACATCACCGACATGTCGTGGGGCCGCATCAACCATCCTTCCGAACTGCTCCACATCGGCCAGTCCGTGGATGTCGTCATCCTCGACGTGGACCGCGAGAAAGAGCGCGTTTCGCTCGGCCTCAAGCAAATGTCCGAGAACCCCTGGGAAGACATCGAGCGGAAATACCCGATCGGTCACAACGTCAAGGGTCGCGTCACCAAACTTCTTCCCTACGGAGCATTCATCGAAATCGAGCGCGGCGTCGAAGGTCTCGTGCACGTTTCCGAGCTCAGCTGGGTCAAGCGCATCACCCGTCCGTCCGACGTGTTGGAAATCGGCCAGGAAATCTCGGCCGTCGTCCTCGGCATCAGCATCGAAGAGCAGAAAATCTCGCTCGGTGTGCGTCAGCTCGATTCCAACCCATGGGATGAAATCGAACTCCGCTACCCGGTCGGTGCCACCATCAAGGGCCCGGTCCGCAACCTCACCGCTTACGGTGCGTTCGTGGAGCTCGAAGAAGGCATCGACGGCATGATCCACGTCTCGGACATGTCCTGGACCCGCAAGATCAACCACCCGTCCGAAGTTCTCAAAAAGAACGACGAAGTCGAAGCCATCGTGCTCGCCATCGACAAGGCCAACCAACGCGTCTCCCTCGGTATCAAACAAACCGAAGGCGATCCATGGTCCCTCATCGACAGCCGCTTCAAGGTCGGCGACCTCGTCAAGGGCACCGTCGCCAAGATCGCGTCGTTCGGCGCCTTCATCAGCCTCGAAGGTGATATCGACGGCCTCATCCACATCTCGCAACTCAGCGAAGACCACGTGGAGAAGGTCAAGGACGTCATCAAGGTCGGCGAAGAGATCGAAGCCCGCGTCATCAAGGTCGACAAGGTCGAGCGCCGCATCGGACTTTCCATCAAGGCCGTCGGTTACTCCGACGAGCAGTTGAAGAAGGAAAGCGCCAGCTTCGAGAGCCTCCGCCCATCCTCCGAGATGGTCGGCCTCGAGCAAGCGTTCAACCTCGCCGCCGCCGCCTCCGAAGACTGGAGCCCGGGTCAGGAAGACTAATTCAAGGAGCGTGGGCGTCTCGCCCACGCGTCTCATTCAACAAGCCGGACGGGTTCGCCCCGTCCGGCTTTTTTGTGGGTCGCGGCGATCACCGGTCGCCGCGAGCCGTGGCTCACGAATGGCTGTCCAAGTGTCGGGACTTGAGTCATCTCGCCCCTGACATCCATATTCGATGTCGAACCCTACGGCATCGTCACTTCGACAACGCCGAAGCATCTCTCGTCATCGACCTGCTCCGACCGCACGACGCGTTCCCATCCGTCGATGTCCGTGGTGATCTCTTCCTCTCCCGCCATTGGCACAAAGGACCCATCCCCAAGAGTAGTTGATCGCTTAGCCGTATAAACCAGCGAGCTTCCGGCTCGGCGGGCGTATGCCACTTGGAGCGTCGTTCCGCCGCTGTCGGTGATCACGGAAACGCGAGGCAAATGCCCCGGCTCGCCCCCGGCGACGCCTTGATAGGGAAATGCCCCGTCGATGCCGAAGGCATACTTAAGTAGGTTCACTACACCATCACCATGGGGAGCGGCCAGGAGCGTCGCGTCCAATCCGGTGAGACCGGCGGCTTCGGTCCATGCATTGATTTCGAGGAGCGAGCTGACATCCAGCAAGTAGGGTTCGCGCCCGGTCTCTTGCGTCACTGCGCTGAAAAACAACCGGTTCTCCGCCAATACTAAATCGCTTGGTGCTGAGCCACCAGGGCCGGGAACAAGATCCGCTGCCAGTTGGGTGCCGGTCGTCGTTCCATCCGTACTCCACAATTCCTCACCGCTGACTCCGTCATTGGCTTGGAAAAACACTTTGTCACCCACCGTCCTCAGATTGACCGGCGCGGATCCCATCGAGCCCGGCCCGATGTCTTTTACCATCACCGTGCCTGACGAGGTACCGTCGCTGCACCACAGCTCGGCTCCGTGCACCCCGTCATTCGCCACAAAAAACAACTGCCCGTTGCAAGTCTCCACATAGGGGTCTGCCGGATATGGGAATGAATGATCCGGCCCGCTGGTGCCGATCTGCCGGACCAATTCCGCCTGCCCGCTCCGCACCGTCCAAAGCCGCAGTCCGGAACTGCCTTTATCTTCAAAGAAAAACAACCGGTTCCCCGCCGCCGCCATCGGATAGACGGCGCCCGGCCCCTGCCAGCTGTTCACCAACGTGGTCCCGGACTCAGTGCCGTCCGTCCGCCACAGCCGGAAGCCTCCGACACCAGAGGATTCGAAATAGGCTTCATTTCCCACCCTCGTGAAATTCGATGGACTCGATCCCTGAGGGCCGGGGATCAGATCCTTGACCAACCGGGTCGTCACTCCATCCGTCCACCAGGTTTCCTGATTGTACCCGACATCCGCAGCGGCAAAAAGCAACCCGTCGCCCAACATTGTGATTTGATTACTCGCGGCCCCCCTGATTTTCGTCGCGCTATCGCCATCCGCGATCCACAGCCCCGTTTCTGTTTCATCTTGCGCGGTGAACGCCACTCGTCCGCCGAATACAGTTAGCTCGCTCAAATATGACGAACCGCTGCCCGGTTGGAAATCGCGGACCATCGTCGCTCCACCTGTGCTATCCCGCCAGAGTTCCCTGCCATGCACGCCGTCGTATGCTTCAAAAAAAAAGCTTTCCACCAGCCGCTGCGAATCGTGCCGGTGTGGAATCCGACGGACCCGGATGGACGTCCATCAGGATTTGAGTTCCCGCCGCAGTTCCGTTGCTCCGCCAGGGTTCCTCACCCGAAATGCCGTCATCGCCGCAGAAGACCAGCTCGTTTCCCCATGCCGCCACGCCCCCCGGGCTGATCCCTACCAGCCCGTCAATCGTTCCCTTGAGATCCCGCAGCATTCCGGTCCCGTCCGGAGTGCCATCGCTTGACCATAGCTCATCGCCTGTCAGCCCGTCATTTCCCTTGAAAAAGAGAGTCCCTCCGGCCGCCATCAGGCCTTGCTCCCCGCTGGTGGTTTGAGGTGTGGTCATCTGCTTGACGGGCACAGTTCCGGTTTCGGTGCCATCACTCCGCCACAGCACCCACCCTGCTACATTCCGCGCGAAAAACAACACCCCGGCACTGGTCACGAGCTTTGAAGGAGCGGCCCCGTCCGGCCAGGTTTTCACCGGCCATGTTTGTTCGCCGTCACTTGCCCACAAGCCTCGACCGGTGATTCCGTCATCCGCCGTAAAATAGAGCGTGGTCCCGCACCAAGTCAGCTCCCACGGATACGATGATTGCGTTCCAGTGCGGATGTCGCTGATCCGCCGGGTCACCACTCCATCGCTGGTCCACAGTTCGGCTCCCGCCTCCGGGCTGCTCGCGACGAAAAACACCCGGCCTTCACGGACCGTCATTTCGCCTCCGACCAACGCACCGTCTGGAATTGTAGCGACCATCGCGGCAACGCCACCGAACCACGACCACAGCTCCTTGGCAGCCCCACGACTGAGCGTGAACCATAACCGACCGTTTTCCCCAGCCATCGCAGTGATTTGAGTCCCGGTCCCAAGGTCTGCCAATTTCACGGTCTCCGCCCGCATCCCAAAAGAACGCCACAATTCACGCCCCGAATTTGCGAAGAACAAACCCCCATCCATTTCGGTGAGAAAATTCGAGTATCTGAAGGGCTGCTGGAAAAAAAATTGGCCATCTCGTTCGGCTGGATTCAGCAGCCATGTGCCGCCCGCCGTGCCATTGCTCCGCCACAGGCTCCGTTCATGGGGGTAATTTGGAGAATTCGAAACGGCGAAATAAAGCAGCCCTCCGGCAGCAATCGGCGGCCCGTCCAAGTAAACGTAACTACCCAAGCTCGGGCCGCCTGCCATCACGGAATTTTCCCCATCGCTGCTCCAGAGTGTGAGCCCATGCTCCCCGTCGTCGGCAAAAAAGAATACCCGCGTCCCTACCACCCGCAGCTTGGAGGGCCAGGAGCTCTGCTGGCCGACCCGTATATCCTTCATCATCCTCGTCCCGGCTTCCGTGCCGTCCGTCACCCAGAGTTCCCGTCCGTGGACCCGATCATAACCCGTGAAAAACACCCGCCCGCCCACAGACACCATCTCTGAAGGATCCACACCGATCGTCTCCTGCCTCTGATTCACATCCGCAATCAAGTGTGGAGCCGCCCCGGCGGGAAACGGCAGCCATGAAATCAACCCGCCCACGAAAAGCGATCCCGTTTCTATCCATAACCGTCCCATGGTATTCATCGTCAAAAACAACTTTTGTGTTTCCCACCATCACAATCATGCCCCACCGAGATTGCAAGCTTGGCAATGTGATCAATTGACTCACAAATCTTCGGCCAGTTTCCCTCACTCCCCCGCCGCCGGCCTGAGGCCGCCGCCCCGGGGGATTTTACCAACAAGCCGGACGGGTTCGCCCCGTCCGGCTTTTTTGCGGGTCGCGGCGATCACCGCCCGCCACGAATCCAAGCCTTACGAATGGCTGGCCAAACAGCGGGACCAGAGTCATCTTACACCCGGAAGTCGAAACACTCAGTCATGGGAAATGCCTCAAATTTAACAAGCGACGACCACCATTTCCGCCGCGAGGATCGCGTACTCCGCTGGAAGCGTATTGCCGGGCACATCGTGGAGCACCCCGCCGACCTTTCCATCGCGCTCGACAACATCGACCGCTGGCTGGCTCTCGGCCGGGTCCACCCTGCGCCGTTGCTTGAGTGGCGTGACCGGATCCATGCGGCGCAAAATTCGCCGGAAGGATTCCAAGACCTCGTCGCCTTCCTCGCTGCGCCGAACCACGACAGCGAGCGAATTAAATCCTGCTCGCCATTCGCCGGCCTGCCCTGCCTCAATTCACCGGAATGAACCTGGCCGCCCTCCAACACCTCATCCGTTCCGCCCACGCGCTTGCCGAGGAGGTTCCGCTGCTGGTTCTCGGCTCCGCTTCGCTGCTGGCTTCTTTTCCAGAACTTGGCGACCCTCAAGGCCCGCTGGCATCCACCTACGATGCCGATCTTTGCCCGGATCCCTTTGACGAACTCACCGCCGTGATGCTCGATGAGGCGTTGGGTGAGAACCGCGCTTATTTCCGCATCCACGGCTACCATGCGGACATTCTCCGGGATTCGATTCTCGATACCCTGCCGACAAGCTGGCGTGAGCGGCTGGTCCCGGTTCCGGAAACCGAAGCAGCCCACGCATTGGATCCTCACGACCTCGCCGCCGTCAAACTTCTCGTCGGTCGACCCAAAGACCTGGCGCTTATCCAAGAGCTTCACTCGTCTGGGCAACTCAATCCAGAGATTGTTCGAGAGCGAATCAGTCTCCTTCCGATTCCGGTGGAGATGATGCTCCGGCTTCTGGACTTCTACCGATCCATACTCGGCTCCTGAGTTCGATAGTCGAAAGCGCCAGCTTCGGGAGCCTCCGCCCATCCTCCGAGATGGTCGGCCTCGAGCAAGCGTTCAACCTCGCCGCCGCCTCCGAAGACGAAGTGCCCGATCAGGTCACTGACGGCGTCAACATGGTGAACTTCAATGCGGGAGACTTGGCGGCGAATGGCGTTCTGTCACAGACCTTCCCGACGGTCATCGGAGGAATCTGCGCATTTCTAACGATCAGCTCAACGTGCCCGACGCTCCTCCGGTCAACGCGGTGCGGGTCGTCGCCGCCTTTCCGGGTCTCACCTTCGAAAATCCCGTCTGCCTCGTTAGTCCGCCGGGTGACGCCGGGTTGGCAGGCTTGCTGGGAATGGCGTTCCATCCCCAGTTCGTTTTACGTTTCATACATGCTCATCAAGGCATCAGACCCCACGGTTTTGTATCAACGGGTCTCGCGTTTCACGGTGCCGCCCGCGCAGATCGGCCTGCCCGCGCCGGTCGCAACTCCCGGCTCGGAACTCATCCTCATCGAGCAACGGGATCGCCACGACGGCCATAATGGCAGCGATCTGCATTTCGGCCCGGATGGCTATCTTTACTGGGTCATCGGCGACGAAGCTAACACTGATGAAGACCTGGGAAATATCCAACGCATCGACCAGAATTTCTTCAGCGCCATGCTGCGCATCGATGTGGATAAAAAACCCGGCAACCTCGAGCCGAACGCCCACCCGAATCCGTCCTACACGGGCTGCACCACGAACTCCATCCCCCGTGATGAAATCCCCAAGGGCTCGGGTCGTTACTTCGCCCGCTACAGCATCCCGATCGACAACCCGTTCGTCCATACCAGCCTCGGCGGCAGCTAGGATGGCAAGTTCAACGGCGGTTCGATCAGCACCGCAAACCGGCCTTATGTCCGCTCGGAGTTCTGGGCCGTGGGCCTGCGCAGCCCGTGGCGGTTCTCCATCGACAAGGTCACGGGGGAAATCTGGCTGGCCGATGTCGGGCACGACTTCGATGAGGAAATCAATCTAATCACCCGGGGCGGCAATTACGGATGGAGATATCGCGAGGGTCTCCATGCGGGACCATCGGGCAATCCACCATCGGGCTTTAATCCGATCAGCCCGATTTATGAATACCCCCACGCCCGGATTGAGCGTCATCGACCCAAGCCTCTTTCTCAAATTGAATGTCCCCGAAAACCGCTCGGTGCAGGTGGAAAGCTCGGCGAACCTGACGCACTGGTCGCTGTGGGATATTCCCGCGAACCACGGCATCGCCCAGCCCGCTGGCGAGGCCACCTTCAGCGGACCCGCCGGCGGGGCCAACCGGTTCTACCGCTTTTTCATCCAGGAGCGCTGATCCGCGCCAACGAGCGACGCGGCATGACGGCGTCCATGTGGAATGACGCCGCCGCAAGGATTTCGAAACCGCTCGAAAGAGTGCTGTACCTGGTTCAAGTATCGTATCATGCACGGCCGCACGTCGCAGACCTCCGCCCGTTTCATCCACGCCTGACACACAGAATGAGTAATTTACCAACCTTGCTGCTCGTTGCCGCAGCTGGTCTCGCCACCGCAAGCGCGGATGTCTATCACTTGGACCCGCAAAACGGCTCTGACTCGGCCGACGGTCTCAGCCCGGCCCACGCCTGGCGCAGTTTGGAAAAAGCCAACGCCACCGTGCTGAAGCCCGGAGACCAATTGCTCTTCAAAGCCGGCGGCCGCTGGTCCGGCCAGCTCAAGCCCAAGGGCGGCGGAAACTCCACCTCCCGGGTGCGCATCGGCCGCTACGGTGACGGACCGCTCCCCCGCATCGACGGCGAGGGCAAACACCCGGACACCGTTCTGCTGCAAAACATCTCGTTCGTCGAAATGACGGATCTCGAGGTCACCAACCTCGGTCCGAAGACCGCACCGTGGCGCACCGGCGTCAGAATCCTCGCTGACGCCGGCAAAATGCAGCGCGTCTATCTGCGGCGGCTGTTTGTCCATGACGTGAATGGCGACCTGCGGAAATCCCACGAGGGCTGCGGGATCTTCTTCGAGGTAAAAGGATCTAACGATCCGCATTTCGACGGCCTGCTCATCGAACAATGCCGGGTCGAGCGCACGGATCGCAACGGCATCTGTCAGAAAGCAACCGGCAAGGCCCGCAGTGTCAATGTCGTCATCCGGGGAAACACGCTCGAAGACATCGGCGGCGATGGCATCAAGCTCTGGGGAACCAACGGCGGGATCATCGAAAGAAATGTTGTTAGGAAGGCCCGTGCCCGCTGCGGCAAGGATGAGGCCGCCGCCGGAATCTGGCCCTTCGCCTGCGATGACACGCTCATCCAGTTCAACGAGGTTTCCGGCACCATTGGCACCAAGGACGGACAGGGGTATGATTCCGACTACTGGTGCCGTCGCAGCGTCTTTCAATACAACTACAGTTTTCAGAACGAGGGCGGCTTCATGCTCATCTGCTCTCCCGGCAAGGCGGTCAATGAGGATACGGTCATCCGTTATAACATCAGCGTGCATGACGGCATCAACTCGGCACGCGTGTTCCACTTCGGCGGCGGTGCGACCCGGACGCATGTCTATAACAACACGGTCGTGCTCGCCCCGCACCAGGATCTGCCGATGCTGCTTTTCACCCAGTGGGACAAGGGCAGGGCGGCGGATTCGCGTTTTTCCAACAATCTTTTCATCGTGGAGGAGGGCGGGCGGGCGAGCTATGACTTCGGCCCCAGCGTGGGTAATGTGTTTGAAAAAAACGTCTTCTGTGGCCGCCACGAGGGGCTACCTGCCAAGACCGGGATTTCTCCGGCTCCGAACTTGGCCGGCTCCGTCAAACCCTCGCCGGGGCTTGACTCGCTCCACGCACTTCGTCCGGCGGATGCCAAAACGTTCCCGCGGGGAATCTTCATCAGGAACAACGGCGGCCGCGACTTTTTCGGAAACCCTCTGCAAGCAAACCAGCCACCCATGGTCGGGGCATTCGAGAAATAATCTTCTGGCAGTTAGCACGCATCCATCAATCCATGAGGCTCTTCTTCCCCTACCTCTCCTGCGAGGGTGCACGCCGATGGGACGGGAACTGAATCCCGGGATTTTCCGCGGAAGTTTCTTCAACGCCTCTGATCCAGCACGAGAAAGGCACCGCCCGCGCCGTGAGGATCCGCCAGGCCGCCGGAGTCTGACGAGCCTTGGAGAAACTCGCCGAAGCCGGTGAGTTTCTGTTCGCGGACCCATGGCTGGCTCCAATTTTGGAGGTCGGTGAAATTCACATCCGCGGTGAGGTCCTGGCGGCCGGGGTTTTCGTAGATCGCTGG
>JFJP01040716.1_pt1 | contig 11249 bp, 11 predicted proteins | sample 431651 | NCBI WGS metagenome assembly JFJP01 (sample SAMN02602958, study PRJNA72255) | Microbial mat metagenome, whole genome shotgun sequencing project. | biome: fresh water; feature: sink hole; material: water; isolation source: purple microbial (photo- and chemosynthetic) mats found in... | reverse complement strand
TGGCTGCCAGTTCTTTACCAAATTTTGTGGCCAAATGTGTACGAATGAATGCATGCATTTCTTGTGCTTGTGCAGCTGAAGCGGTTTTGCCTGTACCTATGGCCCACACAGGTTCGTATGCTATTACAACTTTCGCAAATTCTTCAGCACTTAGCTCGAATAAGGTATGGTCTATTTGTTTTTTTACCACATCAAAATGTATATCTGCTTCGCGTTCAGCAAGTACTTCACCTATGCAAAAGATAGGGGTCATGTCGTTTTGCAGCACTTGCTTTAGTTTTGCAAGAAGTATGGCATTATTCTCGCCATAATAGGCACGTCTCTCAGAGTGTCCTATTATCACTGCATCTACCCCCAGCGATTTAAGCATACTGGCCGAAACCTCTCCTGTAAAAGCCCCCTTTGCCTGATCTGAGCAGTTTTGGGCTGCTAGCCATAAAGGCGAGCCTTCCAAAACCTTTTTTACTTCACTCAGGTGCACAAATGGCGTAGCCAGACATACTTGCACATCGTTTACCGGCGATTCGGCTAGCATGCTTACAACCTCAGTAGCTAGGTTCACCCCTTCAGCCACCGTGGTGTTCATTTTCCAGTTTCCTGCAACAATTTTCTTTCTCATAGTTTCAGTGTTATTTAAGGAATTGTGTTTTTAATGTTTCTGAATCCGGTACATCGTTGTAATGCCACATGGCTAACACTGTACCTTTTTTTAGCAATACAAAGCCTGGATTTGCCCGTACTATGGTTTTGAGCATGGTTGCATCGGCCAGGTAAAATGGGTATTCCAATCCCAGTTTTTCGGCGATTGATTCTATTTGATCTGGCCCCGTAGACGTGAGGGCATAAAATCCACTGTGCTCATTCCTGAAAAGTGAATACAATGCATTGCATTTTTCCAAAGCTTCCACATTGCTATTTTCCAGATTGTATGCAACCATAATCATAGCGTATCCTTCTCGTTCAAGCAGTGCCGGAATTATGTCGCTACCTTGCTCTATACCCAGTAAAGAGTCAGATTGCAACGCTTCTGCAACAAAATCGTGAATGGGTGGCTCATATCCTTTCTCAATCACTATAGGACCTTCAGTTTTGTCGGGCAAAAGTTCAAATTTCTCAGGATTCTGCCAAGTGGTATCGTTGAGGTAATCGTCGGAAGTGATACGGGATATTTCCTGAGTACCCAGGTTTTTCATGTGATAGTAGTATATACTTTTCTCCTTGGGAGCATCTTCGGGTATGCGCATATTATTGGGCAGGTATGTACCTACTTTGTATGGGCGAAAATCTATTACCGGCAAATGGCGGTAATTGTACACCTGAAATACAAGCACAGCTGCTGCACTTAGGGCAAGCAAAGCAAATTCTACCTTCGGTATAAAATATTTCTCGAATTTGTTGCGGTAAAGGAATACTACTACCACCAACGCCGAAATGACAACGTTTTTGTAGAAAGTTTGCCAGTTTGTCATTTTCATGGCATCGCCAAAGCAGCCACAATCGTTCACTGCATTGGTAATAGCCAAGTACAGGGTGAGAGGGGTAAAAAGCACCATGAACAGCAATGCAGCCCAGGCTCCCCATTTTATTTTAAAATTAATAAGCAAAGACATGCCTGCCAAAAACTCTACCGTGCTTAGCAAAATGGCCAGACTGAAAGATGCCTCTGCAGCCCAGGGCAAACCAAAAGCATTGAAATAGTCGGTGAACTTATAAGTAGAACCCAGAGGATCTATGGCCTTTACAAAACCGGAAAACACAAAGAGTGCCCCGGCCAATATTCTGCTGATGAATGTTATGTATTTCATAATGGTTTTAAATTTGGTTTAAGAGCCAGAAAGTTTGATAAGGGCAAAAACCGAATAGTTGATGATGTCGTAATAGTTGGCATCCACTCCTTCAGACATAATGGTTTTTCCTTCGTTTTCTTCTATTTGTCTAATTCTGAATATCTTCATGAGTATGAGGTCGGTAATACCGGAGATACGCATTTGCCGCCATGCTTCGCCATAGTCGTGATTTTTGCGTTTCATCAACTCAAGGGCTTCATTGGCGTATTTGTTATACAACAACACGGCTTCTTCGGTATCCATATCTATGCTGTCTGAGTGTCCTTTATCCATCTGTATGAGGGCTACTATGGAATAATTGATGAGCGCAATGAACTCCGATGATATATTTTCGTCCACTTTTTGCTCCTTCTTGGTTTGGATAGACCGTATACGCATTATTTTTATATACAGCTGATCTGTAAGCGATTCTAGCCTGAGTATACGCCACGCAGCATGATAATCCTGTAGCTTCTTCCCAAAGATTTCGCGGCATGTATCTATAACTTGTAAAAATTCTTGGTTGGTGTTATGTTGCATCTGTTTAGTTCGAATTTATATAATTGCCCCAAATTTGGAGAAAATTATAGTATTTTTGTCATTAAATTTTCATAAAATACAAAATATACTATGCAAATTTATCCCGGTTTTCTTTACAAACGCCAGTACATCAATTGTAAAGGGAAAATAATGGATATAAGCAAGCCATTGGTAATGGGGATTTTAAATTTTACACCCGACTCATTTTACGATGGTGGAAGGTACAACGAGCTTTCGGTTGCCATGCACCAGGCCGAGAAAATGATACTTGAAGGTGCTGCTATACTTGATGTAGGAGCCCAGTCGTCGCGACCCGGAGCCCGCATGCTCAGCTATGAGGAAGAATCTGAACGTTTGTGCCCCTTGCTTGAGGTATTGAGTAAAAATTTTCCGGATATCCCCCTTTCTGTTGATACGTTTCATGCCCGGATAGCGGCGCAATCTGTAGAGAAATATGGTGCGGCTATTATCAACGATATCTCTGCCGGCGATTTTGACCCGGAAATGATTGATACCATTGCCAGGTTGCAGGTGCCATACATCATCATGCATATGCAAGGCACACCTACCAATATGCAGCAAAATCCGGTTTATACCGATGTTGCAGCTGAGATTTCTCTCTATTTGGCCAATAAAATTAATACACTTACCAGCAAGGGAATAAACGATATAGTAATTGATCCCGGGTTTGGGTTTGGCAAAACTCCTGAGCATAATTTTGAATTGTTGAAAAAACTGTCTCAGTTCCGAATTTTTGAATTGCCAATACTTGTTGGGTTTTCTAGAAAATCAATGATATACAAAACTCTTGATTTGACCCCCAGCGAAGCACTCAACGGCACTACAGTGCTCAACGTGCTCGCCCTTGAACGAGGGGCAAACATACTCAGGGTGCATGATGTGGCTGAGGCCGTGCAAGCTATCAAACTAGTAAATAAAACTATAGGTGAATGGAGTTCATAGATTTCAGAATAAATGACTTTATAGATATATTGCTCGTTGCATTTCTGATGTTCCAGTTGTATCAGCTTATCAAAGGTACAGTTGCCATACATATATTTGGTGGCATATTTGTGCTTTACATCATATGGCTTGTAGTGCGTGTACTCAATATGCAACTGCTCAGCGCCATACTCGGGCAGATAATGGGAGTTGGGGTAATTGCATTGCTCATTATTTTTCAACAAGAAATTCGTAGGCTTGCCTTGCTGATAGGTACCAAGTATTTTACAGGATTCAACCTTTCGCTCGATGGTTTTGTTGAAAATTTTGTGGGGAAGGATGAGAATGTAAGAGTGCATGCCATCATACGTGCTTGCGTAAATATGGCAGAATCCGGCACAGGCGCTCTCATTGTGATTGCAAATAAATCTGAGTTGGATTCCTACTCTGAAACCGGGCAATTGCTCGATGCGCGCACGTCTATTGACCTCATTGAGACTATTTTCTTCAAAAATAGCCCATTGCATGACGGTGCAGCCATTGTGATTGGCGACCGCATACATGCTGCCCGCTGCGTACTGCCTGTTTCTGAAAATCAGAATATACCCAAAGAATTAGGCTTGAGGCACAGATCCGCAGTTGGAATTACCGAAGTTACAGATGCTTCGGTGATTGTGGTGTCTGAAGAAACGCACCATATCTCTTATGTGAAATACGGTGAAATTAAACGAAATATATCCCCCATAAGTCTCAGGCAGATTTTGGAAGAAGAGCTTTTGACTAAAAAGGATAACAAATCTGGCTGGAAGGAAAAATTGACCCAGTTATTAAAGTTTAAATCCAGTTAAACTTGAGGCGCATATTCATTTCAATATACAAACAAATTGAACGTGATAGAATACATATTAAAATACCTGAAACTTAAAATTCCGGGAATAGAACATGCTGAGCATCATGTGTCCTCATATGGTAGCTTTTATAATGAGCTTTCTGATATAGAAAGCAAAGGATATCACCGTGATTTTTACGATTATATGCTTGCATTATACGGTCTACTGCTCCAATACCGAGGCAGTGAACCTAGTACAGGTTTGCTTGCAGATATTCTTATTCAGGCATATAGTGCTCCTGCTTATCCATTCGATCCCGATTGGCTCGATTCTGCGTCGCAGCCTTCATTCGAAGAATTGATGGAAAGTAAAAGCAGCGATGAGGGGTTTGAAGTATTGTATAAGGCGATGCGTTTTCAGATATCAGAATTATATCGAATGAAAGATAACTGGCCATCACAGCAAGAGCAATTGTATGGTTTTACTTCACCTTCAGGCAATCGTTGGGAAAACCTTCATCCTATTTACAACCTGAAATCTGGTATCCGCTGCATGAAAGACTATAAAATGGATACCGATAGAATATCTTGGCACTATTTGGCCATAGCTTTTGAGTTCGGAAGGGTTTACGAATAAATTTTAATCATACTGATGCTTCAATTCTTTGAATCGCTCTTTGCCGACTATTCGGCTTATACACTTGTGGCTGTTACACTATTGGCTTTCATAGCCGGCTTTATAGATTCTATGGTGGGTGGCGGCGGTCTTATTCAGTTGCCGGCACTCCTCATTCACCTGCCGCAAACGCCATTGCCGGTATTGTTTGGAACCAATAAAATAGCTTCGCTGGCAGGCACCAGCGTGGCAGCATTTCGCTATGCCAGGCGTATAAAATTCAATTTCAGACTTTTGTTCGTAGTTTCATTTTTTGCTTTTGTTGGCTCTGGCTTAGGCGCCAAAATGCTCACTTACCTGAGTGCCGACAAATTAAAACCCTTGGTGCTGGTAATTCTCATTGTCATAGCTATATATACTTTTATTAAAAAGGATTTAGGTTCATTCCAAACCAAATCTTTGCCTTTCAGAAAACAATTGATATATGGCGGACTCATTGGCTTCGTGGTAGGTTTTTACGATGGATTTTTTGGACCGGGGACAGGAAGTTTCTTTGTATTATTCTTTGTGGTGGTGCTCGGTTTTGAATTTGTGGCAGCCTCGGCCTATTCCAAAATAGTAAATAGCATGACCAATGTTTCCGCTCTCATGGTTTTCGTAAGCCAAGGCCAGTTTATAGGCGGAATTGCCGTGCTCATGGCTTTTGCCAATGTAGCAGGAAGCATAAGTGGCAGCGGCCTTGCTCTGAAGAAGGGAAATGGTTTTGTGCGCATCATTTTCCTGGTAGTAGTTTCTATTATGATACTCAGATACGGATACGATGTGATACAGGCAGAATAGCTTGAGATACAGTAACACTGAGTCAGCTTTCTCAATTTCATTTCATCCTCATAGTAGGGCACTGATTGCAACATACAATCAGTTATTCCCCGGCCTGCAGGATGCCCACTGCAGGCCATTTTTTTTAGTGTATTCTTGTTATGTGTGATGCTTTAATGGAACGCGGATGACACGGATTTTCAAACGCAGATAATAATGTTTTCTGAATATGAATCTTTGTAAATCAGCGTTGTATGCATCTGCGCAAATCTGCTTGCAATTTCTGAACTAATGCATCAAGCATTCCCAGTTTTATACATCTCTCATTTCATCCACCCATCTACTTTGTCTTTTATTTTTATGAGCAGGCTGGCCATTTGGGTTTTGAAATCTTTACGGTCGGATTCCAGAGCAGGGGTTTGTCCCTCAACGCTGTACATTTGCTCCATCAGGTTCAGGAGTTCGTTTTCTATCATGCCACGCATGGGCAGTTTGGCCATCATGCCATACATGGCGGCGTTTCCTTCATTTTTCAATTCCTGATGGTTTTTTACATACTCAACAGCTTCCCGCAAGTCTTCCAGATACTGACCCATGGTGGTTTCGTGAATGGGAGATACCATGGCGTGCAGGCAGGGAGGTTTGGGCTGGCGGTCTATATGCCATCCTTTTTTCTCCATCTGGTCACCTACGGCGTAAATATCTATTTGGGGCGAAACGGAATGGTAGGCAAATAAGCTCGCATGCGGAGTGCCCAAGAGTGCAAGCCCCTCTATGGATTTTATCCCCTGAGTCAGTTTATCCGTAGTTTGCATGATGCGCTCGGCAGTTTCGATATAGCTGTTTTGCCCCATGTACATGAGCGTAGCCCATGCAGCCGCTATGGCGCCACCCGGACGAGTCCCCAGAAGCGCAGGAGAAACGAACATACCACCTGTCCACTCACTGTTTACAAAAAACTGATGGCGCAGGTACTCCATATTTCGGTACAGCAATATGCTGGCACCTTTGGCCGCAAAACCATATTTGTGTATATCGGCAGAAATGCTGGTCACACCCGGCACGCGGAAATCCCACAAAGGCAATTTGCGGTTGTTTTTTTCTATAAAAGGCAATATAAAGCCTCCCACGCAGGCATCCACGTGTAAAGGCAATTTGTATTTCAGAGCCAGTGCGCCCAGTTCTTCTATGGGGTCTATGGTACCAAAAGGGTAGGATGGAGCAGAACCCACTATGAGGATGGTGTTTTTGTTGATACGTTTTTCCACCTCAGCCACATTCACCCGCTTGTTTTCGTCGAGTGGGGCATACACTATTTTTACATCAAAATAATAAGAGGCTTTATTGAAAGCAATATGCGCCGACTCAGGCAGGATCATTTCCGGAAACTGCGAGGCACTGCCTTTTATTTTGTTCCAAAAAGTCTCGTTTTTGCTCCGCCAGAGGTCGCGGTAGGTTTTCACCACTAAGAGCAAGCTCTCTGTACCGCCTGAGCTCATGGTGCCTACGGCAAAATCGCCCCCATGAAACAAATCGGCAGTCATGCGCACCACCTCGTGTTCCATTTTTTTCAGGCTTTTGAAAGCCATTGGGTTCAGTGCATTTTCGCTGAAATACTCGTTGTAGGCTGTTTTTACAAAATCCAGATGTTCGGGGTGAAAAGGATATACCAGACTCCAAACTTTTCCGGCATTGTAGTCTACATCGTGGTCGCGCATCTCGCGCAGCATTTTCAGTACATCTTCTTTGGGCAGTCCTTTGGGGGGGATTTCGAGTTTCATATGTATGTTGTATTTTGTTTTTTCGTGAAAAGAATAAGTCAAAAATCATTTCAGCAACAGTGCAGTAGCTATGCCCAGATAATTGCCAATGGCGTAGCCAATGATACCCACTGTGATGCCGCTGATGATAACCTCTTTGTTTTTGATACCCGCTGCTACTACCGGCACAAAGGGAGGCGAACAAATAAGTGCAGTAGACGTAATGATAGTTGTATCTGTGTCAACTTTGAATAGGGAAGAGATAAAGACATGTAAAATGAGTGTTCCGAAAATAGCCCAGAATACATATGCCACCAACTGCCAACTTGTGGCCATAAGGTTGTCCAGATTTACCATAGAAGCCACCACCAGACAGAAAATGAGTATGAGGTACATACCCAGTTGGAAAGTATTGGGCAAATTGTGAATACGGGGAACCATGGAAAGCCCAATACCTAACGTAGTGATAACCAGAATGGCCACCATGGTGAAAGACGATGCAGGTACCAGTTTGCCTATACCCAAGGCAACAAGCAGAATGAGCACAGATAGGCCAAATGCTTTAAGCAGAGGCAACCATGATTCTTTTTTTGTCAATTGCGAAAAATCTTCCACATCGTTTTCCTCGGCACCGGACTCAATAGCAGTGTTCGAGAATTTATATTTGGGCAATACAATACCAAAAACCTTTTGGGCAAAAGTTATAAGAAACACTATGTAAATGAGCGAGAAAATGGTATCGAGGGTGTGGGTAGCTATGTAAGCATCGGCATTCACATCGAGGGCTGTTTTTATTGACACCAGATTTGGTGTGCCTCCTGTATATACTCCCAGCATCATGCCGCTTATTTTCCATGCTTCAGGTATGGCATCCTTAAACATATAGTATCCGCTTATTACCGTGATGAGCAGCGCACTTATACCTATAATCAGAGAAATAAAGGTGTTTCGGGCAAGTTTTACCAAATTTTTTATATTGAGTGAAAAAAGCAATAGCGGCAATGCCAGGGGAATGGTGACATCGGTGAATGTAGATTGCAGTTCTTTTGCATTTTCGGGCAATAGCCCCAGAAGCGAAATAAGCATCCCCACTATGTATGCAACCATCACCAAACCTATTTTTTTGATGATGCTATAACTTAAACTCAGTTTTATAAGCACAGCCGGAAATACCAGATAAAACAGTGCCAGAATTACAAGGTAGAGTGGGTTCATAGGTCAAAAGTATTAATTTAATTATCTATAAATAAAACAGATAGGATTTTGTATGGTAGGCTGTTTCCCTGCCAAGTATCAAACAAAGTGTTTTTACCAAATATATGCAAATTCTTGTATTATTTGACGCTCCAATGTCCTATCGGACGATTGGAGGTCTTTACCCTCATTCGATCGTCCGCAGGACATCGAATCGTGGAGCACGTTTCAGTAATAATTGACGCTCCAATGTCCTCTCGGACGATTGGAGGTCATTGGTATCGTTACATAAAACCACCCCGGCTTTCAGCCACCCCTCCAGAGGAGGGGAATATAGGACGCAAACAAATTCCCCTCTTTTAGAGGGGTGCCCGTAGGGTGGGGTGTTTATCATACCAAATGAATAGAACACAAATCGGACTGAACAGACTGTAGGACAAAGATTTGAATAGAACGTAGATTAGACAGATCCGACTGATGGAACTGATAAGCAAGGAACACAAAAAGATCAGTTTGATCTGTAAAATCAGTCCGATCTGCGTTCTATTACTCATCTGTGCTCTATTTCGCATCTTTTTTCATTTACCCTGATTTATACCATTCATTCCGTAATTTTTCCATTTCCGGAGGGCTATGGCCGCCATATCTTTGTATCATCAAAAAAACAACAAATAAATACACATACAGATATGGAAAACACAGCTCAAACCAAATGGGGCATAGACCCAACCCACAGCGAGGTATCGTTCAAAGTAAAACACCTGATGATAACCAATGTAAAAGGCGTTTTCAAAACTTTCAACGGAAGCGTAGTTACCACAGGTAGCCATGTGCCGAGCCATGTAGAATTTGCCCTCGATACCGAATCGGTAGACACAGGCGTGGCCGATCGCGATGCTCACTTGCGCAGTGCCGACTTTTTCGATGCTGCCAACCACAAGCAAATCACCTTCAAAAGCACTTCTACCCAGAAAGTGGACGACGAAAACTTCGTATTGCATGGCGAACTGAGCATACGTGGAGTATCGCATCCCGTGAAACTGGATGTAGAGTTTTCGGGCATGATGAAAGACCCATGGGGAAATGAAAAAGCCGGATATGCCATCAGTGGCAAAATAAACCGCAAAGACTGGGGACTCAACTGGAACGCTGCCCTGGAAGCAGGTGGAGTATTGGTGAGCGATGAGGTAAAACTCAATTGCGAGGTACAGCTAGTACGTGTAAATGCCTGATTCAGCCGATATGCCAAAAATTGTTTTGCACAAAGCTTCGTCGCGCGGATATGCCAACCACGGCTGGCTGCAATCTTACCACACATTTAGCTTTGCAAACTATCACAATCCCGAGCGCATCCATTTTGGTGCGCTCAGGGTGCTCAACGACGATACCATAGAAGGGGGAATGGGGTTTGGAACGCATCCGCACGACAATATGGAGATAGTGAGCATTCCACTCTCGGGCGAATTGCGCCACAAAGACAGCATGGGCAATGTGACAGTGATAAGGCAAGGTGAGGTGCAGGTGATGAGCGCCGGAACCGGTATTTTTCACAGCGAGTACAACAACGACGATACCGACCTTTGTAAGTTCCTGCAAATTTGGGTTTTCCCGAATAAGAAAAATGTGACTCCCCGCTATGGGCAAATGTACCTCGAAGGGGAAGGCCGACGCAATAAATTCCAGCAGATACTCTCACCAAATGCCGACGATGATGGGGTATGGATATACCAGAATGCATGGTTTCACCTCACGGACATGGACAAAGAGTTCTGGCAGGAATACAAACTGAAAAAAGCCGGAAACGGTGTGTACTTATTTGTGCTGGAAGGCGATGTAAGCATAGCCGGAAATGCCCTTCAGACCCGCGATGGCATAGGCATATGGGATACGCAGGAAATAGGCATCATGTCGCACAGCCCGGCCAAACTCCTGCTTATGGAAGTTCCCATGCGGTTGTGAGCAGGTTGAATTATGCAATAGCGTAAAAAACGGGTAGAACTTCCCGAAAGTTGGAGATCTTTCGGGAAGTTTGCTCTTTGGAATAACTCTTAATATATGTATAGATGAAAAAAATTGGGAATCTCATTTAGACCATGCTTGATAAATAATAGAGTACCATTGTTTAATGGTTTCTTTATCCCATTTACATAAAATTCCATATTGAAAACACAACCATTATTAGTTTCCGCCATAGCCCTTACTAAAATTGTATCTGGCGTTAGGGTTGGGATATGCAGATATACGGTAGTATCCATTCCGTTGGGATGTAAATCTAATATTTCTTCTAAATCACCTACCCATAAGTGTGTTACAAATGAATTTTCTCCGATACCAGTCCACAAATGTGTTTCCAACTCTTCATCATTTTCGTTAAATAACCTGATAGAGTCTGGGTGAAAAATTTCTGAATTTACGTTCACTAAATTTTCTCCATCTGAATTTAGTATTTTGAATATGATGTATGAATCAATTGTCGCACACGATTCATCACCCGGGCAGGAGGTGAGAAATATACCTAAAAAACATGCTAAGATTGTAATTACAATTTTGTTCATAACAGAACCCCCTATATTTTTGTTCACTTTTTTTTAAAAATGTTCTGAATTAGTGAAATAGCAATCCTTTAGCACTTAAAGTTTTCCGTTTCTTAGCGTATATTTTAATAATGCGCATCAAGGCGTTTCTAAAGTACCATCGGCATAGCGTGCAAAACGGCCTTGGGT
>JFJP01044075.1_pt1 | contig 11250 bp, 8 predicted proteins | sample 431651 | NCBI WGS metagenome assembly JFJP01 (sample SAMN02602958, study PRJNA72255) | Microbial mat metagenome, whole genome shotgun sequencing project. | biome: fresh water; feature: sink hole; material: water; isolation source: purple microbial (photo- and chemosynthetic) mats found in... | reverse complement strand
TACTCCATTACCATCGTTCTGCCAACCTCCTGCCACGCCGAAAATATCAAGATTGTTGTTTGTTTTGGAACAAATGATAGATGTTAATTTCGTGCCATGGCTACTTTCCACAATTGAATGATCAGGATATGTATTGTTTGTGCCGGTAACAAAATTCCATCCTAACGTATTATCCGTAGGCATATCTGTCTGTGTCCAATCATTACCTTGATCGATTATCCCAATCTTAACCGAGGGATCGCCTGTTGTATATTGCCATGCCCCTCTAAGGTTAAGGTATTCCAATTCAGGGGTTTGTAGCAATTCATCATAGGTAGAGCCAACCCACCAAGAAGCATTTTGATTCACCGAAAAATACTGGTCTCCTGGATCGTTCGGAAATGGTTTATCATCCATATAGTTGCCTAAATAACTGAGAATGGTTTGGTCAATTTCCTGCATATTGTTCAAATCAGTGATTAATTGATGATAAACAGGAGTACCAGTAATTTTGAAAACGAAATACATATTGGCTGTATTTCCAATGTACTGTAAACCAAATGTATTTGTAACTTTCGATTGGCCTACCTGTTCCATTTGTAGCTTGAACTTAATAGTAATGTACTGCGTATCAACATTCAAAGTATCGCTATTGTTTATGGAATAATACCTACCATTGGACTCGTGAAGTGTGCGCCCATTCACTTGGTAAGTGGTTTGAGCTTCTGTAACCTGGCCTAAGAAAATGAAAGTCAGTATGCTTAAAATAGTTTTGATTATAATCTTTTTCATTGTTTTGTTTTTTTGTAGATAATTAGTTTTTATAGTATGAAAAGTATGGATAAAAAACAAGAAAACTATGGCGGTTGTGAATTACAGCTATAATTTTGAAATAAACCAAACGGCTTGCTGCTTACCAATTGTGAAATGGTAGAAGGTGTATAAATAAAAATTGACAGATCAGTGTGATGAATTAGGTTAGGAAGTTTTTCTTTATTTTCTGCTATATTGAAATAATTTATAGCAGCAATACTATTGCCTGATGACGCGAATAGGTTTGATAATTTGAAAAACATAAAAAAATTAATTGGCCAAGTACAACAGGAAAAACAAGCAATTTGAACTTTGTAAAGGTAATGCATAAATCAGCTATTTTTGCGTTACTAAAAGAACTTTTTTACCAAAAATATAAAGTAACAACATCACGTCGCTGCTCCTTTTTAAGAGCTACCGGGCTTGTACTAGGTGAGTAAAAGTTCTCGCACATATAAATAATTGCATGGTACCAACTAATCTCATTTAAACCGTTCGGTTATTTTATGGGCAAGGTGTTTAAAAAAAATCATGCTCAATTTTTAGCATCATTTCACGCATTTTATAAGTTTATTAGTTGAAATTAATCTATAAGGTACTCATTAATAAACATCTTACATCTAATTCTTGCCAATAACTTACCATTTTTCGGTAATGCAATTTTCATATCAAACATATTTTCAATAGCATAACAAAATTGAAGATTTATTTAAATTAATCTGCGGAAAGACATCTAATTAATTTAACTTTGCCTAAAGTCATTTCTTTAAAAGAATTAGACAATATTTCAACAGTTCTTTCACCTTGGAGTTCACAACAAATCAATTATCAGTTAAATAACATAATCAATAGCACAGGTTAACAATAAAGTTTTCTTGACCAAATTAATTATTTATTAATATGAAAAAAGTCAGTTCATTTCAGAAGTTGGATAAAGTATTATTTTTTGTGTTGTTCATGCTATTTACTAGTTATACTGGCTATTCTCAGAATCATTTTGGTTTTGAGTACGCGTATGATGATGCTGGCAATCGAATACAGCGAATGTATATCATCTTAAAATCAGGTGAAACGGCCAGTACCATAACAAAAGAACCAGATACGGCATTCTTTATAGATAGGGGGTTTGACCTTGAATTTGTTTTACATCCAAATCCCACTAAAGGTGTTGTCAAAATTGATATCTCAGGGGGCAACGATGCCATTTTGACATTTTCCCTTTATTCACTTCAAGGGTCTCTAATAAGTATAATACAGCGAAGAGGCTCATCTGTTATTATTGATTTGAGCAATCAGCCCCTTGGAATGTACATCCTTGTTTGCATATTAAATAATCAGCAAAAGGAATGGAAAATAATAAAAGAATAAGAGTTTCAATATAAAAACTATAATGTTATGAAATCAAACCTAAAGTTTTCTTTTTTAGTAATGTCGTTTGCATTATTCTCACCTTTTATTTTTAGCCAGACAGAAAATCTTGTTGGAAGTATACCAGGATATATTAACGTCAACTCAACAGGTGCAGCAACTTATATTGTGCCTATTGAAGTTGTACCTGGCACAAATGGTATGGAACCTAAAATTTCAATTGCCTATAATAGTCAGTCCGGTATTGGTTTGCTCGGAGCAAATTGGCAATTAGAAGGCTTATCATCAATCAGAAGAATACCTCAAAATCTATTTATAAACAATAATATCACTTGCGTTAACCTTGACCTTAGTGATCGTTTTACACTCGATGGAAACCGCCTTATCGATGTACAAGGCACGTATGGTTATAATGCAACCATGTATAAAACAGAGCTTGAAACATTCAGGGAAATAAAATCAATAGGCAATTCCACAGTAGGACCTACTTATTTTGAAGTTGTAGATGATAATGGCACTGTATATCAGTATGGTAAATCAGATGATTCGCGTCAAATGCTGGGTCTTGTTCCGTTAGCTTGGTATGTTAATAGAATAACCGATTGTGAAGGTAACTATATGACGTTCACTTACAATCAGGGATTAGGGCAGATTGTAGTTTCTGAAATTAATTACTCAGGAAACGAGAGTGCTGCCTTATTGCCGTACGCTAAAATTTCATTCAGCTATAACAATAATAATCTAAATAACACCTCTTATATAAGAGGTCTGGGTTACGTACGCTCCAAATTGCTTGATGCAATCTCAACGTATTATAATGGAACGCTTGTTAAAAAGTATTCGTTTATATACGATTACACAAGAGTGCCTCGCCTGAATAATATAACTCTTGCTGGAGAAAATAGCAAGCAAATTAATCCAACAATTGCTGAATGGGGTCCCAGCGTGCCCGATACATCATCATATATAACTGATGTTGAAGGTGCTGGCTACTTCCCAATAAGGTATGATGGTGATAATTGTACAGATTTTTTTTATTGCAAACCTTCCACCAAAAGCACAGCCATTTCTTATGGTTGGCGAATTATCTCTAACGATTGCGAAGGAAATTTAGGAGAAGATATTTTTGGGTATATTGATAATTATCTGTTGGGGTTTCCAGCAGATGTTAATGGCGATGGAAAAGATGAAGTAGTTTATGAAGTATGGGATCCAGACAATAACGTTTCATTTCACTATTTGGAATTTGATATAGAGAATTTTACTTACAACGAAGTTGATATGAATCTAACGTTTGGATACAATACAATAAGCCAGATTCTGCCAGGAGACCTGAATGGTGATGGGAAAGATGATATTGTTTTCTACACTCCGACAAAAAACCCTAAACTTACTTATTGGGGATTGAATGACGGAGTAGTACATAATGAAATTGTGCTATCAAATGAAGAATTATTGGTTCAGGATAACAACAATAATAGAAAAGCCGAGATTATGATTGATCGCGGGGCTTCTACTTCCATTTATGAATATGATAATATTACAAAGAAGTTTAAATTTTATGTTTCTGATCCAATAGTACAAATGGGAAACTGTTACAATTACTTTGGTGATTTTAATGATGATGGATTGAAGGATGTGCTAAGCGTCTCAAAAATCGGTACCGGAAACAATCATAGCTGTTATGTGAACATTAATGTAAATTCAACTAACAGTATGTGGTCATCATTTGGCACCTCCATTGATTGGTGATATGAATGGGGACAAACGGGATGATATTATAGTTACTGTTAAACAACCTGATAGTAAAATCAGATTGGATGTGTTCTATTCTGATGGATATATGAATAATCAATTTCTTTACCATAAAATTTCCTATCTTGTTAATTCATTTACACAACCTAATACTATTAACGAAAACTATTATTATTGCACTGATATGAACGGGGATGGGTGTTCTGATATTCTATATGTTAAGTCTAATTCCACAAAAATAAATCTCTTCTTTCACAAAGGTGAACAGTTTGAGCTGTTGCGCAGTGTCGCTAACGGGTTTGGAGCAAAGGATTCATTAAGCTATGTTATTTCTTATTCACCTTACACTTATTACACTTCTAATTTTGAATCCAGGATTTATTTCCCATTAGTAAGTGAATTATATTCTTATAATGGTTTGAGCAACAATTCAACACGTAATTCATTTGAGTATTATGACGTACTGTATAGTCTGAATAGGAGCAAATTTTTTGGTTTTTCAACTGTTAAATCCACGAACCATACAAATGGATTAATTCGATCAGATACGTATTCGATGAATACCACTTTCGATAATGTTGATCTGGTAAACCGTTCATATTATCAATATGGGTACACACTCAAAGAAACATTTACACCGGCTTATTTTAATTGGGGTAAGATATTCCTTTCTTACAATGATATATATGAAAAATCGGACTATATTACAGGTGTAAAAACAAATACTAATACTAACGTATATTCTGACGGCAGGATCCAGAATGTATTTACCAGAAACTTCAGAATTGACAAGGATGTCTTTTTATCTAGTACTAATATTGCGTATCAGTATCAAGATATTGAATTGCCAAATACACTCACAGTGAAAAAGTTGAAAAACAACGTATTAACTGAACAAATTACAGGTTCCACAGAATCATTACAATATTCAACCACTTACAATTACTTAAGCGGCCGTTTGGACAATATTGTCAATTTTAATAGCAGCAGTTCCTTTACTACTTCATATAGTTCGTACAATTCATTTGGAAGTCCAAAGTCAATAACAAAGGCTGCAACCGATGTGGCTTCTCAAACAGAGCAAATCGTATATGATATTACAGGCCGTTTTGTAGCATCGCGCACCAATGCCCTGGACCATATCTCAAGTTCGACTAATTTTGGAGGAACAGGGAATATTAATACTTCAACAGACGTAAATGGGTTGATTACCAGCTATTTTTACGATGAGCTTGGTAGGGAAAGATTAGTGCAATATCCTGATGGAACTTCTGCTAATATATCCCTTCAATGGAGGCAGCAAACTGCATTCCTTCCCAATGTAGTTTATTCAGTTAACACTACGGCAACAACTTCTCCCTCTAAAGCTGTTTTTTATGACAAGTTAAGCAGGGAAGTATTCTCCTATATTGAAGGTATTGGATATAAGCAAACTGTATATAACGCCAAGGGCCAAATTGAAAAGGAAAGCCTTCCTTTTGTATTATTAAACACTTCGGAAAACAATAAAATATGGACATCGTACACTTATGACCCACAAGGCAGGATCAGCACTGAAATTGGGCCCTATTTAAACAACAAGTACACCTATGATGGAATCAACTCGGACAAAACAAATCATATAGTGTCTGACCTTTTACGAAATACATCTGTCATAAAATCTTATGACTTGCCTGATAGGATAGTTCAGGTAGTAGAGGATGCGGGTGGTACAATCACATATGGTTATGAATATAAAAAAATAGATGATAATCTATCAAAAGTACAGACTATAACCTGCAACTCTAATACAACTACACTAGTTAATGATCTTAATGGCAATCTGAAATCGTTCAACGATCCCAGTTCAGGTAAAATTTCAAGCAGTTTTGATGCTTTTAACAGGATTGTTTCAAAAACGGATGCCAAAAGTAACCAGACAACCTACCAGTACGACTTACTTGACAGGGTAATTATAGAAAATCACAGTGGTGGTTCTGAAGCTGCCCTTAAGTTTGAGTACACGTATGATGTTGGCTCAAGTAAAAGCAAAGGAAAATTGTTTTGTAAAACCATCAATAATGTGGTTGACGAATTGTTTTATTATGATGATTTAAGCCGTATTGTTAACAGAAAGAAAATGATCAACAGTACTTTGTACATCGAATCATTTGGATACAATAACATTGGTCAATTATACACCTACACTTTCCCTGACGGTTTACGGGTAAGATATGGTTATAATAATTTCGGTGAGTTATCGAATATATTTGATGACGGTAACAATATGCTTATTTGTGCTATCGGCCGTAATAATTTCCGAAAACATTCAGGCCTTGCTTTTAGTAACCAAACCGGTATTAAGTATTTATACAACTCATACGGGATGTTAACTGATATCTCTTCGGGTGATATCGAGGTTGGTTCGCAACTTAATGAAATCGGCAAGGACGAAAAAAATAAATTAATTGAGGTGTCCCCTTCTTCAATCGGTGACCAATATCGGGCACTTAAATATTTATATAATACAAAAGGGTTAATTGAGCGCAGGGAAGATACGCGCGTAAATCAATATGAAACTTATGTTTATGATAACCTCGACAGGCTTACCAGTTATACCAGTGGCACAATTCAACCAATAAGTGCAAATACGGTTACTTACGGAATAAATCCATCAGGAAATATCACTTCTAATACTCAGGTTGGCAATTATAGTTATGGGGCAAAACCATTTGCGGTTGAATTGATTAACTATTTTGCCAATTGTCCTATTTCGCATTCAACCTGTTCAACCCCTTTTAATAACCGCAACCTGCCAGCATCTATTACAGAGGGGATTTATTCATATTCCATTGATTACGGATCAGATGGATACAGGCGGAGTGCTGTTTTGAAGAAAACCGAGAACGGTGTCAATACGGTTATAAAAACCACCTGTTATGTTTCGCCTGCATGTGAAATAGAAATAACTCCCACTGGAACAAAATTTATTGATTATATCTTTACAGATCAAGGTGTTGCCGCAATCAGGACAAAAGAGGGCACAAAGCTAAACATGTACTACGTGCATACAGACCACCTGGGTTCGTACAATTTTGTAATGGATGCCGATAAAAACGTAGTACAGAGCTGCCATTTTGATCCCTGGGGCAACCGCAAGCTTTACAACAACTGGTCGCAGAACAATACATCTACAAGCTTTCTGTTCAGCCGGGGATATACAAGCCACGAGCACCTCGACCTGTTTAAAATAATTAATATGAATGCACGGCTTTACGATCCGGTTATAGGCCGTTTCTTTTCGCCCGACCCTGTGATTAAAGATTATGAAGCTACACAAAGTTTGAATAGATATAGTTACTGCCAGAATAATCCGGTTAATAGGATTGATCCGGATGGAATGTTGGATGAATGGGTAGAAACTGCAGATGGGCAAATGCTGTATGATAACAGAGTCACTGATCAAGTATCGGCGACGGCATATTATGGTAAGGGAGCAACATATAGACCGATTGGATACACTTATTACGATGCAAATGACAAACAAGTAATTTTGCAAGACAATGAAAATTGGTCCTATACAGGACAAACAAGGCCAGATCCTGAATGTCCTACCTGCGGTGATAATAATAGCAATACATTAGATTGGAAACTATTTCAGAAAGGGGTAAACACTTATAAACCACTCCTGAAAGCAGCCGAAATTAGCTTAGAAGTTTCTGCAACTTTATTATCCGGATCAGTCGGTTTTGAGGAATTATTTGTCGCTAAAACAGGAGGTAGAGTATTCTTCTCAGGGGCAGGTACAGAAGCAAGTGCCATTAAGCAAGGTCTAACAATAGGTCAAACAAGAGCTGGAAAAAATCTAATGAAGCTTACTGCTGATATGCCCTATTATCCTGGTTCACAAGCATATGAAATGTGGGGACGATTATCCACACAATGGGCCAAAGGTGCTTCTGGTGAAGTTCATGTATTCCAAAATGCAGCTAAAGGAGTTGACCCAAAAAGTATTTGGAGAGTATTCGAATACCCCACATTGAAATCCAATCCCAATGTGACAAACATTATCTTTCACTTTTAAAAATTACACACATGATAACATTATTGAAATTAGAAGAATACGAAGAATATCATGGATTCTATGATGGATTCTTTATCCAAAAGGTCAAGAATGGTATTAATATTACAAACGATGATGAATGGTATTTAATAAATAGTCTCATTCAAGACATACGCATAGAAGTTAAAGGACTTGCATCAAGGAAATTTTCAGACAATTTAAATAAAAGATTGGAAGAAAACTGTGATAGTGAAAACACTTTAAATCAACTTAAATATCTTGCTAGTAAAGAATGGTAAAAATTAATTCCTCGATGTGTTTAAAATAATAAATATGAACGCACGTCTTTACGACCCGGTTATGGGTCGCTTCTTTTCGCCCGACCCTGTGATTCAGGATTTTGAAGCTACACAAAGTTTGAACAGATACAGTTATTGTCAGAATAAACCGGTTAACAGGGTTGATTTGGATGGAAGGCTTGCGAGTCCGGTGTTTGATAAAAATGGTAATAAGTTAGGAGAAGACGAATATGGAATGCAGGGTGAAATTATTATTGCAGATGATCCTTCAAGATTTACCCCGGGGATGAAACATAGCGATGCATTAGATCTTGGAGAGATTTTTTCAATGTCAAGAACTGATATAACAATGCAAAATAAAAATAAAATATTAAGTAAAGTAATTGAAGGTACAGAATTACCAAATGGTTCAACGATTAAATCATCTGATTTTTATTTAACGTTTGATTATGATCCAGATGGCATTGGGGATTACAAATGGGACGGCAACTTAAAAAAGCATCATGTGAACTTAAACATGCCTTCAAATGAATATACAGTTGAAAATATAAGAATGGTTGCAGGTATACATGAGATCTTTGGTCATGGGATCATGAATTGGGGAAGTAGGTATGCTGGTGGTGGTAGCCATTATAAAATTTTTGAAGCAGAAATGGATAGTAAATACTGGAACAAAAGTACCGACTATATCAAACAAAATACAACAATCAATTGGTGGAAATATTATGGCAATGAAGTTGTTAGAAAAACCGGAGACAATACGGTTCCCCAAAAATATGCTGCAAAATTTTACAAATATGGTTATGGATTTTACAAAAAGTAAAAATATGAAACGAAAAATTTATGTAGCCTTTTTTGCTTTACTATTATTCCTTGACGTTTCGTCTCAAAGTCAAAAAACAATTAGTTTAGACAGCCTACAAATCTTAAATTTCAGGAAATATGATATCGTATTCTTGGGTGAGGTAATGGAACTTGATACACTTGCTTTAGTTAGTAGAATTAAAATTTATGAGCTATTTAAAGGTAAATCAACGAGTATTTTCATAGAAGCAAGAATCACCAATAGCTATACATTCGTTCCAGAACCAGCAGGCTTATGGTTAATCTATGCAAATCAGGTATCAGAGGGCATTATTTCAATTAGTGATAATAGCTTATCAAGAAGTAATATAAATCCTGATAGGATATTCTATTATACTCCTGAACCCCCGATGAATAAAAAAGATAGAAGAGATTATCCAATTCAAGCAATTAATCTAAAATTCAATGCCTTGACTGAATGGAATAATGAACTTTATAGACTTAGGAATGGAATCATAAATTAATATCTGCACATTCGCACAAAACAGAAGCTAGACGAAGCCTAACTTTAAGCAAAGTAATTGATATTTGCTAAATCTGCAATATAAGTCAGCAAAACTCAGTTCAAAACTGCCAATTCGATCACTTGGGCAACCGCAAGCTGAACAATAACTGGTCGAAGTATAATACAGCTACAAGCTTTCTGTTCAGCCGGGGATATACCAGCCAAGAACACCTCAATGTGTTTAAAATAATAAATATGAATGCACGGCTTTACGATCCGGTTATTGGCCGCTTCTTTTCGCCCGACCCTGTGATACAGGATTTTGAAGCTACACAGAGCCTGAATAGATACAGTTACTGCCAGAATAACCCGGTTAATAGAGTTGATTTGGATGGGATGAAAGATGACATGTGGGATGATTGGGTCGAAAGGAAAGATGGGTCTGTTTATTGGAACGACAACGTAACAAGTGCATATGATAAAGATTTACAAAAAGGTGAAACATATAGAGGTAAAGCATATAGACGTTTTGAACATATCTTAACCACAACTTACAATGACGTATATTATAACCCAGATGAAACAATAACATCTACCCTAAGACAAAGGCCTGATTTTGACGGCGTTGTTACTGACAATGAAGCGGTTGATTGGTATCATTATGGCGGTGGAAACCCTTTGACTGTTAATATTAGTCAATTTAGGTTTAAATCAAGTGATTTATCTGTTGAGGATTTTACTCACAGAGGTAGAAATGCTTTAAGTGTGAATTTTTTCAATGCTGGTGACATTCACTTTTTCAATTCAAATATTTTATATAGACCTGCTTCAGATGAAACATTGTCGGATGTATATGGGACTATAAGGTTGGCGTTAGTTAATGTAAATACAGGCGAGATTCGAGTTGTGACTAGACCCAATGGATCTTTTGATACATATGATTTTTCCCGTTTAGCTTCTATTTTTGCAAATAGCTTACGTTCAGATGGAAATCCAAAACCTTTTGAGTTTTTTGGAAAGGGGACAGGAACAATAAGACTTACAGCACCTATTCCCTGTGAAATAGACTACAGACCATTTTATGATTTTAAATAGAAAAAAATGAAGGCAATCCCCAAATATCTGATTTTATTAATCTTTATTGGATGTCAGAGTGTATCTGATATTTTACCAGTTAATAGTTTAAAATATCTTGAAGAATATCATTGCTGGCCCTATGAAGTAAAAGTTTATTCTGTTGATGCAGTAATGATAGATTCTTTATTTTATTCCTACCCTCTTAAGAGTTATTTTGGAAATGATCCTAAATACAAAACAACAACATGGGCAAAGTATTCAGTTATTGATACTACTGAATGGTATGGCATGGATAAGACTCTTGAAGAATGTGAGAAAAACTTTGAATTATATAATGAAGTAATTAAAGGAGGTGATATTTATTATGCAGGTAGATATCAGTATTTTTTAAATCAACAAGGGAAACAAAACAAAGAATATGAGACATTATTATTTTTAGATTTAAACAACAATAAGTTACATGTATTCAAGGACATAAATAAAGTATTTTAATGCCCGTTACCGCGCGAACTCTTTCACTACAAGTAATCTATCGCGTAGCAAGAAATATTGGTTAAATTTGATATTCGAACCAGATCAACAATGGGCACACAACAAAATATGTATTA
>JFJP01040426.1_pt1 | contig 11251 bp, 10 predicted proteins | sample 431651 | NCBI WGS metagenome assembly JFJP01 (sample SAMN02602958, study PRJNA72255) | Microbial mat metagenome, whole genome shotgun sequencing project. | biome: fresh water; feature: sink hole; material: water; isolation source: purple microbial (photo- and chemosynthetic) mats found in... | reverse complement strand
AGATAAATGAATGGTACTTTTGCGGCTCGCCGCTTCTTTCCCTCTAATTACCCCAAAAGTCCTGTCATCCCGAATTCCGACAAACCGGAGCTTGCGGAGGTTTGTAGGGATGAGGGATCTCCTTGAGTGAGCAGGATTTAATTAGCAAGTACTTCCCCCACTAACCAGCATTATATCAAAGTATAAACTCTATCTCTTTGAAAGAGTACTCATTACTTGATCCCGACTTTGTTTCAACCTGTAATCTGCCATTTTCTGAGACTGATATTATTCGTCCTGTAAATACCCCGGTGCCATCCCTGAAGCCGGCCCACTCATTCAATCTGAAGAGTTTCGCAGTATACTCCTCCCTTAACTGAATAAATTTCTCTGAAAGAACCTGCTTGTATCTTTTATCAAGGGCGGAAGCAAGTTTTGTTAGTGAATCCTTCAGGTCATATTGTGTTCCGGTTATCATCTTCATCGAAACCGGATTAGGCGCGTCACTCATAAATTTAACCTGGTTTACATTGAGTCCGATACCTGCTACAGAATCTTCAAGCAAATTACCCATAATGGTATTCTCAATTAAAATACCTGCTATTTTGTCATTGTTTACATAAATGTCATTCGGCCATTTCACTGTACAAACAGGAATATAACTCTCCAGAAAATCACATATTCCGAGGGATATTGCCATCGAAATTACAAACTGATCTGCCGGATTAACAATAGTTGGAAATAGCAAAATACTGAATAGCAGATTTTTACCGTCTTCGCTTTCCCATCCGTTGCCCGCATATCCTCGTCCGGCTGACTGGTAATTAGTATAGATAATCGTACCTTCCTTAGAGTTTTTGTTTCTCAGAATCTGACTGGCATACGTATTTGTTGATGGCAGATTCTCCTTAAAAATTATTTCTGAACCTATTATCATGAATATCAGATATATGAATATAATTTTTTAAAGTATTTTTCAATGCTTTTCATTGTAGTAAAAGTTGGCATTGAAATTGCAAATCGGGTATACTGTACCAAAAGTACAGATAAAAGTGGTACTTTTGCGGCTAAAATAACGAACTGATAATAATTGATGAAGAAAAGAACGGACGAAACCGAAGTACTTTTAAACAATATAGTAAAGGGGATTTTCGAAAAGAAGGGACATGATGTCCTGAAAATTGACCTCAGGAAACTTGAGAACAGAATAACAGATTATTTTGTAATTTGCCATGCACCATCCACATCGCAGGTGAGCGCACTTAGCGATTCAGTGGAAGATACAGTAAGAAAAGAGACCGGGGAAAAGCCTTTGCATCTTGAAGGTCTCGATAATTGTTACTGGGTGCTTGTTGATTACGGGAATGTAATTGTGCATATATTCCTCGAAGAGTACAGAAACTTTTACAGCCTTGAGTCGCTCTGGGCTGATGCCAAAATAGAAAAAATGGAAGATACTTTACAGAAAGCTTAATATCTATGACAGAAAATAATAATATGAATCAGGGACCGGAGAAAAAACCTGATAAGAACTTAAAACCAGCGTTTAATACAAACTGGATCTTTGCAATTCTTGCAGTGTCGCTTATCGCTTTTTCGCTTTTTAATAATGGGAAAGCTGCTAAAAACGCCACAAAGAATGAAATCAAGCAGATGATCATAAATCGCGACATCGAAAAAATCGTTGTTGTGAATAAGGAAATTGCTGAAATCTATCTTACAAAAGAAGCTCTGGAGTCAGACAGATATAAAGATCTGCCTAAACCCGGGACTGGTTTCGGAATATCAGTTCCCAAGCCGCACTTTGTATATACTATTGGCGATATAACCACTTTTGAACCATTCATTGAGAAAGAACAGGAAAATGCCGGTTATACAAAATTTATTAATCTCGAAAACACGAAAAGAAGGAACTATTTCACAGAGATCCTTTCATGGCTTCTTTTCCCTCTGCTTCTTATAGGTCTTTGGTTCTTTATGATGAAAAGGATGTCGGGCGGCGGAGCAGGAGGAGCAGGCGGAATTTTCAGTGTTGGCAAGTCGCGTGCACAGATCTTTGATAAGGATAATAACGTAAAACTCAATTTCAGCGATGTGGCAGGTCTCGAAGAGGCTAAAACAGAAGTGATGGAGATAGTCGATTTCCTTAAAAATCCAAAAAAATATACAAACCTTGGAGGAAAAATTCCAAAGGGAGCTCTGCTGATAGGTCCTCCGGGAACAGGAAAGACAATGCTTGCAAAAGCAGTAGCCGGTGAAGCTAACGTGCCTTTCTTCTCAATATCCGGATCCGATTTCGTTGAGATGTTTGTCGGTGTTGGTGCTTCAAGGGTTAGGGACCTGTTTAAACAGGCCAAGGAGAAAGCACCATGTATCGTGTTTATTGATGAGATTGACGCAGTTGGAAGGGCAAGAGGACGTAATGCGAATTATGGCTCGAATGATGAGAGAGAAAACACTCTGAATCAGCTTCTTACAGAGATGGATGGTTTTGGAACCAACATGGGTGTTATAATCCTTGCTGCCACTAACAGGGCCGACATTCTCGACAGAGCCCTCATGAGAGCAGGCCGCTTTGACAGACAGATTCATGTTGAACTGCCCGATATTGTTGAGCGCGAAGCTATCTTCAAGGTACACCTTCGTCCAATTAAACTTGAGAAAAATTTTGATATAGCGTTTATGGCAAAACAGACACCTGGTTTTTCGGGTGCTGATATAGCAAACGTCTGTAATGAGGCTGCATTAATTGCAGCCAGAAAAAATAAAACTGTTGTTGAGAAACAGGACTTTCTCGATGCTGTCGACAGGATTGTAGGCGGCCTTGAAAGAAAAACCAAAATAATTTCAGCTGTTGAGAAGAAGACGATCGCTTATCATGAAGCAGGACATGCAACTGTAAGCTGGCTGCTCGAACATGCGAGTCCGCTTCTTAAGGTTACTATTATTCCACGCGGAAGAGCACTCGGCGCAGCATGGTACCTGCCTGAGGAGAGACAGCTTACCACCCGCGAACAGATACTCGATGAGATGGCTTATGCTCTCGGTGGACGTGCTGCTGAAGAACTTATCTTCGGTAAAATCTCAACGGGTGCACTAAGCGACCTCGAGAAGATCACCAAACAGGCTTATGCAATGGTCTCTTTCTTCGGAATGAGCGAGAAAGTGGGAAACATCAGTTTTTACGATTCATCGGGACAATCTGATTTTGGTTTTACAAAGCCTTACAGCGAGAAGACCGCAGAACTTATTGATGAGGAGGTAAACCTTATTATTGCTGAATCATATGTAAGGGCTAAAGAAGTTCTTAAGAGCAATATGAAAGGACTAACTGAACTTGCAGAATTACTTCTCGATAAAGAGGTTATTTTCAGCGAAGACCTTGAAAGGATCTTTGGAAAAAGAAAAGCAGATCTGATTAAAGAGGAGCATGAAGCATTGGCGGAAGCCGGCAAAAAGGCTCTTGCTGAAGTTACTGAAAAAGCAGAGAAGAAGGAAAAGAAATCAGGCAAATCATCAGTTGATAAGGTGAAGGCTGAGAAGAGTGATGACAGCAAAGAAAAAGAGGCAGCAAAAAAGCCGGCTAAAAAGTCAAAGACTAAAAGTAAAGAATAATAATCCAAAGAGTTGAATAATTTTTTCAGAAGAACCCTCACCGGAGCATGGATAGTGATATTCATAATGGGAGGGTTCTGGCTTCACCCTGTATCGTTCTTCCTGACCGGACTTATACTTCTTATAGGAACACAGTATGAGTATTACCTTATGATCAGAAATACAGGTGTCAGACCGCAGATGATACCAGGAATAATAACCGGTACAACAGCGTATGTTGTAGCAACATTAATTGCTTCGGATGTTATTCCAAAGAACTCATTCCTTGTTCTTATTCCCATGATGTTGATTATTATGGTATTTGAGCTCTACAGGAAGCAGGAAAAACCTTTTGATTCGCTGGCTCATACTTTTTTTTCAGTACTCTATACAGCGATACCATTCTCGATGTTCCCCTTTGCAGCATTCCTGCGCACAGGGCTCAATTCAATTCTGCCTCATGAAAATATTGTTTTTTCACCAGGTATAATTATTGGTTTTTTTCTGCTGTTATGGGCCAACGATACAGGTGCATATCTTTCCGGTATATCACTTGGTAAACATAAGCTGATGGAACGCATCTCACCTAAGAAAACATGGGAAGGATTCTTTGGCGGAATGATTGCTGCAGCTCTTGTTGCATGGTTTCTTTCAGGATGGCTTGGGGTGGTTGATAAAATGCACTGGGTGATAATAGCACTGATTATTTCTATCGCAGGTACATATGGCGATCTTGTTGAGTCGATGCTGAAAAGAAGTCTGGGTGTAAAAGATTCAGGAACCATTATGCCGGGCCATGGAGGATTTCTCGACAGGTTCGATAGTGCGATTATTTCATTCCCTCTGGTATATCTTTTTATTTCGCTGCTTGGATGATTGGCCGGACTTGATTAGTTTTGTGCAAAATTTATTAAAATGAGGATACACAAGGAAGGTTACAAGATATTGGCATTAGGATTAATCATTTTACTGGTTCTTAATATTGGTGTAAATATTATCTGGTCTGATTTTACATTGCTGAAATGGCTCTTTGTCTTCTGTTCCTCAATGTTATATATTTTTCTTCTGTTTTTTTTCAGACTCCCTACAAGGCATCTCGAAGCTGATCCCGGACTGGTTTACGCACCTGCAGACGGGAAGGTTGTTGTTATTGAGGAGACAATGGAAAATGAATATTTCAAAGATATGAGACTTCAGGTTTCAATATTCATGTCGCCTTTCAATATGCATAGCAACCGTTACCCTGTTTCAGGCAAGGTAAAATATACATGTTACCATCACGGACAGAATATGGTTGCATGGCATCCGAAATCGTCAGAGCTTAATGAGAGAAGTACTATTGTTGTTGAAACTACCAATGGAATTGAAATAATGATACGTCAGATTGCCGGTGCTATGGCAAGAAGAATTGTGACGTATTCAAAGGATAACCAGGTGATTTCACAGGGAGATGAACTTGGATTTATAAAATTCGGATCAAGAGTAGACTTGTTCCTGCCACTTGGCACTGAGATCGAAATTCCTATCCTTCAGCAGGTTAAGGCAAACAAGACGATTCTTGCCAAAATTTCTTAGAAGGTATTAGAAATGAGAAGTAAGGATGACAAAATTATAGATGTTACACCTGATGTCAGGTGGATCGGGATTCTTGATTATGATATTAAGACATTTGATATTGTAATGCATACCGAATACGGTACAACATATAATTCTTATTTTATTAACGCTGATAAAAAAGCACTTATTGAGGTTGCCAAAGCAACTTTCAGTGAAACATATCTGAAAAAGCTTAGAGCAGTTACAAATCCGGAAGAGATTGAGTATATAATTTTAGATCATACTGAACCTGACCATTCCGGAAGCCTTAAAACAATACTCGAAATAGCACCTTCAGCCACTGTTGTTGGAAGCGGAAATGCAATCAGATACCTTGAAGACATTGTCAATAAGCCATTCAAATCGCTGATTGTCAAACATGGCGACACTCTGGATCTTGGTAATAAAACCCTTAAGTTCATTGCTGCTCCAAACCTCCACTGGCCCGATTCAATCTATACATATCTTATTGAGGATAAGGTTCTTTTTACCTGTGATTCATTTGGGGCACATTACTGTTCCACGGAAATGTTCAGTGAGTTCGACGATAAATATACTGCTGCCTTTAAGTACTATTTTGATGTTATTATGAAACCTTTCAGCAGATTTATGCTGAGAGCTATTGATCATATAAAACCACTCGATATCGATTTTATCTGTCCTGGCCACGGACCAATCCATCATAAGAATCTGAAAAAGGCAATTGAGTTATCTGAGAAATATTCCTCGGATTATATGAAGATCTCAACCGGTTCAGGTAATAACAATCTGCTTATCGCTTATGTTTCAGCCTATGGTTATACAAAGCAGGCTGCTGAGATAATAGCAAAAGGGATTCGCGATAACAAGGACATTACAGTTAAGATAGTTGACATTGAGAATATTAATGAGGAGGAACTGGAATCAGAAATTATTAAATGTGAAGGAATGCTTGTTGGCTCACCAACAATCAATCAGAACACCCTGCTTCCTGTTTATAAGCTGTTTGCACTGATAAATCCATTAAGAGACAGGGGAAAACTTGCAGGTGCATTCGGATCTTATGGCTGGAGCGGAGAGGCTCCCCGTATAATCCTTGAGAACCTGCGCATGCTTAAACTTAAAACTTTTGAAGATACAGGGTTATTTAAATTTTCGCCTGAAGGGAATAAAGAAGAAATACTTTTAGAGTTCGGAAGAAAATTCGGTCAGGCTTTCCTGGAAGAATGCGGAAGAACAAAAAATCCCGGCAATTAGCCGGGATTTTTTGTTGCTTAATTATGAAATCTTAACCTCACGTGTGATTTTGTTTTTCTCTTCCTTCACTTTTGGAAGTGAAACATTCAGAATACCATCTTTGTAGTTTGCTTCAATCTTATCCCTGTCAACATTTTCAGGAATGTAGAAACTTCTGCAGAAAGAAGTGTAGCTGAACTCTTTTCTTTTGTAACCATCTTTGTTCTCTTCCGACTCATTCTTGGTCTCTGAGGAAATTGTTAACACATCCTCATTGATATCAATCTTCAGATCTTTTTTGTCGATCCCCGGAACTGCAAGTTCGAGTCCGAAATGTTTCTCATCCTCCCTTATGTTAACAGCTGGCATTGAGCTGGTTCTGTTGTTCAGGACCGGGAAAAAATCATCATCAAAAAGATTTGAAAATCCAAACGGTCTGAAACTTCTTGTTGAAATTGTTGGTAACATGGCTTTGTCCTCCTATAATTTAGTTTAACATATTTTTTAATTACAATCAGCTATTTTCAAACTCTGTTCCAAAATTGAAAAACAGTCATAATGGCATGTAATTAAAAATAATACAGACATAATGACATGTTATCATTGTATGTCTTTGCATGGATTAACATATAAGATGAGGGTAATTGCTTAGCGTCCTTTGCGGTTAATGGATTTCAATTTTTAGCGAATTTCAAAAATTTGGATTAGGTTTGTATTAAGAAACCCCTCAGATAATGAAAGCAACTTTAAGAAACATACTTATTTTCTTTGGAATTGTACTGCTTCTGTGGTGTGCATGGTATTTCAGGAATATAGTGGTATACATCCTGGTATCAGGAGTGCTCTCAATAATGGGGAGGCCTCTGGTTGACCTGATGTGCAGAATCCGGATTAAAAAATGGAACTTCCCGCGTTCACTCAGTGCTCTTATTACACTACTGATTATCTGGGGTCTTATAATTTTGTTTTTCGTCATTTTTGTTCCTCTTCTTACAACTCAGCTCAACTATTTCTCAACAATCGACAGCGAAAAAATTGTACAGTTGGTTGCAGATCCGATAAACAGGATTGAAAATGTCTTCAGGGCATTAAATAAAGATATTACAAACGAACTGTCAATTCAGGAATATATTGTAAAAAAAGTATCAGGTGTTCTCAGCATTAGCATGATACAGAATTTTCTGGGGTCGATTGTAGGCATCATGGGAAATATTCTTGTTGCCATTTTTTCAATAACGTTTATTACCTTTTTCTTTCTTAAGGACCAGAGGTTGTTCTTTGAATCAATACTAATGTGGGTGCCCGATAATTATACAGATAATGTAACAAGGGCTTTGCATTCAATAAAAAACCTGCTTACCAGATATTTCATAGGAATTCTTATTCAGAGCACCTGTATAATGATTCTGATTACCATTGGAATGACTATTGTTGGAATTGATTTTCAGCAGGCGCTGGTAATGGGACTAATCCTCGGTATTCTTAACGTTATCCCGTATGTCGGTCCCTGGCTCGGCTTGTTCATAGCAATTATTATGGGGGTGGCATCGCATATGAATCAGGATTTTACAACAGTTGTTGTTCCTCTTGTTTATTATATGATTCTGGTTGAGGCAATAACTCACCTTATAGATAATGTTGTTTTTCAACCGGTTATATTTTCCAACAGCGTTAGGGCACATCCTCTGGAGATCTTTGTTGTCGTTCTCGCCGCAGGTTTTGCTGCCGGAATACCAGGTATGATCCTTGGAATTCCTGCTTACACAGTTATAAGGGTTTTTGCCCGCGAATTTTTCAATAATTTTAAGGCTGTACAGAGGATAACTTCGAGCCTGTCGCCTGAAAACATGAAGAGAAGACATCATTTTACAGATAAGGAGGATGATACCACTATCGCGGAAGAAAATTCTGAAACACCAATTGTAAAAGTTGATTCCAATACAAATATTCAACCGAAATAAGTATCACGGAAATGAAACGGATTTTCTCATTAATGGACCGGATCTTCCTCTTTTATTATGAGGGATTCAGGTCTATGTCACAATGGGGAAAGAGAGTCTGGTTGATTATTCTAATCAAGCTTTTCATTATGTTTGCAATATTAAAGATATTCTTCTTCACCGATTTCCTCGACAGGAAATATGATAACGATAAGGAAAAAAGTGAATATGTTCTGGATCAATTAATTAACTGACCTAATAAAAGATGATGGAAAATATTGATCTCTCAGTCGTCGACTGGTCGAGAGCACAATTTGCCCTGACAGCAATTTACCACTGGCTTTTTGTACCGCTTACACTTGGATTGTCATTTATACTGGCAATAATGGAGACCATCTATGTGCGTACAGGAAATGAAGAGTGGAAAAAGATAACCAGATTCTGGATGACTCTCTTCGGGATCAACTTTGCAATCGGTGTCGCAACAGGGATAATACTCGAGTTTGAATTTGGGACCAACTGGTCGAATTATTCGTGGTTCGTGGGCGATATCTTCGGAGCTCCTCTTGCTGTAGAAGGCATTCTGGCTTTTTTCCTCGAATCAACATTTGTTGCAGTAATGTTTTTTGGCTGGAATAAAGTAAGCAAAAAATTTCACCTTGTATCAACCTGGCTTGTTGCAATAGGTGCCAACCTTTCAGCTCTGTGGATTCTGGTGGCAAACGGATGGATGCAGAATCCAGTGGGCATGACATTCAATCCTGAAGCAGCAAGAAATGAGATGCTTAGCTTCTGGGCTGTGCTGTTTAATCAGGTTGCTGTTGATAAATTTCTTCATACAATTTCGTCGGGATTCCTCCTGGCGTCAATGTTTGTTCTTAGTATAAGCTGCTGGTTCCTGCTTAAAAAACGTGAAGCTCTTCTGGCTAAACGAAGCATACTTGTTGCAGGTATTTTCGGACTGCTCTCATCATTAATGGTTGCCTATACCGGTGATGAATCGGCCAGAACAATAGCAAAAGTGCAGCCTGTTAAGTTTGGTGCAATGGAAGCCCTTTATGAAGGAAAAGACAATGCAGGGCTAATTGCGATAGGTATACTGAAAGATTCCGAAAATTCAATCGGGAATACCAGAGAGAAAGAGTTCATTTTTAAAATTGAAATCCCGGGATTGCTTTCGGTACTGACCGGTGGCAACAGGGATGCATATGTTCCGGGTATAAGGGATCATGTGTTAGGTAACCAGCAGAAAGAGATCCTTTCTGTTATGGAGAAGAGGGAGAATGGAATCTTTGCCAGGAATGTGCTGACCGACTACCAGAGAGCTGAGTTATTTAAAGATAAAGAGCAGATTGCTAACATAAAAGAGGTTTTCAGAAGTAAGGAATTTCATGATGAGTATTTCAGATATTTCGGCTATGCCTCAATCAATTCTCCTGAGGAAGTAATCCCGAATGTCCCCATTGCATTTTATTCATTCCATCTCATGGTAATTCTGGGATTCTCATTTATTATGCTGTTTGCCCTCGCTATACACCTGTTGTTCAAAGGCACAATTGAAAAGAACAGATGGTTTCTGTGGATAGCATTTTTTGCGTTACCACTGCCATATGTGGCAAGTGAACTGGGTTGGATTCTTGTTGAAATGGGTCGCCAGCCATGGATCATTCAGGATCTGATGACAGTCACAAAAGGTGTCTCCAATATCACTTCCGGCTCTGTAATTACAACCTTTATTCTCTTTGCTGTTCTATTCACTGTACTACTTGTATCAGAGATCTCAATAATGGTTAAGCAGATAAAAATCGGACCAAAACATTAGAAGAAGACTACTATGACAATATTAATAACACATCTGTTCCTTCAGCAATACTGGTGGATAATTGTATCGCTTCTTGCAAGCCTTCTTGTTTTCCTTATGTTTGTTCAGGGAGGTCAATCATTTATTTTTTCGCTGCCTGAAAATGATAATCAGAAAACACTTATTGTAAATGCACTGGGGAGAAAATGGGAATTCACCTTTACCACACTGGTAACCTTCGGGGGCGCATTCTTTGCTTCATTCCCACTTTTCTATGCAACAAGTTTCGGTGGCGCATACTGGGTATGGATAGCAATACTCTTCAGCTTCATAATACAGGCTGTTGCATATGAGTTCAGATCCAAACCCGATAACATACTTGGCAAAAAAACATTCGACATTTTCCTGTTTATAAACGGATCACTTGGTCCGCTGCTTATCGGCACCGCAGTCGCCACTTTCTTTACAGGAGCCATGTTTACTCTGAATAATGAGAACCAGGTGCAATGGCAAACAAAATGGTATGGTCTTGAAGCATTGCTTGATATCAGAAACATTGCACTCGGATTATCTGTATTGTTCCTTGCAAGGATAAACGGATTGCTGTATCTTATTAATACTATTGACGATGAGTCACTAAGAAAGAAATCTGTCAGGCAGGTAACATGGAACGCAATTCCGTTTCTTGCCTGGTTCATCTTTTTTGTCGCAGCAATTCTTTTGTCTGATGGCTTGGTGGTTGATCAGGCCACAGGTATTGTTTCAATAGAGAAATACAGGTATTTGCATAATTTTCTGCAAATGCCTTTGGTACTGATCATTTTTCTGATAGGTGTTATAACTGTTTTATACGGTATTGGCGTTACTATACTTAAAAACGGTGTTAAAGGAATCTGGTGTTCAGGTTCAGGTACCGTAATCACTGTGTTTGCGTTGTTTATGATTGCCGGATTCAATGGAACCCCGTTCTATCCCTCACAATTCGACCTGCAAAGCTCGCTTACAATAATAAATGCTTCTTCCAGCCATTTCACTCTGAAAACAATGATGTTTGTATCATTCATTATCCCGTTTGTTCTTGGATATATATGGTATGCCTGGAGAGCAATAAATAATACCAAAATGA
>JFJP01007249.1_pt1 | contig 11251 bp, 10 predicted proteins | sample 431651 | NCBI WGS metagenome assembly JFJP01 (sample SAMN02602958, study PRJNA72255) | Microbial mat metagenome, whole genome shotgun sequencing project. | biome: fresh water; feature: sink hole; material: water; isolation source: purple microbial (photo- and chemosynthetic) mats found in... | reverse complement strand
TCCATCGCCTCAGACCAGCACAGCGGAAACCGGCCGTCGCAGTGATTGCGGCAGGGCCGGTCCGCGACCAAAGCGCACCACCAGATCGGGCCGTTGGTCACCGAGTCCGAGCCCGGATGCGAACTGCGGCCGGATCGCGGCAACTTCAACGGGTTGGTTGAGCATCGCGTTGCGGATGCCCAACGCCGTGGCCTGCAGCGCAAAGCGCTCGTAGCACCGACCCACCTCGACCCAGTGCGCCTTGTCCGCCACCTGGCCGACAAACACCGCGAGGCCGCTGGAGGTGCGAATCTGCCGGGCGTATTTGTCGTTTTCAGTCTTGGCCTGAAAGAACCAGCTGAATGCCAACTCGCCCAGCCAAGTCGGAATGGCGGGATTGCCAGTGGTGGCACTGAACAGTCCATCACCAGTGCGCACTGCATCCGCGCCGTTAAAGCGGATCCAGGCCTTGAGTTCCTTGACAAAGGCCGGATCGGCCATTTGAGCGCTGTTGGCGGCAAGCACTTGCGCCAGCACGCGCTCCATGGCGCTGCGCTCGGTCAGCAAATGAATGTGGACACCGCTGGAACTGCCCGCCTGTTCGAGCAACGTCAGCTCTGCAGTGGACAGCGGCTTGCCGTCGTAATCGCCACGCGTGCATTGGCGCGATGCCATGGCGTTGAACAAGGGAGTGGTCTGGGCAGCTACCGTCGCCAGCGACATACTGATGCCATCACGCATCGCGTCAAAGCGGGACTCGGCCCGCAGCCCGTGGGCCAACGCCGCCTGGACCAGGTTCTCGGTAGCGCAGCCCAGCGAGACGAACAGGTGGTGGTCGTCCGGGTCCACCGCCGGGCAGCGCCGCGACAGGTCCGGCAGGATGGTGATCTCCCGGTCTTCGACGCTGAATTTCCAACACTGGGTGTTGTGGCTGGAGGGGGCCAGCGTGGCGTAGCGCACCAGTTCCTGGCCAAGGGCTGCACCGTTGAAACCACTCAAGGCCCCCAGCCGCCAGGTTTGCGCCGCCAGCGCCGCATAGCTGGCGGGAGCGGATTCCGGCGCACAAGCAGAAGTCGCCAGTGCACCCCCTAGCAGTCCTGGTGCCGAGAGAGAAAATTGCCTGCGTGTCATCATGATCGAGAAGCCTCCTGGTGCCCAATATAGGCCAGTCCATGGGCCAATTCGGTGTGCCAGCGCACCGACCTGGCGTTCACCAGCCGCTATCTTCGGGATGCGCCTTCGCCACACGGCGCAACGATCACCCCACCGATCCAAACAAACCCGCACAAACTTTCATGGACTCAAACGCGAATGACCTTGCGCTGCAGGCGCTGCGGGTGTCAGAGAGCCGCTACCGGCGGCTGTTTGAAACAGCGCGCGACGGCATTGTGCTGCTCAACGCCAGCACCGCGCAGATTGAAGATGTCAACCCCTTTCTGATCGAGATGCTGGGTTACTCACACGCTGAGTTCCTGGGCAAAAAACTGTGGGAAGTCGGTGCTTTTGCTGACATTGTGGAAAACCAGGAGAAGTTTACCGAGTTGCAGATCAAGGGCTATGTGCGTTACGAAGACCTGCCCCTCAAAACCAAGGCGGGCAGAAAAATCGAGGTTGAATTTGTCAGCAACAGCTACGACTGCGAAGGCGTTTTGGTCATCCAGTGCAATATCCGTGATATTTCTGACCGCAAAAAGGCCGAACACCAAATCAATGAGCTGGCCTTTTTTGACCCGCTGACGCATTTGCCCAACCGTACCTTGTTGCAAGACCGCCTGCGTCAGGCCATGGCCGTGAGCGCCCGCAGCGCCGACTATGGTGCGGTGCTGTTTCTGGATCTGGACCATTTCAAGGTGCTCAACGACTCACTGGGCCATGCCAAGGGCGATATGCTGCTCGTGCAGGTGGCGCAGCGCTTGTGCGCCAACGTGCGGGTGGGAGACACCGTAGCGCGCCACAGCGGTGACGAATTCGTCGTGATTCTGGAGAGCCTGAGCGCCCATCCCACCGAGGCGGCAACCCAGACCAAAGACATCGGTGAAAAGATCCTCGCCGCGCTGAGTCAACCCTGCCGGCTCGGCGACACCGACCACCTCAGCACCGCCAGCATGGGTGCCACCATGTTTTGCGGCACGCAGAGCTCGATCGACGACTTGCTCAAGCAAGCGGATCTGGCCATGTACCAATCCAAAGGGACTGGGCGCAATGCCATGCAGTTTTTTGACCCCGCCATGCAGATTGCGGTGCAGCAGCGTGCCACTCTGGAGCGCGAGTTGCGCGTTGCCATCCAGGCGCAGCAACTGGTGCTTTACTACCAGGCGCAGGTGGTCGGCAGTGGCCGTGTCATCGGGGCTGAAGTGCTGGTGCGCTGGCAGCACCCACAGCGTGGCGTGGTGTTGCCGGTCGATTTCATCGCCCTGGCGGAGGAAACCGGCCTGATCGTGCCGCTCGGGCTGTGGGTGCTGGAGGCGGCCTGCACCCAATTGGCACGGTGGGCCAGCCAGCTCAAAATGGCATCTCTCTCGCTGGCGGTGAACGTGAGTGCGCACCAGTTCCGTCGCCCGGAGTTTGTCGGGCAAGTGCTCGACATCCTCCAGCGCACGGGAGCCAACCCACAGCGGCTGAAGCTGGAAATCACGGAAACTCTGCTGATTGACAACGTGCCCGAAGTGATTGAAAAGATGTTCACGCTCAAGGCCAAAGGCGTGAGTTTTTCGCTGGACGACTTTGGCACCGGCTACTCGTCGCTGGCGTACCTCAAGCGCATGCCGCTGGACCAATTGAAGATCGACCGCCTCTTTGTGCGCGATATCCTGAGCGACCACAACGATGCCGCCATTGCCAAAATCATCATCACCCTGGCCCAGAGTCTGGGCTTGAGCGTGATTGCCGAGGGCGTTGAAATTTCGGCCCAGAGCGATTTTTTGGCCCGCCTGGGCTGCCATGCCTACCAGGGATTTTTCTTTTCCAAACCCCTTCCCCTGGCCAATTTCGAGCAGTACACGCAACAGGGACAGTGACGCATCGACCAACGCGCTGCACTCGGTGTGCCAGTGTGCAAGCAGCTCGCATTGTTGTGGGTTTTAGCCTCTGGATAAGGACTCTGTCTTGCCTAGCGGCGCTTGTTCAGCGTCACGCCATTGGGCGTGGGTGTCCATGCTGGCATTGCAATTGGAATTGGTGTACTCAGAATGGGAGATGCGCGCAGGAGCCAGTGCATTGGGTTCGCCAGCGCACAGATCATTGCTTGGCGTTGCCCTATCTTTGGGGAATGAAAACTCTATTTGGTTCTTTGTGGTGTGTGGTTCTGTTCGGGGGGTGCAGCACCATGTTGCCCCAATCGAATACAGAGTCCACGCCGTTTTCCAGCTTTGAAGAAGTGCGTGCCGCCTTCGAAAAACTTGAACCCATGAAAAGCGACAAGAGCACGCTACGGGCCAACGGGTTCAACCCTTCCGAGCACCCCAACACCAAATTGCTGACCCACTCGGACGTGGTGCGGCTTTTTGTGCCGAGCGCATTGCTCAAGCGCGATGACCTCGACCCTGGCATTCTGGCCTGCCTGGAAGCGCGCGATGCCTGCCATGGACTGGAGCTTGATGCGGCAAAAATTTCCCGCGTACGCACCGGAAACTTTTTCACCGACTTCGCCAACTTCCATCGTCGCACCGAGACCACCGGCTGGCGTTTCCATGGCCTGATCCTGTTTGTCAACGATCTGGTGGTGTATCGGTCGTGGGGGGGTCAACCCCGGGTCAACGAGGTGGAGCTCAGCACAAACCCGCTGGGACCGTTGCAAGACGTCGGTCCGTCGCTGTTGTCGGTCAAATAGCCTGCAACATTGGCGCGTGCGTTGCCAAGCCGGGCGGCTTGGCCTGTTGGCGCTCAGCGCATGTCGAATAGTTCTTCGTGAAAGTTCGTGCTGGCCAATCCCCGGGTGGCAAAGTCGGTTTGCAGCGCGTGGCCAAAACCCGCCGGACCGCAAAACCAGATATCGCCGGTTTGCCAGTCTGGCACCAGTTCGCAAATGCGTTGCGCCGTCAGTCGGCCATCTTTGGCTTCAACCAGCACATGCAGCGTCACCCGGGCTTCGCGGGCCAGACGCCGGAGCTTGTGAATCGCCAGGTTGTAGGGTGAAGCCGTGGCGTAGAACAGGTCAATCGGCTTGTCAAAGGGTTGCACTTTGAGTTCTTCCAGGCGAGCCACAAAGGGTGTGATGCCAATGCCGCCACCGACCCAAATCTGCCGGGGGCACGGGCTGTCGAAGGTGAACTGCCCATAGGGTCCCTCGACTTTGACCGGGTCACCCACCTTGAGGCTTTGGGGCAACACCCGGGTGTAGTCACCCAGGTCCTTGATCAAAAAATTCATGTGACCGTCACCCGACCAGGCTGATGAAATAGTGAACGGGTGTGCGCCTTCGCGGGCATCAAAGGTCACAAATACAAACTGCCCACTGGCATGTCCTGACCAGCGCCCCCTGACGCGCACCGCCACTTCCAGCACCCGCACCTGCGCGTGGTAGGTGACCTGCAGCACGATGCCCACTGCCCGGCGACTCAGGCCAACGCGCCGAAACACGATGACAACCGCCGCCACGCTGCCGCCCAGCATCAGCACGGCCATGACTGGACCAAGCAACGCACCCCAGTAGCTGAACTTCATCAGCACCACCGAATGAAACACCAAAAACAGGTACGCCACTGCCAGCAGACGATGGGTTTTGAAGAACAGCCGGTACGGAAACCACTTCACCAACGCCAGCACGATCAGCACCACGGTGGCGTAAAAAGCCCACTCACCCAACCCTTCAGCCAGGCCGCGCTGGCTCTGCAACCACTTGAAAATCGGGGCAGCGGGTTCTGGCATGTGGCCGCGCACGGACCGTTCCATCCAACCCAGATCAACCAGCCAGCCCGGGAGTTGTTTGCCCAGCCAGTGCAGCGTGACCAAGACCAGTGCACTGATGCCCAGCCACTTGTGCAGCCGGTACATCTTGTCCAGCCCGCCCAAAAAGGGCTCCAACGCAACAGGCCGCGCTGCCAGCATCAGCGCCACACTCATCACGCCGATGCCCATGATGCCGGTGAAATTGATGAACGAGGCGCGCCAGCTGCCAAAAGTGGCAGGCAACACCAGCCACAAATCCGCCAGCCACCACACGGCAGCCAGCCCTAACAGAAAACCCCAGAAGCTCAGTTTGATAGTTCTCACGGCTTTCCCGACACTGAGCACGACCCCTGCGTGCTACCCGGCTGACTCAACAGTCTCAGCCCGGGTAGCTTGACTGAAGTCGCAAGAACGCTCTGTGCGGTGACGCACGCTGCCCACCCTACCGACCACTACCTGCTGCTGGCCGAGGGTGACCGCGCTGCTGAAGGGCCGACATTTGACGTGACTGTGTTCGGCATCGCACAGACCCCGGGCTGGCGCGGAAATTACGATTTGTTTCCACTTCCAGGTCAACTGCATGCACTTCGCCACCGGGCCACATCCCCCCCTGCTGGAACGATGGGGTCAATACGTCACCACAGCCGCTGCGCAGGCCTATGCCCTGCTCGGCTTTCTGGGTGAAAGCGCCCTGGCACTGGCTGGCTGGCTGGCGCACCCGGCGCGCATCCGCTGGCGGCCGATTTTGTTCAACCTGCGCAGTGGCGGCTTTGATGCGCTGCCCATTGTTGGCACGCTGTCGTTTCTGCTGGGCATTGTGGTGGCCTACCAGGGCGCAGACCAGCTGCGCCAATACGGTGCCAACATTTTTGTCGCTGACTTGGTGGGCCTGTCGATGCTGCGCGAGTTTGCGCCTTTGATGACCGCCATCATCATTGCCGGGCGGTCTGGCTCGGCTTATGCCGCGCAGATTGGCACCATGGCAGTGACGCAGGAGATTGATGCCATGCGCACCATCGGCATTGCGCCGCTGGAGATGCTGGTGCTGCCCAAGATGCTGGCGCTGGTGATCGCCCTGCCGCTGCTGACCGTGTTTGCCGACCTGCTGGGGGTGTTTGGTGGCATGTTGATGGCGCGGGCCCAGCTCGGGGTAGGTTTTGCAGAGTTTCTGGAGCGTTTTTCCAAGGCGGTCAGCGTCACGTCTTATCTGGTGGGCATCGGCAAGGCGCCGGTGTTTGCCGCCATCATTGTGCTGGTAGGGTGTTTTCAGGGCTTTCGCACCCAAGGGGGTGCCGACAGTGTGGGCCGGCAAACCACACGCGCGGTGGTGCAGTCGATCTTTCTGGTGATCGTGGCGGATGCGCTGTTTTCCGTGGCTTTCAGCGTGCTGGACTTGTGACATGCCCAATGCGCCCAAAACCCAAAACAGCGTCTCACGTGGTGCACAACGGGGTCGATCTGGCGGTGCGCCGTGCCGAAATTTTTGCCGTGATCGGCGGCAGCGGCTCGGGCAAATCAACGCTGCTGCGGGAAATGATTTTGTTGCAAATCCCCAATGCGGGCCAGATCAAGGTGCTGGGAGTCGATCTGGCCGACATCACCGATGCAGCCGCGTTGGCCTTACGCCAGCGCTTTGGCGTGTTGTTTCAGCACAGAGGCCTGTTTGGCGCGCTGACGGTGCTGGAAAACATTGGCCTGCCGCTGCGCGAGCATCGCCAGCTTGACGATCCCGCAGTCGATGCCATTGCCAATCAAAAACTGGCAGCGGTAGGGCTTGATGCGGCGGTAGCCAGCCAATACCCCTCAGAGCTCAGCGGCGGCATGTTGAAACGTGCCGCGCTGGCGCGGGCGCTGGTGCTGGAGCCCGAGTTGTTGTTTCTGGACGAGCCCACTGCCGGGCTCGACCCGCAAAGTGCCGCCGGTATTGATGCACTGGTGCTGGGTCTGCGCCAGCAATCGGGTCTGAGCATCGTGATGATCACCCACGACCTGGATTTGCTGTGGCAGGTGGCTGATCGTGTGGCCGTGCTGGCCGACGGCAAAGTCCAGGCCACGGGCACCATGGCGGAACTCTCCAACATGGACAACCCCAGCATCCAACCCTTTTTTGACGGGCCGCGCGCACGCGCAGCGCAGGCGCAAGCCCAAACCCCAGCTGCTGTCCAACCCAAGGAGTCATCATCGAAACCAAAGTGAATGTTGCCGTGGTGGGTGCTTTTGTGCTGGCATTGGGTGCCCTGCTGGTGGCGGGCGTGTTGTGGCTGGCCTCGGGCGGTGCCTGGCAAACCAAATACGATGTCTTCCAGGCGGTGGAAGAAGAGTCGGTGGCTGGCCTCAACCTGAACGCACCGGTCAAGTACAACGGCGTCGATGTCGGCAAAGTGCAGGCCATCGCGCTCGATCACAGCAACCCCCAAACCGTCAATCTTTTTTTCGCCATTGAGCGTGGCACGCCGGTCAAGGAAGACACCCTTGCCGTCCTGAAAACCCAGGGGCTCACCGGCATTGCCTATGTGGAGCTCAGCGGCGGCAGCGTTGCCTCACCGCTGCTGCGCGCCAAGGAGGGTGCTCGCTATCCGGTGATTCGAACCGCACCGTCCCTGTCGGCCCGGCTGGAAAACGTGCTGTCAAGCGTGCTGGCCAAACTGGACGACACCTCCAACAACATCAACGCCATCCTCAGCAAGGAGAATCAGGCAGCCCTCTCCAGCACGCTGGCTGACGTGGCAGTCATCGCACGCACCGTGGCAGCAAGACAGGACAGCATGGATGCCGGCCTGCTGGACGCCGCCAAAACCTTCAAAAATACGGCCAAAGCCAGCGCCAATCTGGACCAGCTGGCACAGCGCATCGGGCGCGCTGCCGACGCGGTGGAAAACATGGGTCTGGAGGTCGCCAAAACCAGCATCAGCGCCGGCGCGACGGTGGATGTTGTTGGCGTCGATGTGAAACGCTTCAGCAGTGAAACCCTGCCCGAGCTCGAACGCCTGATGGGCGAGCTGAGCGCCTTGAGCAGTTCGCTACGTCGGTTGACCGAACAGACCCGGCGCGATCCGAAAGGGCTGTTTTTTGGCCACACACCGGTGCCAGACGGCCCGGGCGAAACCGGGGGAAAACCATGAACATTTTGCAAACAACCGGCCTGGCGGGATGGGCCAGGGTGCTGGCAATCCTGCTAAGCGCCTTGAGTCTGGGCGCCTGCAGCGTGCTGGGCAAAGCCTCGGCACCGCCGCCCGCGTTTTACGCGCTTGACGCTGCACCGGCCACCGCCACCCAGCCGATGCCAGACACTGCGCCCGGTGCCAAGCTGACGCTCATCATCAGCCCGCCCCTCGCCGCCTCCGGCTTTGACAGCCAGCGCATCGTTTACCTGCGGGAGGCGCATCACCTGGAATACTTTGCCCACAGCGAGTGGGTCGATCCACCGGCGCGCATGCTCGGACCCCTGCTGGTGACAGCGGCGCAACAAACCGGCGCTTTTGCCGCCGTGGTGCTGGCCTCGGGCACAGCGGCAGGCGACCTGCGCTTGAGCACCGACATCCTGCAACTGCAGCACAACTTTCAAACCACCCCGAGCCGGGTGCAACTGACACTGCGCGCTTACCTGGCGACACCCCGCAAGGCGGCGTGGCGGCGGCCAACCGGGTGGTGCAAGAAGTGTTGACGCAGGTGGCGCAGTTTTTGGTTACCCGGCCAAAGTGAGCGCATGAAACTGCCTTTGCCATGGTCGCGCGTCCTGCTCTGGGTGGGTGTCGCGCTGATCAGCCCGGTCCTACTGGCCACGCTGTATATCGCCCTGTTTGGCTGGAACTGGCTGCGCAGCCCGCTAGAGCGCCTGGCAGCCGATCAAACTGGCCGGGTGCTGGCGATCCAAGGTGACATGACTTTAAGCCTCGACTGGCCGGGCGTGCAGCTTCAGGCCGCCCAGGTGACGTTTGCCAACCCGGCCTGGGCCAAAGCGCCACAGATGCTGGCCGCTGCGGGGGTGGTTGTCAGCGTGGATGTGCCGGCGCTGCTGCGGCGCAAGCTGATCTTTGCGCAGGTGACACTGGATCGGGCCCGTGTCTTTCTGGAGCGGTCCGCCGATGGCCGAAAGAGCTGGCTGTTGGACCTTGAACAACGAGACGAGCAAGCGTGCATCGAGATCGGACGGGTGACACTCGACCACGGCACGCTGGGTTATGACGATGTCAGCCAGAATACCAGCCTGCGCGCCGAACTCTCGACCACCGCGCAAGCGGCCACGGGCAGCAGCACCGCCGACCTGCGCTTCAGCGCCGTCGGCCGCTACAAGGGCCTGGCCGTCAAGGCCGCAGGCAGTGGCGGACCGGTGCTGGCACTGCGCGACATCACCCTGCCCTATTCGCTCACGCTCGATGGCAGCGTCGGCCAGACCGGTGTGCACCTCAATGGCAGCGTCACGGGTTTGCTCACCTTCACCGCCATCGACATGCGCATGACCCTGCGCGGTGACAGCCTGGAGCAGCTCTACCCCCTGCTGGGCATCGCGCTTCCGGCCACGCGCAGTTATGTGACGCAGGGACACCTGCTGCACAGCGGCAACACCTGGCGTTACGAGGACTTCACCGGTCGGGTGGGCACCAGCGATCTGGCGGGTTATGTACAAGTGACCACCAGCAGCAAGCGCCCGATGCTGATCGCCAACTTACGTTCCGAGTTGCTCGACCTGGACGATCTGGGGCCGGTGATCGGTGTTGGTCCTGCCAAGCTGGCACTGGTGGCGGCTCCGTCGCTGGCAGCCCGCCGGGTGTTGCCAGAGGTGCCGTTCAACACCCAGCGCTGGGACTCGGTGGACGCAGATGTCCAGTTCCACGCCGAGAAACTTCGCCGCAACCAAACACTGCCGCTGGACAAGCTGGCGTCGCATCTGCAACTGCGTGACTCGGTATTGACACTTGACCCGCTCAATTTTGCTTTGGCCGGCGGCCAGCTCAATGCCAAGGTCACGCTGGACGGACGCAGCCAACCGATTCAAGCGCACGCCCAGGTGCGCGCTCGCAAGGTGCTGCTGGCCCAGCTGTTTCCGGCCTTCGACCTGAGCAAAAGCAGCATTGGCCAGGTCAACGGCGAATTCGATCTGGCCGGCAGCGGCAACTCGGTGGGCCAGATGCTGGCCAACGCCAGCGGCAAGCTGGGTCTGGTGGTCGCGGGCGGGCAGATCAGCAAGCTGATGATGGAACAGGCCGGCCTGCACCTGTGGGAAATACTGACCCTGAACCTGACCGGTGATCGGCTGGTGAAATTGCGCTGCGCGGTGGCAGATTTTGATGTCAAGCGGGGGGTGATGCAAACCGAGGCGCTGGTGTTTGACACCGAGGTCACCACCTTGATAGGCACCGGCAGCATCGACCTGGGGCAGGAAACGCTGGACATCACACTCAACCCCAAGACCAAAAAGACCAGCCCTGTGGCTTTGCGCAGCCCGATCTACATTCGCGGCAATTTTGCGCACCCGGATATCCGCATTGACAAAGGGCGGGTGGTAGGACGCGCCGCCGGGGCTGTGGCTCTGGGCATCATCAATCCGCTGCTGGCGTTGATTCCGCTGGTTGATGCTGGCCCTGGCCAGGACAGCGATTGCCGTCAACTGGTGCGTGATGCCAGAGCGTGGCCGCGCACAAAAAGCCCATCTCGGCCATGATGGCGTGGGTCATCTATATCGAAGGACATGAACAATGCACAAGCCATTCTCAATGATTCGGGAGTTTCAACTTGCCGACTGGTTCACGCTGGCGAATGCAATTTGCGGCATGGGAGCCATGTTTTCCATGATGACCTACCTGGAAGTCCGCGATGTCGTCCATATTTACTTTGCCTGCGGGCTCATCCTGGCGGCGTTTGTGTTTGACGTACTGGACGGACGGATTGCCCGATGGCGGCAGCAAACATCGGTACTGGGGCGTGAACTGGACTCGCTTGCTGACATCATCTCCTTTGGTGTCGCACCGGCTTTACTGGCATATGGCTGCGGCATGCAAGGGCTTTACGACCGCATCATCCTGACTTGTTTTGTCGCCTGTGGCGTGTCTCGCCTGGCCCGCTACAACGTCACGGCTGAGGCACTGTCGGCGGGACAAGACAAAGTCAAATATTTCGAGGGAACACCCATACCGACCTCGTTGCTGCTGGTTTTTCTACTGTGGGTAGCAGCCATGCAGGGGGCCTTGGGTGACGCCCTTTGGTTTGGGCGCATCCTGCTGGCAGGTTTCACATTGCACCCATTGGTCTTGTTGTTCGCACTCTCTGGCGCATTGATGGTCAGTCGAGTTCGAATACCCAAGCTTTGAACCCGGATTCCTCAGTTGAACGCGTCCGATCGAGCCGCTGGCGGCGCGTCTGGGTAGCACCGGTAGCGACTCGGCAA
>JFJP01040424.1_pt1 | contig 11252 bp, 9 predicted proteins | sample 431651 | NCBI WGS metagenome assembly JFJP01 (sample SAMN02602958, study PRJNA72255) | Microbial mat metagenome, whole genome shotgun sequencing project. | biome: fresh water; feature: sink hole; material: water; isolation source: purple microbial (photo- and chemosynthetic) mats found in... | reverse complement strand
GTTTCAAAAATTGAATGGACGATCCCTGCTGTAAAAATAATCGACTATCCCAGATTTGGATGGCGCGGAATGATGCTTGATGTGAGCCGGCATTTCTTATCCAAAGAGGATGTGAAATTGTATATCGAACAAATCGCACGTTACAAATACAATGTGTTCCACTGGCATTTAACCGATGATCACGGCTGGCGTATCGAGATCAAAGCATTTCCGAAATTGACCGAGGTAGGTGCGTGGCGTGTTGAACGTGCCGGTGCATTTGGTTCCCGTGCAGAACCGATCCCTGGTGAGCTGGCGACCATCGGCGGATATTACACACAGGACGATATTAATGAGATCGTTCAATTCGCTCAGCAGCACAACGTAACGATCGTTCCGGAGATCGATCTTCCGGGACACAGTATGGCGGCAATTGCAGCATATCCCGAATTGAGCACCAGAAAAGATACGAGCACCCGTGTGAATCCCGGAACGGACTTTGCGGATTGGTACGGGAACGGCACCTTTAAAATGAATGTGGAAAATACACTCAATCCTTCCGATGAAAAAGTTTATGAATTTTTAGAGAAGGTATTCGGAGAAGTTTCCGCGTTGTTCCCAAGTCCGTATATCCACGTTGGTGGAGACGAAGCATATAAAGGATACTGGGCGCAGGATGCGGGATGCATCGCACTGATGAAAAAATTGAACATCCGTCATGTCGAAGATTTGCAGGGATATTTTATGAATCGGTTGGAAAAGATCCTGAAAGCAAAAGGGAAAAAGCTTCTCGGATGGGATGAAATTCTTGAAGGAGGAATATCTCCAGGTGCAACCATTATGAGTTGGAGGGGTGTTAAAAGAGGAATTGAAGCAGCACAAGCCGGACACGATGTTGTCATGACCCCGACAACATTCGCATATCTAGATTACAATCAAGGAGATCAAACGGTCGATCCGCCGATCTATGCAAGTCTTCGGGTGAAAAAGAGCTACAGTTTTGAGCCTGTGCAGGATGGTGTTGATGCAAAATATATTCTAGGCGGACAGGGAAATCTCTGGACCGAACAAATTCCGAATCTTCGTGCAGCACAATATATGATCTATCCACGTGCGTGGGCATTGGCAGAGGTCTATTGGTCGCCAAAAGAAAAAAAGGATTGGAAGAATTTTTCGCAGAGAATGGAAACACATTTCACCCGCGCCGATGCCGCTGATATCAATTACAGCCGCGCAGTGTACGATGCAATAATAAAAACCTCGTTACGAAATGATACACTGATTCTTACGATGGATAAAGAATTGTCCGATCTGAAAATATATTACACGATCGATGACACAATGCCCGATGACCATTCATTGCAGTATACGGATCCTCTTGAACTTCCCGATGGACCGATCACGCTGCGAGCAATCACCTATCGCAATGGAAAACCGATCGGTCATTTGATCACATTGAGTAGGGATGAATTGCTGAGGAGAGTTGGAAAATAAATATTTGGCTGCAAAAATTCACAACGGTTAGTCTGCGGAAATTATTAAAAGCAGAGCTTTTCAATAGATACCAGAGTGCCGGATCATTACAATTCTTCCGCATGATGTTTTACAACTCTTGCCTGTGTATGAAAGAGCACTTCTTCTGCGATATTCGTCGTGAGATCTGCAACGCGCTCCAAATTTCTGCTGATCCGTAAAAGTTCCAATCCGCCCTCAATGCTCTTCAGATCTTTTTTAATGAACTTGATTACCTGCGCATTCATCCCGCGGTTCAGCGCATCGATCCGATCGTCGCTTTCCAATACACTTTGCGCCAGCTGTGCATTCAAATGAATAAAGCTATCAAGCGCCTGCTGAAACATTTCTTTTGTAATTTTTGCCATGTTCGGAATTTCCAATAACGGTTCATTCTGGGGCGTTTCTGCTAACCGATATGCGGATTCTGCAATATTCACCGCATGGTCGCCGATCCGTTCAAGATCGTTGTTGATCTTTTGAATTGCCAATATCAATCGCAGGTCGCTTGCAACCGGCTGCTGCAATGCAAGAATGTCTACGACGCCGTTATCAATCTCGATCTCTAATTGGTTGATCCTCCCGTCTGACGAGATCACTTTCGACGCCAGTGCCGCATCGTTGTTGAGAACCGCGTCCAGCGCCTCTGTCAGATTTTGTTCGACCGCACTTCCCATTTTAATAACGTTGGATTTGAGTTGTTCAAGATCCCGTTGAAAATGTCGTTCCATATTTGTTGCCTCAAATAAAATTCAAAAAAACAATTTACGCGGAAACGCTAAGGAGCAGAAAAAATATTCATTATATTCTCCGCATCTCAGCGCTCAATCATTACTAACCGAACCGTCCTGTAATATAATCTTCCGTCTGCTTCTTTGCCGGTACCGTGAATATCTTTTTCGTCACATCATATTCGATCAATTCACCCATATAGAAGAATGCGGTATAATCACTGACACGGGCAGCCTGCTGCATGTTATGAGTAACAATAACGATTGTATATGTATTTTTCAACTCATAGATCAGTTCTTCGATCTTTGCTGTTGCGATCGGATCAAGCGCACTTGCCGGTTCATCCATCAATAATATTCCAGGATCGACTGCAAGCGCGCGGGCAATACACAACCGCTGCTGTTGTCCTCCGGAAAGAGATAATCCGCTTTTTGCAAGATCATCCTTCACTTCTTCCCACAGTGCAGCTTGTTTCAAGGAGCGTTCTACGATCTCATCCAATTTCTTTTTGTCGCTGATCCCATTGATACGGGGACCATATGCGACGTTTTCAAAGATCGACTTGGGAAACGGATTCGATTTCTGGAAGATCATCCCGACCTTTTTTCGGAGTTCCACAACATCCACTTGTTTATCGTAGATATTCACGCCGTCTAACAGAACATTTCCTTCGGTTCTCGAGTTTTCAATCAGGTCGTTCATTCTGTTCAACGCGCGAAGGAATGTTGATTTTCCGCATCCTGAGGGACCGATCAACGCCGTCACGCGATTGGCCAGCATGCCTAAGTTTACATCGTTGATCGCTTGTTTTTTTCCGTAATAGATATTGAGATGTTCGGTTTTTATCCGAACATCGGTGGGCAGCAAAGTTGTATTTGAGTGCGAATACATAATTTATTTACTTTTGTAGGTGCGGATGACAATCCGCACGGTCGAATGACCGTTCCAAGAACGTTAGGTTATTGTTCGTTTTCGTAATTTATACCGCAAAAAGATCGCTGAAAAATTTAAGATAAAGGTCAGGATCAACAATACCAATGTTGTTGCATATTGGATCCCCCGCGTTGCCTCAACATCCGGCGATTGTGTTGCCATAATATAGATATGATATCCTAATTCCATGAACTGATCCGAAAGTCCCGACGGAAGATTTGGAAGGTAATATGCAGCACCGGTAAACAAGATTGGTGCAACTTCTCCCGCACCCCGGCTCACCGCAAGAATTCCTCCCGTCAACATTCCGGTGATGGAATTTGGTATCACCACTTTCCTAATCGTCTGCCATTTTGTAGCGCCGAGTGCAAGCGATGCTTCGCGCAATTCTCTTGGCACGGTTTTGATCGCCTCTTCAACAGACACAATCACTACAGGAAGTGTCAATAATGCCATTGTTAAACTTGCCCACAGAATATTCGGTTGACCCCAGTGCAGTTCACCATCACTGTACATTGCGCTGTCAACCCCTGTCCCGATAAATTGAATGAAGAAACCGAGACCAAACAATCCGAACACGATTGCGGGAACGCCTGCGAGTGTGTTCACTGCAAACCGTATCATCCGAGCAAGAATCGATTTTTGACTTGCATATTCGCTCAGGTAGATCGCCGTCATGGTACCGACCGGCACTCCGGCAATAGACATGATCATTACCAACAGGAATGTTCCGACGATTGCAGGAAAAATTCCACCCTTGGTCATCCCCTCTTCCGGTGAACCGAGTAAAAAATCTTTCGTTATACTTGACCATCCGCCGCCGATAATATTGGTCATAACAATAACAACTGCCGCAATAATGATGAATGCAAAGAATGCAGTAGATCCGTACACCAATCCGCCGAGGAATTTTTTCTTGGTCATCAGTTCCCCCTGAATTTTTTCATCAACCGCTGTCGGATAAATATTTCGGCGATCGCGTTTAACGTAAAGGTGAACAGAAACAGAATTGAACCAATCAGGAACAATACGTTATAATGTGTTTCTCCAAAAACAACTTCGGCCATCTCTGCACCGATCGTGGCAGACATTGTACGCACCGGTTCGAACGGATTTGCCGAAAGAAGCGCAGCGTTCCCTGTTGCCATCAGCACGATCATCGTCTCTCCGAATGCTCTGCCAATACCGAGTAAAATCGCTGCAAAAATTCCCGGCGTGGCTGCCGGAAGAATTACTTTTAAGGCGGTTTGCCATTTCGTTGCACCGAGTGCAAGGCTGGCTTCGGTGAGAGATTTTGGAATTGCAGTGATTGCATCCTCGGAAATTGTATAAATGATCGGAATAACGGCAAGTGATAGCGCCAGACCGCCGACGAATGCATTCAACCGGTATTCAAGACCGAACATATCCTGAACAAAAGTTGCGAGAACAACCAATGCAAAAAAACCGATCACGACCGAGGGAAATCCTGCAAGGATTTCTATCGCCGGTTTTAATGTTTCTTTTGCCCACCTCGGTGCAAAAGCCGCCGTGAACAATGCGGCGAGGATTGCGATCGGCGCTGCAAAAAAGATTGCGATGAATGAAATTTTCAAACTCCCAACAATCAGCGGAAGCAATCCATATTTCGGTTTACCGGAAATCGGCTGCCATCGATCGCTTGCAAGGTTTTCAACTGTCACACCCTCTGCTGGGGAGATTTTTGTTTTTTCTTTTTCTTCTGCGGCACGCTCAGCTTCACTTAAGACAATATCACCGTACGTTTCCTGCTCTCCCAGTTCCTCCATCGAAACAGCAGGTTCGGGAGCAGAAAATATAGGAAGTGTTTCCCGAAACACAAAAACGAAGATCAACACGATAAATGCAAACGAAATGAACGCGGTTGCTGTGATCAGCTTTTCCGCCAGAAATTCGCTTAAGCGGAATCGCTTTTTCAACATAGTGTTTGTAAATTTTTTAGGAGTTTCCATTTATATTTCTAAGAAATTCATGGAATACTATCGCAATGGAAAATATCCGACTTTTACCACAATGCTTTGTCCTTCTTCGCTCAAGATCCAGTCAATATACTCCTTCATTGCACCGGTCGGTTTGCTTTTTACATACATGAACAAGAACCGAGTGATCGGATATTGTCCCGATTTCACATTCTCTGCATTCGGTAAATATGCCGGAGAATTTTCATCGGCTTTTACGGGAACTTCACGAATTCCTTTAGCATACGCTGCTCCGCCATAACCAATTCCATTCGGATCCTTTGAAACAGCGTTTACCAGAGCCGCTGTTCCAGGCATATTCTGGCAACTCGGAGAATAATCTTCATCATCAAGAACGTTCTCTTTGAAATACACATATGTTCCGGAATTGTTCTCGCGGCTGTATAGAATAATACGTGAATCAACTCCGCCAACTTCTTTCCAGTTGGTGATCATTCCGGTATAAATGTCTTTCACTTGTTGTACGGTCAATTCTTTGATCGGATTCTTTTCACTGACGTAAATTGCTATACCGTCTTTTGCGGTTTTAATTTCTACGCCAAGACTGCTGAATCGATGCTTTAATTTTTGTTTCTCACCCGGCTTCATTGGACGTGACGCATTGCAAATATCTGTTGTGCCGTTGATTAGCGCAGAAATTCCTGTTCCAGAACCGCCGCCGGTTACTTGAATGGTCACGCTTGGACTCTTTTTCATGTACATTTCTGCCCATCGCTGCGCGAGGATCACCATGGTATCCGAGCCTTTTACGGTAATCACTTCACCGGCAAACAAGAACGTTGAGAGTGTTGCTAATAATAATAGTGCAATAATTTTTTTCATTATTTTTTCCTTTGAAATTTCGACAGATGACAAATATTCTTGCTTGTTCAATAAAACTGGAAAGACGGGATTATCTGTTCTTTTGTATTAATACGGGAAACGATACTGAATTCTGAAAGTGAAGACGTTATCTTTTACATCGCTTTTATATGGAGTCAATGCAGCATTCGTTGTAGCACTGTTCACCGTTTCATTCTCAACTATTTCATAATAGAATGTAAACTTCACATTATCATCCAAATGAAATAAATATCCGATGCCATATGTACTATACTTCAAATCCCCCAAAGTAGTTGACTTTCCTGCCGTACCAATATCGTTTCCTTTGATTTCGCTGTTCGGGTCGAACACATCATACCGAAATAATGCCTGATGTTTTGTACCGATGTTCTGCAAGAGGCTGACATAATAACCGTAAATTTTTCGTTGATATAATGACGTTACCGTCCCCCCGGGGTTATAAAAACTGTTTCCTGTTGATGTCCCTGGTTGTGAACCAAAATTGTATTCGCCGCGGATAGAAATTCCTCCCAGCGATGGGATATCATAAATGACTTGCGCATCAACTCCGAGATATTGTCGGTTATAATTCTTTCCGGTATTGGACGTTGTTGAATCAACGAGAAACTGTTTTTGTGATTCTCCAAATGTATAAATAAATTTTGAATTACTTTTTACGCTTCCTTGATAAAATGATAATCCGCCGTCAAATGCAAAATTGATCTCGTCAAACGGAAGAATAAATCCTGCTCGTCCAATAATATCTTTGCTATTGTCATTCTCATTCGCTGTCGGGAGCACGCCGTTGAACACGCCGAGTTTTAAATTATAATTCGTCCAATTGCCAAGTTCGGGTGCAAATTCGATCATTGCGCCAAGTTCTCGTTCACCCGGAAACAATGTCTGAGACATTCGCGAACGTTCAGGCGTTTCACGAAAATTGGATGAATACGCTACTTCAAATCCAAACGGACGATCGAAAACACCCATTCTCATATTCCAACTTTTTACCCACGGATCTTTGATGTTGATGTATGCATCTTTAATACCCAAACCATTTTGGGTGACATCAAATTGTAATACGTATTGCGAAAATGTAAGATCGTTCTCAAATTGTATCTTTAATCGTCCGCGACGAACTTGAAACCGTGAAGCAACATTGTTCGGAAATGTACCCCCGGCAAAATTACCTATTGGATACATGGCGCTTCCAATACCATCTGATCCTTGATACTGTGTCTGCATATATCCGCTAAATTTTAGTTTGCGGGCAAGATCAAGATAACTTTTCATATCTAGAAGTATTTCATTCACGCTTTCGTTGTTCAATTGTAACTGTTCAATTTGTTCCTGCAGTTCTTTTTGAGAAACATCTGACGTGTCAGGATTTTCCTCCTGCGCGAATATAGTAAGATGAAAAAAAATTAGTGCGATTAGAAGGGAAAATAATGATTTCACGTTGTTTTCCTTAACAAATACTTGAATATTTACGCAATGTCAAGAAAATATTAAAAATAGATTATTAATGAGTTACCGGAATGTTACGAAATTGTTAACGAATATCGAGAAGGGATTACGTTGGTTAAATCTATCGTATAGTTCATTGAGGGAATCATCTCTTGATTGATCAAAAAAAGTCACTCAAGCAGTGAATCTTCCAGCTTATATCCAACACCTTTTATGACAGTGATGATGTCTTTTTCTTTCACTTTACCGATTTTCATTCGAATATTGCTGATGTGGGTATCAATTGTTCTTGGATGGTCTAATGATTCCACTCCCCACGCAAACCGGGAAATTTCTTTTCGCGAATGGACTTTTCCATTGGTACTCATCATGAGATATAAAATTAAGAATTCAGTTTTTGTTAAACTGATTTTTATTCCATTCTTAAGTACAATGAAACGTTCAGGATCAATTGTGATTTGATCGATCGAGATTTGTTTCATATTTTCAACGAATGAAATTGTCATCGTAATTGTAAAGGTGTATTCAATCGCTCATCGTCTATTATGTTTCCTTAAGATACAAGCTTTGTGTTTATACCAAATCAATTTAATGTTATATTATTGTAACCAAAAAATCCAATATCTGATGCAACCGATCATAATTCAAATCATCTTTATCTGTTTTTTCGCTTGCAATGTATTTGCTCAATCAGGTCTTTTGCCGTTTCAATCAATATCTCCCGACTCAATAAAGAAACATATTTTTGTTCTAGGAAATGATTCTCTTGCAGGACGTGGGACTGGTTCAATAGGATGCGAAAGTGCTGCATGGTATATCTCCAAAGCTCTTCGTTCTTATGGAATTCGGAATATATCAACTTCTGAGAATTATTTTCAAACATTTCCTCTGCATGGGAGCACACCGATTGAAGGAACAAAATTTAGCCTATTTGCGCCAAAGGATTCCTATACGCTTCGTCTTCAAGAAGATTATGTTCTCTATTCTGCAGGAGCACAAACATTTATCCCGACATCGGTACGACTGATTTTTGTTGGCTACGGAATAATCGCTCCGGAATTTGATTACAACGATTATCAAAATATCGACGTAAAAAATGCGATTGTCGTTTTTCTTTCTGGTGAACCAAGATCTACCAATGATTCATTCTTCGACGGAGAGCGGTCGACTGTTCATTCATCCTTTGTCACAAAGCAAAAGATTGCTCTCGCACGCGGAGCAAAAGGGAGCATTCTTTTAGCGAATCCGAATGACCATTCTATGGATGATTGGTACGAACAACAACGAGAATTTCTTTTTGAAGAGGTCCGTTTGCTTTTTTCCCCATCAGAAAATATGAACATCCTTTTAAATCCAAAACTCTCCTCCTTTCTTTTTACAGATGCTCCATATTCTTTTGACGAGGTTGCATCATTTGACAAGAATGGAACAATGCGGTGTTTTCCGCTTGTTCTTCGGGCTGGTTTTCAGGGAGAATTTAAGGAACGGGATTTTCTTTCATCCAATGTTGTCGGAATGATTGAAGGAAGTGATCCGGTGTTAAAAGAAACATATGTTGCCCTGAGTGCTCACTATGATCATCTGGGTATTGGCTTGCCGGTTGACGGAGATTCCATTTATAATGGAGTCTTTGATAATGCTTCCGGAGTCTCCGCATTACTCGAAATTGCACGAGTGTTGTCGTTGAATCCGCAACAACTGAAACGCTCGATCATTTTTTTATTTTTAACAGGCGAAGAGCGGGGGTTTCTCGGATCTCAGTTCTATTGTCACAACCCCGTTGTTCCATTGCACAAAACAATTGCCAATATAAATATCGATGGGATATCACTCTTCGAAAAAATTCGATCGGTCATAGGCATTGGAGCAGAACTGTCCACCTTAGGTGAAATGCTGCAGGAAACAGTACAATCGCATAATTTATTTTTGGATGAAATTCCGCAGGATATGTTTCGACCTGATCAATTTCGAAATTCTGATCAGTTTATGTTTGCACAGGCGGGAATCCCTTCACTGTTAATTGCTGAAGGATTGCACTATGAATCGACTTCCTATCACGACGGTATTAACCGCTATACGAGATGGACGGAAGAACGATATCATACACCGACCGATGATCTGCACCAGCACTTAAACTTTGCTGCCGCAGCCCAGCATTCATCGTTGATCATGAATTTTTCTATCTCATTGGCAAATGGAAACATAGAACCCCAATGGTATGATCATTCACCGTTTCTGAACGCCCGTTTACGATCTATTTCGGAGCAGAAATGAAAAGCGTTACCTTTGCTGCAGTTCTTCTGGTATTATATATCGGATGTTCTTCACAATCAGCATCAATAAACACTAAGCCGAATAATCTTCGCATAAAAGGTTCTGATTCGATGCTGCTGCTCGTACAGCGATTAGCAGATCGTTATATGATGCTGCATATCGGAACATCAATTTCGGTTGACGGAGGCGGGAGTGTTGTAGGTATTGAAGCGTTGATCAACGGTACGACAGAAATATGTGCTACATCTCGTCCATTTTCCAATGAAGAAGTTCAACAATTGGCACAGCGGCATAATTCAATTGGTATTTCCATTTTGGCTGCAAAGGATGCATTAAGCATTGTCGTTCATCCTTCTAATCCTGTTTCAAACCTATCGACCAATGAAATCAAAGATATCTTTTTTGGAAAAATTACAAACTGGAAGACGGTTGGCGGGAACGACCTTCCAATAACATTATACAGCCGTGAACCGAATTCCGGAACATATCTGTATTTTGAAGAGCATGTTCTTCTGGGTGAACCCTATTCTGATAATTGTTTGGTGATGCCGGGAACTCATGCAATTATCAGTGCCCTTATACAGGATTCATCGGGGATTGGATATAGCACATTTGCATATGCCAATACTGTAAAGCGTCTTTCGGTAAACAATGTTGCACCAACACCGGAAAATGTGCGCAATGGAACATATCCTATATCGAGGTATCTATATTTTTATACAATTAACCAACCCGAAGGTGAGATCAAGAAGTTTGTTGACTGGGTTGTTGGACAAGAAGGTCAAAGAGTCGTAAAAGCAAACGGCTATATTCCATTGTATGATACGGAATGATTTTCAATCCTTATCGGAATAAACAAAAAGGCATCACTCTTCAGTGATGCCTTTTTTATTGTGCGTAAATTTCAGAAATATTATTTCAATAACATCATTTTTTTAATCTGAACAAAATTTCCTGATTGCAATTTGTAAAAATATATTCCTGATGCCAGATCTGATGCTTCAAAAGTTACCGCGTACGATCCTGCATTGGTATAGGAATTTGCCAGCGTTGCAACTTCACGACCAACCATATCATAGACTTTCAATGAAACATTCCCGGCGTTTGGAATAGAGAAATTAATGGTTGTCGTTGGGTTGAATGGATTCGGATAATTTTGTGACAGTGTATAGTATTCCGGAACAGCATTAGCAACAACCTGATTTTTAATCGAAGTCGAGATAAATGGATCTACGACATATGGTGCACCATACGTAAGCTGCTGTGGATTCCAAACAGCCCAGCCGCGAGTCCAATCATTTTTGCCCATTGCTCCGCGGAATGTTGTTGCGGTAAAGAATGGATCTGCAACACGCGCGTGAACAAATGACGCTCCGTTTAATGCTTGTGAACCATCTTTCGGTAAAAATTCAGGATTATTCTGATCAAATGGATTCATCAACATTGCATCGGCCGGTTCGGCAAGCAGCGTGTTTCCTTTTGCTGCGTTAGTACCCCATGCGTTGATATCGAACGTTCCGTTGGACGATGTTGTAT
>JFJP01040423.1_pt1 | contig 11252 bp, 10 predicted proteins | sample 431651 | NCBI WGS metagenome assembly JFJP01 (sample SAMN02602958, study PRJNA72255) | Microbial mat metagenome, whole genome shotgun sequencing project. | biome: fresh water; feature: sink hole; material: water; isolation source: purple microbial (photo- and chemosynthetic) mats found in... | reverse complement strand
AAAAGAAATTTAACATATATATAAGAAATAAATTTTGATTTTTTTTACCATTGGGTTGCGTATGAATCCATCCCAATGGCTCCATATTCTTCAAATATTCTGTATCTGGCATCTGTTGTGGCAAAGTTACGCTTAAATTATTTCCCACTTGTGGAATCATCACAATGCATCTAATTTCTTTAACGAAGTTATTATCCTTTGGTGATACTCCATATATATATCCTGCTATTTGTGTTCTCAAATCAGCAATCGCAATGAATTTTTTTAGAATATTCTTTGGCAACACATAGGTGAAACCAGTTTCTTTATCCTCGGAATTCACATAAATATGATTGGTTCTCAAATGCAAATTTGTTGCCGAAATCGCTCTTACTCTCCAATCACTATGTGATCTGAAAGTTTGCTGTTCATATGGTTTGGTTGTTGTGGTTAATATTTCTTCTCCATGAACATTTACCGTTCTTGTTGTAACTGCAGTCAATTGACTACTTTCTCTTTGTTTTTCCATTTCTGCGATTTGTTGTTTTTGTAATGAAGGCGGCGCAATATCCATTCCTAAAATAATATCTCTAATTTCACTTTGTGTCAATGATGCCACATTCACATTGTTCTTTTTGCCATAATCAGCAACGATCAAATTTTTTAAATCAACTTCCACCTTTACCCATTCATCATCGGTTAATGTGGGCCAAATATGATTTGGTTGAGTTATGGTGTTTTTATCAGGTTTGAGAATGATTCTAGCTCGTTCATTGTTTATATGTAATGCTCTAAGAATCAGAATAAGACGGGAGAAAGCTGTATAACTTGAAATAGATTTCAACCAATCATCGAAAAGATTGAACAAGACCATTTGGGGCTCTGTGGCTTTAAGGATAAGATCACCGAACTTTTCGATTTTGAGACAAGCTTGAAATGGCAACTGAAGTTCACTTCCTTTAATAACAATATTGGGGAAATCTAAAAGATGGACTTCTAAAGGATCGAGCATTCCTTTTCTAAATAAAAATAATGATTTTTTTAAGAATTGCTCAATAAAAGAAATTAAAAAAAATTGACCTGGTAACAATAATTTGCCTAGGTTGTTCTTCTATAGGAAGACACCGAATCAAAGCAGCTACTTCTTCAGCAGTTTTCCATTTGGCCAATTGTCCAAGTCGTTTTTGTCCAGCCCAAACCGAAGTATGAATGATTTTGAGGAATAGCTGTCCAGTTCGAGGATTAAAAATGAAAATAGCCCCATTAATAGGTTTGGTGGTTAAATTTCCTTCGAAGGTTTTATGAATAGTGACTCGATAGACATTGGTATCATCCACAAACCAAATGATCTGATTGCTGAACAATTCAGCGTAATTCTGAGAGTTCAAATAGGGTTCTGTTGGCTCTGATGAATATAATTGTAATCCTTTTCTAATTCTTTCTCTTAAGACATATAAAGCAGGATTAGCCTTCATTATCTTATTCATTGCCTGTTGGATCAAGGTTTTGACTCCAGGGAACCAGTTCCCAAAAGCACTATGCAAATTGTATGCTAAATCTAAAGCAATCAGTGCTCCAGTAGGTGATGGATACAAAGAAATATTATCTGTTGTATAATCAAGGAATTTTGCTCTTCCATATCTTTCAATATCATGTGAATCATAATCTCCCCATCTTAATTGTACATCAATCCAATATTTAGAAGAAGTAGTCCCATCGAAGGAATCCTTATTATCATGTAATAAAGAAGGCTTGCTGACTTGCCATTTAAAAGCCGCAAAGAGAAGTATATCAGCACAGGAAGAATTCATCTTATAACTTTTTCGTGGATGGATTTTTTCATTCTGAACCGTTTCAATCTCTAAGCTTTCTAGCTCCATATCAAACACTTGGCAAAGATCCATTACCACACTTTCATGTATCTTTTGCCAAAGATGTGCTCTGAATATCTGTATTAATGAGATCTTGAGTGTTGGGATTTTTCCATGCATGAAGATTCCTGTCAAATCCAATTGCACTTGGAAACCAATATAAACATTAGCTCTATTAATCGTAGGAGACCACCATAACGTGAATCTTCTGTTGGGAATCTGATTCAAACCTGATCTTTGAGCATGGGTTAATTTCTTATATTTCATTGATTCTTCAAAACCTGATGCTTTTTCCCAAAACAATCCTTCCCAAGTGGGGAAATATGTGCCTTTGAACAATGTATGTTCCAAAATGCCTTCAACACCTCCCAAAGCCTGAATCATATCAGTTCTATAATTATTTAGATTCCATAATTTCCCATCATGTCTTTGATGAGTCCACCAAAAGGGATTCTGTTTCAAAACTTGATATTGTTTAAAATCTTGTCTAACTCTCCATCCCTTATCATAAGCCAAAGTCAATCTATCCTTCTGAAATAATGTATTGATTCGAGGAATACCATGATCCCAACTATCTTCAAGATCATCCAATGTCAATCTTCTGTTCTGGGCCTGAGCTTCTTGTCTCTTTAAGGCATATTCAGCCCATACTCTTTGTGAATCAATAAACTCAGATTCCCATGTTTGTATATATCTATAGAGATTAGGAATTAATTGATCTTCTTCATGGCTCATCCCAGCTCTATAATGTGTGATTCCTGTTTCAGTTTGTTTAGAATATCTCAAATCTGATTGAGGGATCAAAATATGTCCCATACTAAGCATTCCTAAACCCCCTAATTCTTTCGGAGTGTAGAAAACAACAGGAGGAAAACGTGAAGGCATCTTTGAATTCAACCCAATTTTTATTCGAGTTTGGATTTTATTCTCGCATTTCACCAAAAGATCTAGAATTTGTTCAGTATGGATTACACTTTCTCTGAAATAAGTCATCAAACCGATTAACGTTGTATTCCATTTATTGGCAATTTTGGTGAAGGTTGTTGAGCCAGACGCCATTAAAATTTGACGGACTCTATTCTCGAATTTTCTTAAGCTTTCCTCATCGACTCTTAGAAACGCTTGTGCTGTTATTTCCTTTGTATTTTCGTTCTGCAGCTTCCAAACACCATCTTTTTGAGTGAATTCCTCATTATAAGCTCTTATTTTTGGTAAGATTCTCACCTCAAACCCACACATATTAAATAAGAAATTTGGATTGTCCTTTGAATAAACTGAAACAAAGGATTTATCCCAGACAATTGTCGTTAAACATCTCGGCAATCTATTTTTTATTTCCCAAAAGACTGCACGGCCAAGATTCACATCATGTTTCATCAGTCTCATACGACAATCTCTTGGCCAGCATTTCTTGTTATTATAACCAACGATGTTTTCATTGTTCGGATCTGGGTTTTCAGTTAAATAACGCTGGATTAGATCTCTGGCTTCATCAGCATTGAACTTAAAAACCACATATAATTGATCAATATATCGGAAATATAGTCTTATTGGATGCTTAATTTCAGTGTCTCGATCTTTAAACGTCATAAACTCATTGGGCTGATTCGCAGGACCTGCTAGTTCTGAGGCTCTGGTTAACCCAAGTACCAAAAGATCAAGTACAAGTCCATAATATTGGAATATAAAGGAGGTAAACTGTAAACCATGAATAAGTCCATATGAATTAGTATGGTTCATATCCTTATAATTTATCACAATATTGTTTTTTGTAGTCATGTAATCAGCGATATTATGATCCACAATAAGTCGTAACAACCTGTTCAATAAAGTTAAATCAACTTTCTCAAACACTTTCTCGAATTTCGTCTCCAAAAGCACTAAACATTGACCATCAGAAGTATCCCAAACTCCTGAGAGATTATTAATGCCTTGACACCATTTATAGACTAAAAGTGGCGGTGGCTCACTATCTGAAGGTTTAATCCAATTGGGAAATAGTCTTCTTTTGTCGGCTTCATACCAAAGATATTGATCTAAATAAGCATCAGTTATTTTTTCTAAGGGTTCTATTTCAAAAACTGGCACCAAATGACTGTAAAGATCCATGAATTCTATTTGAACCTCCTTAAAAACCCTTTGAGTTAATAAATGTCTTTTCACTCTGGATAAAGCTTCATGAGGATTATCATAAGCTTGCTCTATAAGCGCTAATTCTTCTCTTTGTGATTGATTCAATCTAGTTTTGACACTATAAGCTTCTTTCAATCTTTCTAAAGCCAACACAAAAAGCTTTGTATCATGTTTATAATTCACAGGAGGAAATGGAATATGCACGAATTTCCTACTTTCAAGCCAATGCACTGTCGTTGTATATATTGCAACAGCCTCTTCTGCACTTAAATATGGTCCATCTTTCAAATAATTATGTTGTCTTTCTTGTTCAGCCTTCAGCCAAAGTCTTGTCAATCTTCCCAAATTCTTCTTGCAAACAGTTTTATCAACTGTAGCACCTCTTCTAATTCTTTCTCTATTATAATATGCTGCATTTGTCCACCAATCTGCCTTCGCTTTCACATACCTTAGAATCATATTCTCAATAGGACCTGGTAATCCTGGCACTTTCCAGGGTATATTAGCTTTCCAACATCTCCAAGCTTCAGATAAATGCTGTAGTATTGTTTTAGCTTTATTAGCTTTTACCCCTTGAGGCATCATATCTGTAATATCGAGCATAACAGCTGCTCTTAATTCGAGATCAAACTGTGATTCAACTCTTTGTTTTGTCACATTTTTAGCAATACCTTTTGAATGCCTACCTTCGAATTGTCTGGCCAGAAGATTGCCTAACCAACGTTCTAATAAAGGTATTATTCCTCTCATAAAGAATAGCCATACACGCCACATTGAGAGCCAAAACCCACACCCTGGTCCTTTGCCAACAGGTCCTGTATTGAAGCGATAATAGATCAAATGTTTGAGGTCTTTGCACATGCGAATTTGTCTCATAAGACGATATTTGTAACGGTACATGCCTGTTAATTGTCCAACATGTGAAAAAATATATTGAAGACCATCTGATAATTGAAAGGCGTCGACATTCCCGAGACGATATTGAACATGAGAATCAACAACAAGTTTTGCAAGACGCAAAATCTCACGACAAAGATGAAAAGCATTCCCAAAACGAGATTTTTTTCGTTCTTTGGTTGTTAACGTTTTGACAGGCTTTAGATTGAAATTATAGTCCAAATGCAAATAATTCAGGTTTTTACGATGAATCAATAGATTTAGCATATTGTAACCCTGTCTGCAGACTTGAAGACCCACCTCAACCCAATCAAGCTCAGTATTTTGAAAGAATTTCGTGCTTGAAAAGGCCTTGAAAAGGGATTTCTTATTTAAGGCTTTGGGTTTTGCCTTATGCAAAGCATTTAGAACATAACATTTCAAAAGTTTTTGATAGCTGACTCTAACTTTGACAGGATAAGAGGGGTTGCATCGTTCTTTGAACCAGCTTGAGACTAAAGGAATATCAAAGGCTCTTCTTGTTTTGCCTGTTCTTTGATTGAAAGGCTTTGGAGCCCATAAAAGAGCAATCCCATTCGAAGTGTTCTTATCATGCAATGGTTCCTCTTTTAGAAAAGCTTCAAAAACTTCAGGCATTTCAATATTCTCGAGTTCACCTTCTTCAAATAAGTCCATTTCTGTGGTAGCTGCTTTCTTGTGTCTTTCAACTTTATAAGCTGATATTGGATTTATGATAGAATCGAAATAAAAAGCTGGCAATTCAGGATCCTCTTGCTTTATATAGACAATAACAGGGAAATGATAAGGACTCATAGCGACTTTTCTGGGACGATTGTTATATAGATGAGGAAAAGCGATCTTATATTCAGTTCTGATTTGATGTCTGATGATAATCTTGTTAATATCATTGAATTCATTCCAATCCTCATCCTCTTCATATAGATCTCTATATAAAGGCTCATATTTAGGACCACCAGGTATAGCCATATTCAATGCTTTTGCTGTATAAAAAGACTTCAAATCAAAGAGGTAGAAGTAATTCTTATCAACTAAATCACTTAATAATTGATTAGCTAAACGATAAAGATTTGACATTATCTCAAGGTTCAGGTTCCATCGTCTATAGCTTGGACCATTCACCATTTTCGTGAATTTCAGAGGTTGATGATCATAAAACCAATCGAAGACTGGATTATCTTCAGTTTCATCCAATTCCATTTGAATCGGCTCGAGAGGCTCCACATGCAAAACATTGTCACCATAATCCAGAGGAGGCTCCTCATCATCAAAAGGAGGGAAACGCATTCGCTTGAAATGACGACGATCACGTTTTTCTCTTCTCATCCTGTAAAAATTGAAAAAAATTTAGTTATATTTTATAAATTTATTGAAACAAAGTTTAAAGTTTTTTTGGTCAGAAATAATTTTTTTGTTTGTTTTATTGACTTTTATTTTTAATATTTACCAAAAACAACAAAAAAGAAAAAAATAATTTAATGAAATTTTCTTGAATAAAACAAAAAAATCAGATATAATTATATCAAAAAAACAAGTTTTCTTATTGAAAAATAATTACTCTTTCATTAAAAAAATTTTAATTTTTTTTTTTTTTTATTTTGTTCAAATCTCAAAAAAATTTGCGTCAAAAAATTTTATGAAAAATCTTTTACATTATCCACATAGTCCCCCATTGAGCGGTGAAAACAGGTTCAACAACCAAAGGAATCTCATTCAAGAACGTGATAGCTCCTGTGATATGATAAAGAACCTTCACATTTCTCACCTGTTCCCATGGCATCAACATATTTTCCATAAGTTTATAAACAGCATGTGGGATATATTTCAAAGCTCCTAAATAAACTCTTTTATCATGTCTGTATTTCTTTGAAGACATATCCCCATGATCTTTAATGATTTTTCTAATAAAAACAAACCCTTTTTTTCTGATAAATCATAAGATTTTTACCTTAAAACTTCAGGAGGCATCATTTCTTTTTGTGCTTCAACATAACCGAATTTTCTTTTTTCTCCATAACGTTTTTGGTTTAATAGCTTCCATTTACGTGATTTCTCTTCTAATATCTCTTCATGCACTAAAGGTATCTGATTGGGCTTGTGCATTTGTAGAGATGGGTTAAAATGACTCATCAATACTTTATATTACAAAAATATTTAAAAAAATATATATAAATCTAGTATTATTTATGAATTTTGAGTTTTTTTTTTAATTAATTTAAAAAGAAGAAGTTTTTTTCAAATATTAGAAAAAATATTGTTTAAAAACGAGTTATAATCAAGTTCTCCTTGTGAGTTCAACTCCAAATCCTTTATTAATCCATCGACCTCTGAAGCAGGGATTTTTTCTCCCATATTTTGTAAAATGTTCCTAATTTCATTTATATGAATCATTCCTTTGTTTTTTCGATCAAAAATTTTAAAAGCTTCTAAAGATTTCTCTTGAATGTCTGAACCTTTCATTTTTTTCGACATTAGGACCAAAAACTCATCAAAATCAATTTCTCCATTCCCATCTTGATCTATTTCCGCTATTAAATCTGCAAGTTCAGCTTCTGTTGGGCTTTGACCTAAGGTTCGCATTACGACGCCTAGTTCTTTCGTTGAAATCGTGCCATCATCATTTCGATCAAATGATTTAAAGGCTTCTTTATATATTTGGATCTTTTCTGGAGATAGTAATTCGGAGTTCATTTTGAGTTTTGCAGTGTGGAGAGATTTTAATTTGTTTTAAAAAAAATTATGGTATTTTGGAATTTTTATTTGAAATTTATTATTGGAAGGGAATTCATTCTTTATGATAGAAATTTTTGGAAAAACCTTGTAAAAATTGGCTTCTTCAAATTTGTTTTTTAGTTTTATTTTATTTGAAATTTTTAATAAGAAAAAAACTTTTTAAATTTTTTAATTTTATTTTTCTTTCCCCACCTTCATTAACGCAAAAACATAAAATGGGGTAATTGTTTTCTGTTTATAAAACGACTGAAATTTATTCTTGCTTTTTTTCCATATTTATTGGCTCAATTTCTTCTTGCTTTTTCTCCTCATTTATTTCATTAATTGGCTCACTGACTTCTTGTTTGCCTTCCTCTGAATTTTTCTTCAATTCTTCAATTAAATCATTAACAAAATAATTTAATAATTCAAATTTCCATTAAATCTTACGTTCTTGAAATTCGTTTCCTTTCAATAAATTGCTAATTTCCTCTCTTGCCAGAAAGTTATGAAGTTTAGAGAGAAATTCCTGGAATCTTTTATCATTCAATGCTGAATAATATTCAATGATCTAAAAAATCACCCAAAATTTATTAAAAACAATAACAAAACATCAAACAATTTAAAAAAACTTAAAATATTTTTTATCTATTAACGTTTTGATAGCATGACATCAATTCCTTGATTAGTGAAATTTCGATTTTCTCTTCTAATTTAACCTCCAATTTTTGAGACGTTATCAAAAGCCTCTCAATGTTTATTTGCTCATAAGCTTTGATCGTTACATCTTCAATTGTCAGATCTGGCTGCTTTATTATATTTTTATTGACTTTAACTCCAAAATTCTTCATATTTTTTATCAAATCTGTTAAAAATTTCATTGAATTCTCGATATTTAAAATCTGCAAAACTCCATCCTTTTTAAAGAAATTCGATTCTGTTTTTTATCAAAATTTAAAATAAACCTTCTTTTGCGAATCTTTCCAGGTTAAAATCAATGTATTTTCATCTTCTTTTCTTCTGGTGATATTGATAAGGCTTTGTAAATTGGCCCATGAAACCAATTTCAATAAACTTTTCTTATTATCAATGATCTCGAAATTAAGTAAACTGCAATCTGAAATCATCACATACCTTTAAAAAAAATGAATTTTCTTTCAAATGAAATAAAAATTATAATTAACAACCTACTTGAGGTTTTATTATTGCTCAATAGTTCCACACCCTGAAAACAAATTATTGTCTCCATTCCCAAAAAGTCGTCTAAATTATAAGTATGTCCCAAATGATAGGCTCCATAGCTTTGCAAAGCAAATTTGTCATTTGATTTCGAAAAAATTTCCCTCTTTTTCAAAAAAATTTCAAATTTTTTTTCTTTTTTAATTAAAAAAATGGATAAATACAAGAAAATTAGGGATCATAACAACGATTTCATTAAGAAGAATTGAGGGACACCTTAAATAATGGGAAAAATCTTTATTAGAATAGGAAATTTCTGAAGTTTTACCATATTTTTCGGACTATATCTGCGAGATAATCTCTCCCATCAGCTAAACTTGGCTTGGTAAACTTGATTTCATAAAACAAAGAAATAAAGACATTTATCAAATTTTTCAAGGATTATACAGAATTTTTGCAAGTCACTTTGGGGAAAATAAAAGGATATTTCGTTTCAAGCAAAATCTCAAAAAATATGGAAGGATTGCTTTCAATGATCTCTGGAACTTTTTCTTTGAGGAGCTTTTTGGACAATTCAATCTAAAATTTATATCAGGAATTAATGAATAAAGTTATATTTTATGTTGTTTAAACCATGATTTTAAGACCTAAAACAGAGTTTTGCAAAGAAATCTTGTATTCTTCTTGATTTAAATCTTTGAGTAATTGGATTTCTGAAAAAATAGGATGATTATGTTTTGGGGATTTGAGACAAACCTTTTTTGACTCTTTTGAATTGGATATCGCCTTCAAAATTTTTTTTTATGATATGCTCATAGCTGCTGATTGCAATTTGCATTTTTTTAAAAACTAATTTTTTTTTGAGTTATTTAATTTTCCAAAAATTTTTTTCTTTTTTTTCTGTGAATGTCAATCCAAAAACCTATTTTTTTGTTGTTCACTTTATTATTTTAACCAAAAAAAAATTAAAAAATAATTTTCCTTTAAATCACCTAAGAAAATTATAAAAAAAACAGAAAATAATTAAAATTTTGAAAAAAAACTCATGAATCCTTTTCGATTCCCAATCACCTCCCTTCTGGGTCCAAACTCTTTTCTTTCCTTCGAGCCAATGAACCTCATCATAGAACCATCTGAAAATTGTGGTGGTTTATATTTAGGCAATTACGAAGCTGCATCTGACGTAAGTCTCTTAAAAAAACATGGCATTCGAGCGGTTTTGACAGTGGCAGCTGATTTGAAACTGATTTACCCTGAAGGCTTTTTTCATGAGAAAATATCAGCTTTAGATATGGTTTCCTATGATTTGAGCAAACATTTCAGTAGATGTTTTGATTTTATTGATAAATATAGGGCTGAAACCAATGTTTTAGTCCATTGTTTAGCTGGAATTTCTCGAAGTGCCACTATCGTAATAGCTTATTTAATGAGAATGAACAAATCTGGATTCGATCAATGTTTTAGTTTTGTGAAGAAAAGAAGGAAAATAATATATCCAAATCCTGGCTTCATAAGGCAGCTAAAAATTTTTTCTAGTCAAATAAATGGGAAGAATGTGGGAATTATCGATAAAAACAGAAGCCAAAGCAAAGCTAAATTTGATGAAAGTCAGAATAATTTGAGAAGTTTGAGCTTAACGACTCTTCATAAAAAACAACAAGAACCCATTAATTTTAAAACACCGCAAAAAAGCTACAATTATTTTAACGTTAATTTTAATTCCAATGCTCTTGAAAAGAATAAAACTGTGGTTAAACCTATGGTTGCCAATGCTCCAATCATCAGAAATCCCAATGATTACATTAAAAACCCTTATATGCAAAATTTGTCCAAATCAAATAAGAAAGAATCAACAACCAACAAACTCACAGGGAAATTTATGACACCAGCTACAACAAAGAGCAAAATCCCGGAATACAGCAATTTTTTGATTTTGAAAAGCAAGAAAATTTAACAATTTTTTTAATTAGAAAAATAAACGATCTATAAATTTTAAAGAATTTATAACGTTTAAATTTGAATATAATTTTCCTTATAGTGAAAAACCATTTAAAAATTCCAAAAAATAAATAATGAAGCTCAGGTATTAATTTTTTTTCATTTATAAATAAAATTATTACGGAACAACTTCCGAAAATGGAATTTTGTATTCGTTTTTTATTGGGTTTTCTTTCTCGAGAACTTAAATTCATTTTATTTTATTATATAATTTTTTTATATGCAAAATTTTGCATTTAAATGCAAATTTAATTCAAAAAAAAAATATTTGTTTTATTAATTTTTTTTTTTTTTAAATTTTTTTTTTTGAATTTTTTTTTTTTTAATGATAAAATAATTCAAAAAGAAATTGAAAAACATTAACAATTAAATAAAAGATAAATCATTTTAAATTGATAAGCCAAAATTTACCAAATTTAAAAATAAAAATTTAAAAAAATGGAAAAAAATCAAGAAATCTCTATT
>JFJP01033636.1_pt1 | contig 11253 bp, 12 predicted proteins | sample 431651 | NCBI WGS metagenome assembly JFJP01 (sample SAMN02602958, study PRJNA72255) | Microbial mat metagenome, whole genome shotgun sequencing project. | biome: fresh water; feature: sink hole; material: water; isolation source: purple microbial (photo- and chemosynthetic) mats found in... | reverse complement strand
AAACGGTTTTTATGGGGGTTTGAGGAAGAAGATCATCGCTTGGGCAGGAACGCCCGAGGGTCGGAGCAACCAGTGGATTGACTATCTCCTGCTCCTGCCAGACCTTTTTCACCTCCTCTGCGCGCTCGCGCTAGACCCCGAAATCCCGTCCAAACACAAGGCGAAGATCGCTGTGGCACTCGCCTACATTGTTAGTCCCTTCGACTTGGTGCCCGAGATCGTGCTTGGTCCGATCGGTCTCTTGGACGACTTGGCACTTGCCGCTTGGATCCTGAACGGGATATTCAACGAAGTGGAACGATCCATCGTGCTCAGGCACTGGAAAGGTCAATCCGACCTGCTGGGAACGATCCAAACCCTCACCGCCACCGCCCACGAAACGCTCGGCGCTGGAGTGTGGAAAAAGATCAAGGAGTTGACTGGGAAAAAGTGAGCTGTTTTGGGAAATATCGGATGTCGAAGGGAAGAGGAAGAATTGCAGAAAGCACAAGGAAAACGGATAACCTGTGGGTTCTCAAAAGTGATTGACAAAGGTGGGAAATCCCACAATCTCTAGGGATGCCTACCATGGAAAATGCTCTAAAAAAACGAACGGCTATCTCTGTTGTTCGGGATTACGATGTCGCGATGGATGCCAAACACCGCATCAGCCTGCGCGGTGCCCCCAACAAATATTTCCATGTGAAGGAGCTTTCTAACGGGTGCTATTTGTTGGAACCTCGCCTGCTCGTCTCCCCCGATCTCCTTTCATCCCGCACGAGAAAGATGTTGGAGCAGTCGGTCACAAACCTGAAAAAAGGTAAAGCCTCCGCCCCCCTCGACCTCGACTCCTTGACGGGATTCTGATGAATCGGGCTTTCCGCATCCGTATGGGACAGCCAGAAATGGAGTCATTCTGGATGGATTTGTTAGCGAGGAAGCGTCTTGAAAAATTAAATCGGGATGAAGATAAGTTCTTTACTAGACTGGTCAAAGCACTCGATTTTTTGAGCCTCAATCCGAGGCACAACAGCCTATCCACCCACGAAATATCCGATCTGAGCCGTAAATACGGGATGAAAATTTTCCAATCGTATCTCGAAAATCATACCCCAAGAGCGGGGCGGATTTTTTGGGCTTACGGTCATGATGTGGGAGATATAACCATTCTGGCAATAGAACCCTATCCTGAAGATAAGCGGGGTGCTTACGAACGCATTCAATTATCTGCCATGCCCAGAACGGCAATCCCGTCCAAAAAGAAGAGGTAGCGGCGAGGGAAGAATTGCAGAAGGGAAGATGGGGGATTGAAGAAGAGAAAAGAGAAAAAGGGGTAAGAGAAAAAGAAGACGCGGAGCGTAAGAGCGTAGCGCAAGCATCCCTGCTTGCGTCTTCTTCAACACTTAAACTTCAAAGGAGAGAGTATACCACGGAGGCGCAGAGGCTCTTGGAAGTGTCTAAGTTTATCTTGTGAAATCGTGTTTATGTGATACTGTGAACCTATGAAGAACATTACCATCGCTCTCGATGACGAAACTTACCGCAAGGCTCGCATCGTCGCCGCCCAGCGGGATGCCTCGGTCTCTGCGCTCGTGAAAAAGTTTATCCTCACGCTCACGGCGGAGACGCCTGCGCCCCGTGATTTGAAACAGGAGCAGGAGATCTTTCTCGATAGCCTCTGGAAAAAATATCCTGACTTTTCATGCCGCGACAATCTATCCCGTGACGCCCTTTACGACCGCAACTGATTTACCGCATGACCTTCGTTGATACTAACATCCTCCTCTACGCCATTTCCCCACTACCTGCCGAGCGGGAAAAGGCTCTCATCGCCAGGAAAATCCTCCAGCGGAACGAGCTTGTTCTGTCCGTCCAGGTGTTGCAGGAGTTCTATGTTCAAGCCACCCGTCCCTCCCGTTCCCTGCCTTATTCGCACGAGGATGCCACCTCCCTCATTCGCCACTGGCTCCGTTTCCACATCATCCCGCTCACCGTGCAAACCGTCCAGGACGCCCTTGACATCAAAAACCGCTACCAGACATCCTACTGGGATGCCGCCATTCTCGCCGCCGCCGCCAGTGCCGGATGCACCGAACTCCTCTCCGAAGACCTCAACCCTGGCCAGTCCTACGACGCCGTCCGTCTCATCAATCCCTTTCTCTAACATCAGATTTCCTGACCCAGTGCCTAAGAACAAGAATTGAAAATTGAAGAAAGGAGAGGCGTGCGTCTCGCCGCCTTCGGAATATCGAACAAGGAATAGCTAATAGCGAAGTGAAGACGCGGGGCGGGGGAATTGCAGAAGGCAGATTGCAAAATGCAGAATGGAAGACGCGGAGCGTAAGAGCGTAGCGCAAGCATCCCTGCTTGCGTCTTCTTCAACACTTAAACTTAAACTTCAAAGGAGAGAGTTCACCACGGAGGAAAATTTTTTTAATAAGGAAAGCAGGAAGGAAGGAAAAGATGGCTTCGCTTTGGGAGGAAGGACTGGAAGGCCGCTTTAAGGATTTGGCCAGAATAAAGGAAATGGGGGCGCAATCGCGCCAGTCATATATAGAAACCCTTTTAAACCCCGCAAAAGAAACAGCCGACTCTGGCAAGCCCACTTTTTCTGGACTTGAGCGCTGGAGTGAGAAAAAAATAAATAGGCAGCCCAGAGAAATCATTGGAAAAAATGGTGAAAAAATATTGATTCAATACTTATCCACAGCAAGTGGTGGATATGTGATGACGGAAAACATCAACGGTGTTCTGCTTCTAAAGAGCGTGGTGTTATTCAATCCTAGTGGCCTGTAACACAAAAGATTTCATGCGAACCTTTTTGTGTTACAGGCCACTAGCTGGAAATTAAACTTCTACTACAATCGAGATGGAAGCATCCGCAAAATAGGCAATATGAACACGGGCAAAGTCATAAATCTAAAAGATGTCTCACCAGAAGTCCTGAAAGAGATTGATGGAGCACAGTAATGCGCATTTCCTAAACAGAAGCAGTCTGTTGGGAAACCCCTGCATTATTCATCTGGGGGGCGACTATTATTTGCATTGGCAATTTTTCTTTTTGACCGTGGCTGAAATCGCTTGATACTGGTTCTTTCAATATAACTTTTGCCGCATAAGAGATGAAAACCCAACCGCCAGATTTGGCCGAGAAGCTGCAGGTGCTTTCACACCGCGCTGGCGTTTATCTTTTCAAAGACCGCCTGAACCGCGTGATCTATGTGGGGAAGGCTCGCGACCTACACCGCCGCGTCCACCAGTACTTCCACCCGTCCCGCCGCGTGAAGGCGGACTTGAAAACCCGCGCCTTGGTCGAAAGCGTTTGGGACATGGAAATACACGAGGTTAAATCGGAGCCAGAAGCACTCCTTCTGGAAGGGCGGCTCATCAAAGAATATCGCCCGAAATACAATGTGAGTTTCCGCGATGACAAACGGTTTCTCATGGTGAAGATCAACGAAAAAGAGCTTTTTCCGCGTTTCGCCATGACGCGTCTGAAAAAAGATGACGGAGCCCGCTATTTCGGGCCGTTTGTTCATTCTGGGGCACTTAGGAAAACGCTGCACGAAATACATAAGCGGTTCCACATCCGCTCGTGCAGGCCGCAGGAACCTGACGAGAAAGAGCATAAACACTGCCTCGATGATGTGATCAAAAACTGTTCTGCTCCGTGCATAGGGCGCGTGACGCGTGAGGAGTACTTGGCCAAAGTCCGCGAGGCGTGCGAGTTCCTCGAAGGTCAGGCTGGGGAACGGCTTGCCACTGTGGAAAAGGAAATGCGCGAAGCTGCGGATAAGCTCAATTTTGAAAAGGCCGCTACACTTAGGAACCTGATCGAAGACATGCGCACAACCATACGCCCCATGCGTCGGTTCGAGAGGGATTTGCCTACGACGGTAATCCCAGAAAAAGATATATTGGAACTCCAATCGGCGTTGGCACTACCGTCGGTGCCTGCGCACATAGAATGTTTCGACATCTCCAACATTTCCAACACGCACATGGTTGCGTCTCTAGTGGTGTTCAGAAACGGGCGTCCTGACCGCTACAACTACAGGCGTTACCGGATACGAACGGTCATTGGACAAAATGATTTCGCCTGCATGAACGAAGTAGTTTTCCGACGATACCGCCGCGTGTTGGGAAGTGTTTCCGGTGTGGGCGTGGGCGGTGCTGGCAGGTTGCCCGATCTTGTGGTGGTGGACGGCGGCAAGGGGCAGCTCGGTGCGGCGCTCGCGGCTTTTGAGAGGCTCGGTGTCGCGCACTGCCCGCTGATAGGGCTGGCCAAGGAAAACGAAGAGGTTTACAGGGTGGGCGAACACCAGCCGCTGGTCATGCCACGCACATCTGGGGCGTTGCGGCTGCTGCAGCGGGTGCGCGATGAGGCGCACCGCGTGGCCAATGAGTACCATCAGTTGCTTTTGAAACGCCGCGTTTCCGAGAGCCTTCTGGACGAGTGCCCTGGCGTGAGCGAGGGGCGCAAAAAAGTGCTCCTTGAGGAGTTCGGTAGCGTCAAAATGTTGCGAGCCGCCACAGTGGAAGAGATCGCCGCTACGCCTGGGATTGGCGGGAAACTTGCGCAACAGATACATGATTTTCTGGCTGCTCAAAAAAGCGAGAAAACCCATGACGGAAGACATTTTTAGAGGCGTTCACCAATAAATATTTCCAAATCTTATTTTTCTTCATTGACCAACACGCAGGCACTTGCAGGCGACAGGGTAAACGAAAATTTCTTCCCAAAACCCGTTTTCGCGCTCTCTTGGATTTTTACATTTAAAGCGTCGCGGTTGGTAATGCGCGGGTTTTCGTGGGACAGCAGGTATTCGGTGTATTCGTTTTTCGGGTCGTAGGGCAGTTCTATAGTAATCTCCTGCGGCGCGGTGAAACTGCGGTTGAGCGCGATGATGCTATGCCGCTTCCCTTCCTTGAATGCGTAGAGGCGCGTGAGAGGACATGCCGGAACCGCGTTGAGGACATTCTTACTCCGCTGGCCCTTGTTGTCCAAGCCCACCGCCTGAATTTCTGGCACATCCACGCGAGCCAACTCGCCTTCCTTGATTTTCAGCATCGCCCCTTTGCAGTAGTTGTTGCGCAAAGCGAGCGCGAGCCAAGTCGTGTGCGGATCCATATTTAGTGAGTGGGATGACCAGTTATTCCCCCGATCATACATGAAGTAATTGCTGTTCCCGTTGTTGGCGATGACAAACAAAAAGTTGTCGAGCGTGGCGATGGCCAACGCAAGGCTTTTGCCTATAATTTCTTCCTGTTCTTGGAATGGTTTTCCTGGGTTGGGCAATGAATAGCCAGGCCCCGCCTCGTATTTGATGATTTCAAACTCGCGGCTCTGGCTCGCCTTGATGTCGGCACGCAGATCGGCGATCTCTTTCATCTTGGGCTCGAACACCTGCGCCGGATAAAGCAGATTGCTCTGGAACATTTCGGTGTCGCTGGCACCAACGGCTGTTTGTCCGTCCCAGCCCCCGATATAGCCGCTCGGCGCGGTCGCCAGCGCGTCCATGTCTTTGCACGCTCGGGCGCAGCGGAATGTCCATAAAGGACTCACGGAATATCCGCCCGTTTTTTTATCTTTTTGTTTGTAGATCGAATGCGCCCAGCCGGGTGACATGCCCATGATGTTCTTGCGTGTGTTGTGGGGACTACCCTTCATTTTGCGAAACACATAGGTGCTCAGCTTGCCGCACAATTCGGGATCGCTTGGAAATGCTTGCGGAGCAAAAATCCCGTTCCACATTTCGTTGGCCACCTCAACATATATCTTGTCAAACACCTCCGTCCAAGGCTGCGTCTGCCCGTGCGCGGCGCGGACTTTTCCAAAACCGACATCCGCTGGGGCGCCGAGATATTCCATCAGGTGATCCAGCTCCTCCTCGGAAGGCAACACATAGGTCATCAGCCACGGGCTGGCTCCAGATTTCTTGCACAGTTCTAGTTGGGAACGGATTCCGATGCCCCCTCCCTCGTTCAGACCATCCTTAGGAGTCCAGAAAAATTTTCGGTTGAACCCTTCGGTGATTTGCACATCGAAGTGCATGAGCATACGCCCGTTCATGGATCGGATAATGCCAGGTTTCCAGTCCACCACTGGGTTTTCCCATTCGGGATAAATGGCGAAGGGGGGCAACCCTTTTTCATAGACGATAAAATTATCAATCCAAAGAGTGCCTGCCGATTTGGATCCGATGAAAAGCGAGGGCACGCCTTTGGTGATCGGGGTAGTGTTATCGAGGCCAAAGCTGAATTTCTGCCACTCGCCCGTCACCTGAACCTCCTTGGAGCCTCGATCGCCTATCTGCACCAGCACTGGCCCGCTCAAGCCACTCTGCTTCAGCCACACTTCGCAGATGTATTCCTTGCCCTTATTGAAGGCCATTTCCTTGCCGCCCCACCGCAGGTATTGGTGTCCAACGCCAGTCGCCTCTCCATTGGCCGATGCACCTGGCAGCGCGAGTTTGAGGCTGGCCGCACTCCCGTTTTCAGGAGCGAACGAGGTGCTGTCCATTTCCCACGGTATTTCCACGCCAGTCTCTCCGTAGCACTTGGACGGAGTGCCAGCGTCCAGCGGCCCAGCCATCAGTTTTTTTGCTTTCGGATTGAGATTTGCCGACGGGATCGTGTTGCGAGTCATTGTCAGCACATAGAGGTCACCTTTTTGCACTGGCTCACCCTCCTTTTCAAAATAGATGCGCTGTTCCGATTCATCGCTCCCGTGATATTTTTTGATCTTCTCTTTGCGCACGAGCCGAATGGAATCTTCCGTTTCACGGTAAACCGCTATTTCTCCACCGTCCCAAAAACCGTCGGTCATCACACTCCAGAACCCAGCGCCCACGGACTTGCTTTTGTCCAAAGGGTTTAGCGCGTTCGGCTCGCCCTTTTTGTCTTCGAGATAATCTGCACCGCCACCAGTCGCCCGATTATTGTGCCGGAAAATGATCGGCTCCATCGAGTAGCCTTGGTTCCAGAAATTCTGGAACCGCGATGAAGTCCACGGGCTGAAGCCTTTCGACTCGAAATTGACCCCGAAATTTTGAGGTTTTTCAAGGTGAATTTCTTTTTCGACGACATACAGGTTTTTGCCGACTTGCGCGGAGAGGGAAGGAAGCAGCAAGACAAGCGACAAAAAAACGGAAATTGGAAATTGGAAATTGGGAACGAGATATTTTCCATTTCTGTTCAAGCCATTCGCTGAGTTTTGCGACGCGACATCGGCTGCCGCTTTTACTCCAATTTCTAATTTCATAGTTTTCTCCAGCGTTTTATTTTTCAGAGGTGATTTTGATTAAAAAGAGTTATGCAAGCAAAGCCAATTGGCTAAGGTTCGCCATTGAAAAGAGAGCAACAAGCAAACGGAAACACCCGCTCGTTTCTTGATTTTTATCCCTCATGTTGTTTGTTGCTCAATGAGCCTTCGATTCAAAATTATGAGATCATTTATGAAACACAAGAGAAAGATTTAAAGCAAACGGGCTGTCAATGGGAGCGCGGAATGAAAACTTATCGCGTTTTGCAGAGGATTTGATCGGCAAGAGACTAAAAGCCGTAGTTGAAAAAATAAAAAGAAGATTTTCATTGGTAGTCCGATCTGCTAGTTGTCTGTCATGAGTTCCAGCCCAGTTTCAGATTTTATAAGGCAGCACTTCCGCCATTTTAACGCCGCCTCCCTAGTGGATGCTGCGGACGGATACCGCAACCATTTAGAAAAAGGCGGCAAAATGCTGGTGACGCTGGCTGGTGCCATGAGCACGGGCGAACTGGGTATTTCCCTCGCCGAAATGATCCGCCGCGACAAGGTTCATGCGATATGCTGCACTGGAGCAAACCTTGAAGAAGATGTCTTCAACCTGGTGGCTCACGATTACTACGAGCGCATACCGCACTACCGCGACCTCACACCCAGCGATGAACTTGCGCTGCTGAACAGGCACATGAACCGCGTGACGGACACCTGCATCCCAGAAATGGAGGCCATGCGCCGCATCGAAAACGAAATACTCGAAGAGTGGGTCGCAGCAGACAACTCGGGGCAGAGCTTTTTCCCGCACGAGTTTTTCTGGAAAATCCTGCGCAGAGACAGCCTAAAAGCATCCTTCCAGATAGACACCAGAAATAGCTGGCTGATAGCCGCCATGGAAAAAGAACTGCCCATGTTCGTGCCAGGCTGGGAAGATTCCACACTCGGCAACATGTACGCCGGACACTGCATAAGCGGCGATGTGAAAAAAGTTCACACCGTCCGAACAGGGATTGAGTACATGATCAAGCTCGCCGAATGGTACACGAATACCACGGCACAGACAGAGATCGGCTTTTTTCAGATCGGCGGCGGCATCGCGGGCGATTTCCCGATATGCGTAGTCCCCATGCTCCACCAAGATTTACGCAGAGAACATGTCCCGCTATGGGGCTATTTCTGCCAAATCAGTGACTCTACGACCAGCTACGGCTCTTATTCTGGTGCAGTCCCAAACGAAAAAATCACATGGGGAAAGCTCGGCATAAATACACCGAAACATCTCATCGAATCCGATGCCACAATTGTTGCCCCACTCATTTTCGCAAGCGTTCTGGGCTGGTAATAAAAAAATGAAACTCACACTCGGCCACAGCCCAGACCCAGACGATGCGTTCATGTTCTACGCCTTGGCGGAACATAAAATACCGACTGGCGAATACGAGTTCGGGCACATCCTGCAAGACATCCAGACATTGAACGAACGGGCTTCGCGTGCGGAATTGGACATCACCGCAGTCTCAATCCATGCCTATGCCTACCTGACACGCGACTACGCACTCCTACCGAGCGGAGCAAGCATGGGCGACAATTACGGCCCGATGCTAGTGGCAAAACATCCGTTTTCAAAAGATGAAATCCGCAAAAAAAAGATCGCCGTGCCAGGCAGAATGACGAGCGCATTTTTGGCCATGCTCCTTTATTTAGACGCCCACGAAAACGAACTGGACTGGGTTTCCATCCCGTTCGATGAGATTTTTCAAGCTCTCCATCGGGGTGAAGCCGAAGTAGGTCTGCTTATCCACGAGGGTCAACTCACCTACCAGAATGAAGGCGTTCACCTTTGCGAAGATTTAGGGAAATGGTGGTTCCAAGAAACCTGTGGGCTCCCACTCCCTCTCGGCGGCAACGCCATCCGCCGCTCTCTCGGAGAAAAAGTTATCGGAGAAGTTTCCGCAATTCTGACTGAGAGCATCCGCTACGGCCTCGCCCACCGCGATGCTGGGGTGACACATGCCATGCCACTCGGGCGCGGCTTGGACAGGGTGCTGGCCGACCATTTTATCGGCATGTATGTGAACGACCTGACTTTGGATTACGGCGAACGCGGCAGGGCTGGCATAACCGAATTTCTGCGCCGCGCCAAAAACGCATCCCTTATCCCCCAAACAGCAGAAATCGCACCGATACAAGCAATATAAATCATCAGGGAATTGTAGGTTGGCATGGCCGATAAATGTGTGCCATCGGCGCACTATCTGATGCCAGTGCTGCCCCACTTTTGACCCTCCAAAAAAGGCGTGCCAAGGGAGAGCCGTTTTCAAAAAAGAGAACGAAAGACGGCAAGTCCTTTGATGGGAAGGAGGTGATGTTTTGGCTCGGTTCCGCTCTGGGCGGGTGACTGAGATTTTCATTTCGCGACAAAAAAGCTTCAAAAAACATTGCGCAGTCAAGTCGTTTCAATAGAGCGAGATGACGGCGATTCTCCTCATTGGCACCCCGCGATGTGTCGCTTGGCATGGGTCTAGTTACTAGGGACACAGATGAAAACAACGATCAACACAGAGGATAAAAAAATGATTTTTATATCATGCTTTACATTTAGTCCATCTTTTTGTATATCACGATTTGATAGTAGAGAGAAAATTTTGGCAAGAGAGAGTTTGCTCTGCGTGGCGGGAGGTTCCGATCGTTTGGCTTTCTGGTGTCAGGCGAAGCGGAAAAACAACTTTGGCCCAACAACTGGCACCAGACGACACTCTCTACTTGAATTGCGATCTGCCTTCGATTGGGGAAATGGTGAGGGATCCCCAATTATTTTTTCGACATTGCAACAAACCCATCGTCGTGCTGGACGAAGTGCACCAGCTCCGCGATCCGTCGCGCTTGTTGAAAGTGGGGGCTGACGAGTTTCCGCAGATCAAAATCCTCGCTACAGGTTCCTCCACACTCGGCGCGAGCAATAAATTTAGCGACTCGCTCACTGGTCGGAAGAGAACCGTCCACCTCACGCCCGTCTTGGAAAGGGAACTCGCCGATTTCGGCACGACTCTACCCCAAAGAATTTTTCAAGGTGGACTCCCGCCAGCCCTGATGTCACGAGACAAAAAAGCTTCTTTCTACCAGTAATGGATGGATTCTTTTTTTGCCCGCGACATTCAGCGTCTTTTTGGTTTTCGTGACATGAACCGATTCAACGCCCTGCTCGAATATCTGCTCCGCCAGAGCGGAGGGCAGTTTGAGGTCACGCGGACTGCCTCGGCTCTCGGCATTACCCGCCCCACGGTAGAAAGCCACTTGGCGGCATTGGAGATCACCCATGCGGTCTCCCTCGTGCGCCCGTTCCACGGAGGCGGACAAAACGAGATCGTGAAACAGCCGAAAATTTATGGGTTCGATACTGGCTTTGTGAGCTTTGTCAGCGGATGGGATCCCCTGCGTCCTGACGATCTCGGCATCTTGTGGGAACATCTAGTGCTGGAACATTTGCAGGCGCACCTGCCCGATCTCTCCCCCCGTTACTGGCGGGATAAAAAGGGGTGCGAGGTGGATTTTGTCCTCGTCCGCAACCGGGATCGGGTGGATGCTATCGAGTGCAAATGGAACCCCGATGCTTTTGATCCCACCGCGCTCGGCACTTTCCGCAAATTTTATCCTCACGGCAATAATTACCTCGTCACTCCTTCGTGCCCCTTGTCCTACTTCAAACGCTTCGCATCGCTCGAAGTGCAAGTGTGCGATCTGGACGCTTTGAGGTCGTAATTCACGAGAGCCAACTTGTGATGCAGAAGGACTGCAACTGCTGTTGCTCGATTCCTGAGCCGTCGAAGTCGCTCGGGCTTTGCAGTCCAGAAACAGATATGCCTGTTCTAAAACTAAAAGGTCACGCAGGTTTTCCGTTAATAATCAGTGTCCATCCGTGTTCATCCGGTGCGTCAGGATAAGTCTGGTGTGTCTAGCAATAAGAAAGGTGATTGCCATGTGAAGAGAATGTGAAACATGAAGCCGAGCGGGCACCC
>JFJP01031799.1_pt1 | contig 11253 bp, 11 predicted proteins | sample 431651 | NCBI WGS metagenome assembly JFJP01 (sample SAMN02602958, study PRJNA72255) | Microbial mat metagenome, whole genome shotgun sequencing project. | biome: fresh water; feature: sink hole; material: water; isolation source: purple microbial (photo- and chemosynthetic) mats found in... | reverse complement strand
ATATCATCGGCTGGAACGTGACCTTCAACCACATAGCCATCTACTATGGCAGTGTGGCAAGATGCCATGTCGTCACTGACACCGTGCTTTTTTTTGATAGCATCCATGTCATCACTCATGATGTCTTTAATAACAAAATTATTTTGTTTCAAATGTTCTATCCATTTACCACAACAGCTACACGTTGGGCTACGGTAAACCGTGATAGCGGTTGACTGTTCTGCCTGAACAGGAATATTGAGTAGAGCTAAACCGATGGCTAGCAAAATTTTTAATGCTTTCATATTACACCTAATAAATGAGTTAGACCTTTCGGGTTTTAAAAACCCGAAAGGTCTGAGTGATATTCGGGACTGTATTGATGGACTGCATCCACCATCGCTTTAACGTGGTCTGGGTTAATGTCAGGCAAAATACCATGCCCTAAATTAAACACATGCCCAGAACCATGACCATATTGCTGCAAAATAGTTTTCACTTTTTCCGAAATAACCTCGGGTTGAGCATACAAAGCAATCGGATCAAGATTACCTTGTAAAGCCACCTGACTACCTACCCTGGCACGCGCATTGGTAATATCGGTTTGCCAGTCCAGCCCCAGGGCATCATAACCAGCCTCAGTCATCATTTCTAGCCATTGTCCGCCGCCTTTGCTAAACAATATGGTGGGAATACGCTGCCCATCAATGTTGGTATTGAGTAAGCTGCGAACCTGTTTGGCATAATACAAAGAAAATTCCTGATAATCTTCCGTGCTGAGTACACCGCCCCAAGTATCAAACAACATAATAGCCTGTGCGCCTGCGGCAATTTGCGCATTCAAATAACTCGCTACCGATTGCGCCAGTTTATCCAGCATAATGTGCATGAGTTTAGGCTGTTCAAACATCAAGCCTTTCACACGGTGAAAACTCTTGCTACTGCCACCTTCAACCATGTAAGTTGCCAGCGTCCAGGGACTACCTGAAAAACCGATTAGCGGCACACTACCCGCCAGATTTTTACGAATTAGCCGTACTGCATCCATCACATAGCCTAATTCCTGTTCAGGGTCGGGAATCGGCAATTTGTTGATGTCGGCGGCGGTGCGTAACGGATGTTGAAATTTAGGTCCTTCGCCTTCGGTAAAATACAGACCTAAACCCATTGCGTCGGGAATGGTCAATATGTCAGAAAACAAAATAGCGGCATCAAAATCAAAACGGCGTAAGGGCTGTAAGGTCACTTCACAAGCCAGTTCCGGATTGGTGCAAAGATTTAAAAAACTGCCCGCCTGTTCGCGCACCTGTCGGTATTCAGGTAAATAACGTCCTGCCTGACGCATCATCCACACAGGTGTGTAGGCTACTGGCTGTTTTAACAGGGCTTTGAGAAAAGTGTCGTTTTTTAAAGGTGTCATGATGGCTGTTTAATGAATTAGCGAGGTGAATAACGAACTAAGCGAGGCAAGACTTAGGGTATTTTTTGACCAGACCGTCATTACAGCCCAGGCAACAATTAAAATCAGCAACACCATAACCAGTACGCCCGCTGTTTTGCCAGGTTTTTTTGGACGTACCAACCTGGGTAACTCTGCAATGATTTTTTCGGGTATACCATGCGTTTTTTGGTAAAGCTCGGCGATCATGTCATCTGTGATGTTATGTATCGGCACATGAAGTCTGGATTTAAGTGCCAAATGTTGCAAAAAATCGCCGCATTGCTGTTCTGATAAAGGTGGAATTTCAATAATATGACTAGCTTCTATTGCATTGTCTGAGCGATTTCTTGTCGCTAAGTCATCATGTGTTAATACAAAAATGACATTTAATACCGAATGTGCGGCTGCGTAGTCAATAATCGCGTTGATTAAGTAGGGAGGCAGGTTACCCGCATCATCGATTATTAAAACGATTTTTTTGTGCAGCATAGCTTGTCGTTCAAAAAAACTGGCTAAAGTCTCGGTTGCGGGGCAAAGTTCAGTCAAGCGGGTTTGAATTTGTTCCAAACTAACATCCGCCCTGCCCTGTATCAAACAAGTTTGCCATAACGCATTACGCCATTTTTGAAATACGTTCAGTAGCGTGGTTTTGCCCACGCCTTTTGATCCGCAAAGTACCACAGGACGGTTTGAATTACTGAGCAAGTGAATTAATAAGTCTAGCTTTGCCGTGCGTTCTTGTGTTATCAGTGAATAATCAACAGGACTTTGATTGATTAACTGTTGAAGTAAATCCTTATTCTCTGCCATAAGTTTTCAGTGTCATCACTAAGGTAGCCTGATCCACATAGATTGGCAACGTAGCCAAGCCAATTTTCTCCAGTAGTATCAGGCGAATCTGCCCATCGATATTTTTTTTATCCACTGCCATCAATTCCAGAAAGCGGTCAGCATTCAGATTTTTTGGTGGCACAGTCGGTAGCCTGGCGAGCTTAAACAAGGCAATGATTCTGTCCACATCGGCATCATTTAACCAGCCTTTACGCCGCGATAAGTCAGCCGCCTGACAAGTGCCTATGGCTACGGCTTCGCCATGTAAATAACTGCCGTAACCTGCACCTGTTTCAATCGCATGACCAAAAGTATGCCCCAGGTTTAGTGTCGCCCTAACGCCTGTTTCGGTTTCATCTTCAGCAACTACCTGGGCTTTGTTCATACAGGAGCGTTCAATCGCATAGGCTAACGCAGTTTTATCTCTGGCTAATAATGCAGGCATATTGTCTTCCAGCCATACGAAGAATTTAGCATCCCGAATAAGTCCGTATTTAATCACTTCCGCCAGACCAGCGGCTAATTGCCTGTCATCCAAAGTATCTAGCACATTGGCATCCGCAATCACGCATTGCGGCTGATAAAACGCGCCTATCATGTTTTTGCCCAAAGGATGATTAACGCCCGTCTTACCGCCTACCGAGGAATCGACTTGCGCCAGCAGCGTGGTAGGAATTTGTACAAAAGCAATGCCACGTTGATAACAGGCAGCGGCAAAACCGCCCATATCACCAATCACACCACCACCCAGGGCAATCAGTGTGGCATTACGACTAAATTTATTTGCCAATAGTTTATCGAATATCTGCGTGACATATTCCAGGGTTTTGTATTGTTCACCATCGGGCAATATCACCGTATCCACCCAATAGTCAGCTAATGATTGCAAAACTATGGCTAGATATAAAGGCGCGATAGTGCTGTTAGTCACAACTAACACCTGTTTGGCTTTGATATGTCGGGTTAATAATGTGCTTTGGTTGAGTAAATCAGAGCCTATGTAAATAGGGTAACTGCGCTCGCCTAATTCTACGGGTAATACTTTCATGGAATTAATAATGATGAGTCGATTTATATTCTTCCAGGATATGGTTGACAACCACTTTACTCTGTAAAACACCCGTATCAATTTTATAATCGGCGCAGGACAAATACAGCGGTTCGCGTTGCGTGAACAAAGTTTCTATACGTTCTCTGGGATTATCGGTATCTAACAAAGGACGCTGGCTATCTCTGCGAGTACGTTCCAGTATACGATCTACCGAGCATTGCAGGTAAACAATAAAACCATTTTCTTTTAATAAGCGACGATTTTCTTCGCGTAATATTGCCCCACCGCCTGTAGCCAACACAATGCCCTGCATTTTAGTGAGCTGTTGCAGCATTTTTTGCTCTCTATCCCGAAAACCCTCTTCGCCTTCAAATTCAAAAATGGTTGGAATATCAACCCCTGTACTTTCTTCTATCGCCTTATCACTGTCGTAAAAAGGCAATTTGAGTGCTCTTGCCACAGAGCGACCTATGGTGGTCTTGCCTGCACCCATAAGACCAATCAGATAAATATTTTCAAATCGTGACATGGCAGTTCTTCTTATCTTGTGAGTTACATATCAAAAAAAAGGAGGCATTATGCCTCCTTTTTGCCTTAAGTAGAAGCAATCAATAATCGACAGCCTGATTTTCTTTAACGATTTTTGGGGTGACGAAAATCAATAACTCCGTTTTATCATCCTGTTTTTTATTGTTTTTAAACAAAAATCCAACACCCGGCAAATCTGAAAAGAACGGCACACTATTAACGTTATCCGAAATAGTTTCCTGAAAAATACCACCTAATACTACTGTTTCACCATCCCGTACATGCACGTTAGTATGGATTTCTCTCTTGTCGATGGAAACCTGTCCTGTTGGTGTTGCCGTGCCTGGACTATTGTTGGTAATGTTTAGTTTCATTATAACACTACCATTGGGTGTAATTTGTGGTGTCGCGTCTAACTCCAGCACTGCATCAACGAAAATAGTCGTATTTGTGATAGTCCCGCCTGTTCCGCTTGATGAAGAGTAAGGAATCTGTACCCCCTGCTTGATAGTTGCCTGACAGCGATCAGCAGTCATCACGCGGGGATTGGAAATCAACTCCCCTTTACCTTGTGACTGTAAGGCTTGTAGCTCAAGATTCAGCACATAATCCGCACCGCGTACCAGGGTCATGCCTAACGCTCCCATAGGCGTACCTGAAGTTCCAAGACTAACTAACTGTCCCATCATACCACCATCTTTGCTTGCCGGACCTATGAAAACGCCACCAGGTGTTGATTCTAATGGCAATCTTCCAGTCATACCAGAAGCTCCCGCAGTACCACCTATACCAAACTGTCTGTCACTTCCAGCATCTCCTGGTTTTGCAACGCCAAACTTAACCCCTAATTCTTTAACAAAGTTATTGGTTGCAACCACAATTCTCGACTCAATCATGACTTGCTGAACAGGAACATCCAGCCTGTGAATCAAAGCTCTGATTTCCTCTAAGCGTTTGGCAGTGTCACGAATGATGAGAGTATTGGTTCTTTGATCGACAGCGACTGAACCGCGTGTAGACATCGCGCTTAAACCAACGGTAGTGTCAGTCGTTTCTCCACCTGCCGTACCGTTTCCTTCACTTGTAGATACTGAACCAGGAAGCCCACCTTGTGCAGTATTGCTGGCTGCTGGTGCTTGCGCAGGCGCAGATGCTGCTACGCCACCAGCCGATGCAGAAGCATTACAAACATTGGCTCCTGCACTTGAACCTGACAATAAAGGCACAATATTCCCTGCATTGGCATAATTGATTTTAATATACTCGGTAATTAAAGGATCTACCGCAGCGATAACCCTCTCCGTTGCCTGTTCCTTTTCTTTATAGGTTCTAATTCTGTCCAGAGGTGAAATCAGTGTCACATTGCCCGTTTCATACTTGCCCAGGTCTTTAGTCATCATAATGAAAGCTAACGCTTCATCCCAGGGCACATCATCCAGCTTTAATGTAATCGTACCTGTGACATCATCACCCGCAACCACATTTTGCCCAGTAAATTCCGCTAAAATTGCAATAACACTGCGTACTTCAATTTCCTGAAAGTGCAAAGACAACCTGTCACCCGTGAATTTTGCTTTTGACCTGGCTAATGCCTGTTTTTCTCCTTCGGTCAAAGCCCGAAATTCAACCGTTAACATACCGTTAGATTGAAACGAAGAAAAATCATACAGTGAATTTTGCATGGTCACCGTCAATGTCGCTTCTTTACCCGAAGAGACGGCATCGATATATTTAACAGGAGTAGCGAATTCAGACACATCCAGTCTTTTTGACAGATTGCCAGGTAAGCGGGTATTAACAAAACTTAATATGACTTTTCCGCCCTGCTCTTTGGTATTAACAATAGTGTTAGGATTTGCCAATGAGATTAGAATTCGACCTTCGCCTTTATCACCCCGTTTGAAGTCAAAACCGCTAATTGCCTGCTCTGGCATTAAACCAGGAATAACCGAATTTTTTGGACTGAAACGTGGGGCAGTTGGTGTCGGTGCAGAGGGTAAAGCAGGCTGTGGTAGGTTAGTAGCATTAGGTAATCTTGCAGTTGTAGCTGGCGCAGACGATACGGAAGCTAAAGCGGGTTTGCCTTGTGCCAAAGTCAATAAGACTTTATTGTCAACAACCCTGGTTTCAAACTGCGTGGATTCAAGCAAATTAATAACAACGCGCACTCTATCACCTGTTGAAGCAACATAAATATTGCTTACAACGCCCTGATTGATAGGGTACATCTTTTTATTCAGCGCGTTTTTTACCCCTGAAAAATCCAGGGCAATCCTTGCAGGATTTTCAGTTTGAAATATCTTCGGTAAAACAGCTCCTCCACTCATTTCTAGCTGTATTTGCAGTTTACTGTCACCCAGGGAGACAACACCCACATTGGAAAGACTCAAGTCACTGGCTTTAACAGAAGCTATTTGAGTCATGAGGAAAAATAACCCTAAGCCAATTATATATAGAGACCGATTTACTTTATTAAACATAATGTTACCTTGATTGCTACTCATCACTCACCCCCCCAATTCATCTGCCAACATAATCGACATTTGCTGTTCACGCCATGTTCCAGGTTGATCGGGAACTATCTCCATTAATTCAATTTTGTCAGGACTGATGCGGATAATTTTGCCGTAATTTTGCCCCATATAGTTACCCACTTGAACACGGTAGACAGTCTTTTCAGATGACTTTACCAATGCCCACAAGTTTGACTTCATTTTAACCGTACCAATCATCTTTAATGTCTCTATCGGAAAAGCTTCCAATTCTTCCTTACGGTGTACTGGAGGCTTTATTCTGTTATCGTTTGGTCGATTGGTTTGCTCTGTATCAACATCAATAGGTTTTATCGGTTTAAAAGGATCACGCAAATCTTCAGGTTTAAATATGAATGGAGTAACCGGCTCACTGATTGGCAGCGATTCAATTGTTCCTTTTGGTCTCAGTTTGACATCAGCTATATATTTGTTTAAGTCTGAAAAATCATCATTACTACAACCCGCCAATAATGTCAGACAAACGATACCAACCGCTGGTATAACTAACTGATGCAACAACGGCAATTTATACTGTTTCATGACGGTTTAGCCCTCTTTTTCTTCTTGGCAATATCTGCCGGGTTGGTACTCGGTGCTTCGTTGTATGTTTTAACAGTAGCCTTCATTTTTAATACGCCATCTTTATCTTCTGGAGAAATATCTACGTCATGTACCGTCACGATTCTAGGCAAAGAAGCGAGTCCGCTAACAAATAAACCTAATTCTTCATATTTCCCTGTTACTTCAATCTTAATGGGTAATTCTGAGTAAAAATCTCTAAGCACAGAAGCCTCTGGCTTAAATAATTTAAACTCCAGTCCACTCGCTAATCCTGTTTGCGAAATATCTACCAATAAACTGGCAACTTCTGCTTCTGTGGGCATTTGCTTAATCATTTCATCCAGTGAAGCTTCAATCTGCGTGAGTTGATACTGGTAATCGGGCAAATTTGCCGCTCTTGCCTGTTTTTCCTCAAAAGATTTTTTTAACTCTACCTCTTTTTGTTCAACCACCCCAAGTGCCTCTATTTGAGCCAGGGTATCAAAATAAATACATCCACCTGCAACCGCTCCACACACAAGAAATATCAAAGTTGCTTTTAAGGCTAACGGCCATGTTCCGACTGCATTCCAATCCCAATTAATTTCTGAAAGATTCATATCGCACCCTTACTTAGTTTTAGTCGTAGCCTGGACATTGGCAGCCTCAGCAATTTGCTTATTTCCTAAAGATGCTCTTAGCTTAAAATTACTTTGCGTAGATTTGGCATCCTCTGCCTTAATTTCATCTAACACGGGAGCATATAACCAATCTGATGCGTCAATGGCTCGCATGAAAGCCGAAACCCGTGAATTTGATTGTGACTTACCTTCAAACATTAACGCCGCTTCTGTCTGATTAAATTTTGTCAGATAGACACCCTCAGGGGTTCTTCTGGGAATTTCATCCAACAAATGCACAACTTCGGGACGACTTAACTGTAACTTATGAATCAGTCCTATTTTTGCCAACAACTTGTTCTTGGTCTCTTCAATATTCTTAATTTCCCCAAGCTTTATATCCAGTGTCGCGATTTCAGTATTCAGCAACTGATTTCTTTGTTCCTGGTATTCCTGCATTTTTTGAATATGAATATGAACAAAAACAAAGGCAACCAGCGTAGCACCAGCCAGCACTCCCATCGCTGTCAAGAAATCTTTTTTCTTCTGTTTGCGCAGTTCCTCCCGCCAGGGAAGTAAATTGATTCTGGCCATTAATCAAAACTCCTTAATGCCAAGCCACAGGCAATCATCATGGCAGGCGCATCATTACTCAAAATCTGAGGTTTTATTCTATTGGACAGTGCCATATTGACGAACGGATTAGCGATATGTACAGGAACATCCAGGCTTTTTTCAACCAGTTTTTCAATGCCAGGAATAGAAGCACATCCACCCGCCAAAATAACGCCATCAACGGTTCTGTTGGCAGCCGATGCAACAAAAAACTGTAGCAGGCGTTGAATTTGCTGAACCATCGCTCTTTTAAACGGATCGAGAACATCGGCATTATAATTATCGGGTAAACCGCCGTGTTTTTTTGCCAGACCCGCTTCTTCGTAAGACAATCCATAACGACGCTGAATTTCTTCGGTTAGCTGTTTACCGCCAAACACCTGCTCTCGGGCATAAACGGCTTTTCTGTCATAAAGAACATTTAACGTTGCCATCGTCGCACCGATGTCTGCAATCGCAAACGTATGTCCATCGACAGAATCTGCAAACTGTTCGGATAACAATGAAAAAGCATTTTCCATAGCAAACGCTTCAACATCTACAATCCTGGTTTTTAATCCCGCCTTTAGTAAAGCTTCAACCCGATCATCGACATTTTCCCTACGCGATGCAGCAAGCAATACATCAACCATTTCGGGATTGCTTTCATTGATTCCCTGCACTTCAAAGTCAAAGTTAATTTCATCAAGTGGATAAGGCACATACTGATCTGCTTCCAGCATAATCTGCTCTTCCATCTCATCATCCGTGAGTGATGCGTCCAGCGTGATGATTTTGGTCATTACCGCAGAACCCGAAACAGCAACCGTCGCCTGTTTTACTTTTGATCCCGATTGCTTGACAGCCGCTTTTACCGCATCCGCAATCGAATTGACATTGGCAATGTTTTTATCAATAACAGCATCTTGAGGCAGCGGTGCAACAGCATAGCTTTCAACCCGGTATCGCGTACCTATCCTGCTTAATTCCAGTAACTTTACAGCCGCTGAACTTATATCAATACTAAGAACATTATCCTGTTTGTGACTAAACCAGCCCATTACACACCCTTAAAAAAGCCAAATCATTAATGTATTCAGATTGCCCGCTGCTTTCACTGCCAGTCGCGGCAAAACCTGTTACTTTTAGAGATGAGTATAGTAGCTTTTTCAAATGCAAAAAATTATTCGACATAATTTATTGGAAAAACATCACCCTACACCCGTTAATTCATCCATTGGAATAACAAGCTGAGTATAGACCAAAAACTCGGCAGCCTGGCAAGTCCAGATATAGAAAATGAATGGCTAAGCTCTAAAATCCTTGTACTGACAACGAAAATACTGAGAAATTTAATTTGTTGATAAAAAAGATGGGCAATACACGCGGCAAAAATTGCGTTTAATTCAGGAGGGATTGCGAAATTTTCAGGTAAAAAAAATCAGCTACCCATAAACCAGATAGCTGATAATTTGATATTCTTTTGATGATGTTCATAGCCAACTGAGCGGCGCGATTGCCATTGAGTCAGTTTTTTCAGGTCATGTTTGGCGCAAAACCTGAAAGATTTATTTTCCGTATCTTTTACGGAATTTATCAACACGACCTGCGGTATCAACCACACGTTGTTTACCTGTATAAAAAGGATGGCAAGAAGAACAAACTTCTATCAGCAAATCCTTAGATAACACAGAGCCAGTTGTAAAGACGTTACCACAACCACAGGTTACAGTAATTTGTTTATAATTAGGGTGAATTTCTGGTTTCATATCACTTACACATTACCCACAAACGGGCTACATAATTGGTTAAAGAACCGCGTATAATACGGATTTTATAGCAAATTCGCAACCTAATTCATCAACATGCGCATAATTACCCTCAACGCCAATGGCATACGCTCAGCAGAACGCAAAGGTTTTTTTACCTGGCTACAACAACAAAACGCTGATGTTGTCTGTGTGCAGGAAACCAAGGCACAAACACACCAACTCGACACCGAGATTTTTTGCCCCGAAAACTATCACTGCTATTACCATGATGCCGAAAAAAAAGGCTATAGCGGAGTCGCTTTATTTTGCAAATCAAAACCTGATCAGGTCATTAACGGTCTAGGCTGGGCAGATATTGACAGCGAAGGGCGTTTTATTGAAGCACAGTTTGGGCGACTCAGTGTTATCTCGCTCTACTTACCGTCTGGCTCTTCGAGTGAAGAACGACAGGGCTTTAAGTTCGGCGTATTAGACCGTTTTTTACCTTATTTACAACAGCGTGTTACTGAGAATAGAGATTTTATTATCTGCGGAGACTGGAATATTGCCCACAAAGAAATCGACTTAAAAAACTGGCGTGGCAATCAAAAAAATTCAGGCTTCCTGCCCGAAGAACGCGCCTGGATGGATAAATTATTTGCCGAAGGACATTGGCTGGATGCGTTTAGATTAACAAATCAGGAAGCCGAACAGTACACCTGGTGGTCAAATCGCGGACAATCGTGGGCAAAAAATGTTGGTTGGCGCATAGATTACCAAATCATCAGTCAGTCACTGAAAGACACAATCACGGCAACATCTATCTATAAGGATGAAAGATTTTCCGATCACGCGCCGCTACTTATGGACTATGACTATTCGGTGTAAGCCGTTAAGGATGTTTTGGTTTTGTCTGAAAAGCACAAGTTCAGACAAAACCACAAACTTCAATCCACTTGATAAACCGCACAAAACTTAATGTGCTTATCCTCTTCACACAATAAAGCCTTTAAACCAAATGCCAGAAATTTATTGTCCTGATGCAATGTTTTTTTATAATTTTCATAAACGCCTTTATGCTCATAAACCGAACATTGTTGCTGGTTTAATTTATGCAAATTACGCGCAAATGTTCGACTTATCACGAATGTTTCAGTTTTTTCAGCAACTACGCCCAATGCTGTTAATATCGTCTCTCTCTTGATACAAATAGAAATATCCCGATTATCGCCGTCTAAATCCGCTTTTCGCACAATATAAGTAAATAGCTGATTATCAAAATAGACTATCGAAGGTTCGACTGATAAACGAAAATATCTATCCTGCTGATTTTCTATTTTATAATCCGTATTCTTGAATAAAACTGCCAACTCAATTAATTCAC
>JFJP01022232.1_pt1 | contig 11254 bp, 8 predicted proteins | sample 431651 | NCBI WGS metagenome assembly JFJP01 (sample SAMN02602958, study PRJNA72255) | Microbial mat metagenome, whole genome shotgun sequencing project. | biome: fresh water; feature: sink hole; material: water; isolation source: purple microbial (photo- and chemosynthetic) mats found in... | reverse complement strand
CCATTCGGGCAGATGCATCGTCAGTAAGAAAAATAGCTTCTGGATAACTTTCCATAACAGTTAGGGCTTCAGTTTCTCCAATATCCAGAAAAAAGATTCTGCACATAGCCAAGAAGCGTTCATCTGCGGAATTATGACCACGCAATATACTGAATGGCAGTTTTGCGGTCAGGGCAAGAGGTCGATGTTTCTCGATTTCGTCAACAACGGATAAGGGTAATAAGATCTTTCTGAAATCGCGAAGAAGGTCGAGGCAACTGATCTCATCGAGATGTATTATTGGGCCGGCATCGCATACGATATCTGTGTCTGCGTCAATCATTGCCGTGGAGACCCCATTCTATGTCATCGCGAATGAACTTCTGCATCAATTCAGATTGATGGGTATCGAGGAAACGACGGATTGCTTCAGAAAATAAATCCTGTTCATCACGAAACCATCCCTCGCTGATAAGAGCGACGGCCTTGTTATACAGAGCTTCCGGCACCTCCGTTTGCACTGTCTTCATAAGACTCCTCCAAGCACATCTAATTTAATATAAAGTCAATTTCTTTGACGTTATTAGCATTTACATTAGCACATAATAAAGCAATGAGCAAGATCGGCCATGTTTCGCTTTCAGGAAAGACTAAACAACAAATTCGATCGGTGATTTTTCAAAATCGGCCAAGCAACAAAATCATAGACTGCATCTACAACTACACACTTTTGAGTTTGGAATTGGAGTGAGCATTACCACTTGAACTGTCGTTGTATTGCTGGTTCAAACGTCCTGCGATTGAACCGGCTAAAAAGAATTGAGATGTCTCTTAAAAAGTGTTATACAGTAATCATGCTTACGGAAAAAGATAAAATAACTATACGGGAAATATCGAAAAAATATTCAGCAAAACGTGTGCTATTATTTGGTTCAGGTCTTGATCCAGCGGTTGAAGCCCACGACATTGACATAGCTGTAGAAGGCATTTCTCACAGCGATTTCTTTCACTATTATGGCGAACTTCTTTTTGCTCTAACCAAGCCTGTTGACATAATTGACCTCTCGGGCACTTCAAAATTCATTAGCTTAATAAAACAAGAAGGGGTTCCTATCTATGGCTAGTTATAAGGCAAGAATAGAAGCCGAATACGAAGTCATAGAAAAAATATTATCATCTTTACCTCCCAGTCATAAGCTCTCTAAAATCAATGAACTGGAACTTGCCGGCGTAGCGGCATTGCTGCATAATTATTACAACGGAATTGAGAACATTATCAAGCAGGCAATTTTGGCAAAAAATGTTGCTATTCCCCAAGGCCAATCATGGCATCAGAATTTGTTATTATCTGCAAATGAACATAAAATCATTTCTCAGGAAACAACCGAGAAATTAAAACGATTCCTCGCTTTTCGGCATTTTTTTAGTCATGCCTACGCATTAGATTTATATCCACAACGTATGGAACCGCTTGTTGCTGATGCAAAAGATGTGTTTGAAAATGTTATGAAAGACATAGCTCAAATAATCCTATAGCCAAGCAATCAACTTGCGGAGTCTTTTGCCGGTTCAATCGTCCCAATTTTTCCCTTTTCAAGAAGTAACTTATAATTTTAAGGGCGTCCCCCGGTGTTTCTTGGTGAATCTGCCTTTGCCTATTTTCTTGCCAATTCCTTCTTTACTGCCAGCCCCAGCTTCTCTTTGATATATGGTTTTTTGACGTATGCTCCCGCGCCGAGGGATTTGGCTTCTTTTACCCGATCCGATTCCGAAAACCCGCTGACTATGATTGCTTTCTGCTTGGGATTTATTTCCAGGATGCTTTTGTAGGTCTCCAGTCCATCCATGCCGGGATCCATAATCATATCGAGAACGATCAAGTCGGGTTGGTGGTCTTTTAAGTATTTGATTGCGTCTTCACCGCTTTCAACACTCGATACCTTGTAATTGATCGACGTAAGTAGCCGTGCCGCCAGATCCCGCTGATCTTTTACATCATCAACTATCAGAATGGATTGGCCATTGCCCAGATATTCAGACATGGATACGGTAAGATCTTCATCTGCTGTGTCTTCTCTGGTTATCTGAAAATAAAGGGTAAAGGTTGTTCCTCTGCCTTCTTCACTCTGTACATCAATGTATCCCTGATGATCTTTTACCGTTCCCCAAACGACCGATAGTCCTAAACCTGTGCCGCTTCTGCCCATGATTTTCTTCGTGTAAAATGGCTCAAAGATGCGTTTGATGTCGGTTTCAGATATACCGTCCCCCTCATCGGATACGGAAAGAACAACATAGTCGCCTTCATGGATAGTGTTTAGTCATGGCTTCGCAGGCATTGGATACCAGATTATACAAGGTTTTCTCCAGATGGATAGAAGATGCGGAGATGTTGAGTAAATCCGGATCAAGGTCGGTCTTAATCTGGACAAGAGGATGATAGGTAAGCAGTTTCTCCCACTGAGGTGATTTCTTAAAATCACCGATGAGTTTGTTGAGGTTAAGTACTTTTTTGCCTACTACGCCTCTTCTGGCCAAAGTCAGCAGATCTTCCACTATTGCCGCCGCTTTCTGGCCTCCGTCAAATATGGTTGTCAGATCTTTTCTCAACGGGCTTTTCTCGTCTACCGAATCAAGTACCAGTTCCGCGTAACCCACAACTATGCCCAGGACATTGTTTAAATCATGGGCAACGCCGCCGGCCAGCAATCCCAATGATTCCATCTTCTCGGCTCGACTCAGGCGTTCTTGCAATTCGTGCTTTTCTTCCTCAGCCTGACGGCGGGCGGTGATGTCACGGGAAATACCAATAACGCTATGGACACTCCCATCGGAAGAGAATTCCGGGCTGAAGATAAGGTCAAGGTGCAACATTCCTTGTGTCATTTCAACAGCAAATTCGACCCTTGAAGACTTTCCCGTATCGAAAACTATCTGGATGTGTTGTTCCCACAACTCACAGAGGTTGGCGGGAAAACCCATCTCGCGGTGGGTCTTTCCTATATATTGTTCAACCGGCAATCCTGTCATTTCGATGGCAATCCGATTCGCAAAAATATGTCTAAAATTCTTATCATATCGCATGATATAATCAGATGAAGAATCTGTGGCAGCACGGTACTGCTCTAAACTCTCCAGCATCGCCTCTGTCCTTTCCTGAACCTTTTTTTCCAGGAAATTCCTTTCCTCTCTCAGGGCATCCTCCGCTTTCTTGATCCGGAGGGCGACCTTGACCTGTGAAACGAGTTCTTGCTCATCAATGGGCTTGGCCAGAAAGGCATCGGCGCCGATCTCCAGACCTTTGATTCTGCTATGTGGATCTGTTTTTATGGCCGTAATCATAATCACAGGGATGTGACTTGTGCTTTCATCGGCTTTGAGTCTGCGGCAGGTTTCAAAGCCATCCATATCCGGCATTTTTACATCCAGTAAGATGACATCGGGAGATTCGGCATTGGCCTTCTGTATTCCCTCCATGCCGGATTGGGCAGTGATCACTGCAATATCCGGCATCAGATTCTTCAGCACTGCGGCCAGTGTGATCAGATTATCTTGCTTGTCGTCAATCGCCAGTATTTTTTGCATAAAAACATTCCTTAGCCTTTCAGTAATTTCCTTATCATTTTTTGCATGCTCTCCGGGTCGATCGGCTTGGCGATGTAATCATCGCATCCCGCCGCTAGAATATTTTCCCTGTCGCCTTTCATCACTTTGGCCGTCATGGCGATTACCGGAATCCCCGAAAGCTCCTTGCTGTCCTTGAGACGCCGCAGCACTGTCAGGCCATCCATCTTGGGCAGCGCCATATCCAGAAGGATTAAATCGGGATTGTTTGCAGCTAGCCTCAGGCCTTCTTCGCCGTCCGTCGCTTCCAGAATGCTGTAACTGTTTTGCAAAACTGCCTTGATGGTGGTCATATTATCGGGATTGTCTTCCACAATGAGAATCGTGGGAGTTCCCGCAGGTTTTGTCACATCCAAAGGCGCGCTGCTTTCTTTTCTGCCAGCGTCATGATGAAGACTTGCCTTTGATCCCGAAGAAGTCCCGAGCATGGAGCTGATTTTGAACAACAACTCTTCTCGATCCACATCGCCTTTCTGGACAAGCTGCTGGATATTGTTGGCGCTTAGCCTCTTGAAATCATCCGGCGTCAGATCTTTGGCCGTGAGAATCAAAACTGGTATTTTTGCTGTCGCCTTTGTCCCCCGAATCTTTTCGAGAACCGCGAAACCGTCGATCTCCGGCATCATCAGATCCAAAACAATACCTGCCGGAATTATCCGGGAAACATAATCAAAGGCTTCCTGCCCGCCTCGGGCTACATCGGCAATATAACCCGCCGCTTCTAAAACTGATTTAACCTGTATGATTACCGCTTCATTATCATCGACAATCAGAATACGGGGAGGGGCGGCCTGTTTACCAGCCCCGGAGTGCCGGGGACTACCTTCCAGATCAATCAGAATTCTTTTGATTTCTGCAAGCAGAGCCGCCGATTTGGCAGCGCTTTTTTCCAGAACGGAAGAGACGTTGCCCCTCAATTTATTCCGGTCTTCTGGCGTCAGGTCTTTTGCTGTGACTACTATCACAGGCAGATCGCGGGTATCGTGGTTACTGCGAATTTTATCCAGAACGGCAAAGCCATCCAGCTCCGGCATCATCAGATCAAGCACCAGCAGATCGGGAACCTGCTTTTTGATTAATTCCAGACAGACAGCGCCATCCTCGGCTAAGATGGGCTTTAGTCCTTCCTCCTCAATGATTTGCCGAATTTGCTGACGGTCAAGATCATTGTCATCCACAATCATGATCGTACTGGTCCCGGGTTTGCCGATTTTCTGAATCTCCGAGATAAGAAGTTTCTTGGACACAGGCTTGGTGACATAGCCTACGGCGCCGAGTGCCAATCCGGTTGCCCGATCTTCAGAAATGGAAACGATAATGACGGGAATGTCTTTTGTTTCGGCATTATTCTTAAGTTTTTGCAGCACCTCCCAGCCGTCCATATCCGGCATGATAACATCAAGAGTAACGGCAAAAGGACGTTCCCGCGCGGCAAGCTTCAGCGCCTCCGCCCCGGAGGTTGCAGTTAAGGTGTTGTAGCCTTCCTGGAGAAGGTAACGCGAAATCATCGCCGCCATTTCCGGCTCATCATCCACAACAAGAATGGTCTTTCGCGCTGATTTGACACTTGGCGACTGCCTGTTGACAATGGGTTCGTAAATAGCCGCCGTTCCCTGCCACGCGATGGGTAAGGACAGGGTAAAAGTGGAACCAATTTCCGGCGTGCTCTGTACCGCAATATCTCCACCCAGCATCCGTGCTGCTTTGCGGGCAATGGCCAGTCCCAGGCCCGTGCCTTCATACTTTCTTGCTGACGTCCCATCCACTTGACGAAATTCGTCAAAGATATAAGGAAGGTAGTTCTCCGCAATCCCGATGCCCGTATCAGCAACACAAACGGTTACATTGTCTTTATCGCTTAGCACGGAAACGGTCACACTTCCCTTATCTGTAAATTTGACAGCATTAGCCAGAAGGTTTTGCAGAATCTGAGACACCCGAATTTCATCGCTTTCGAGGGGCGGGAGATTTTCGGGAATGTGCTGATAGATGGCGATATTCTTTTCCTCAGCAATGGGCCCGATGCTCTCTACAATATTTTCCAGAGTCAGACGAAGAGAAAACGGTTTCGGGTCAACATCCATCCTTCCGGCTTCGATCTTGGAAAGATCCAGGATATCGTTAATCAAGGCGAGGAGTTTTTTCCCGTTGCGCTCGATGATTTCCAGATAGTTGACTTCTTCCGCGCTGAGCTTTGTTTTGGCCTGCATCATCAGGACGCGGGAAAGTGCCATGACGGAGTTAAGCGGTGTACGCAGCTCGTGGCTCATGTTGGAAAGAAACTGACTCTTCAGTCGGTTAGCCTCTTCCACAGCCTGCCGCTGTTGATCCAGCTCTACATTTTGTTCCATCAATTCTTCCGTTTGCTTCCGTAGTTCTTCCGCCTGAGCCTCCAACTCTTCCTGCTGCATCTGAAGTTCCTGATTCTGCTGCCCGAGTTGCTCGGCAAAGACGCGTATTTTTCGAAACGACAGCACACCGTTCCAGCGGGCGGTTAACACATACCAGATTTCTTTTACCAGCCTCAAAGCCTGCGCGGGATAGCTCCGGATACTGGCAAGTGAAATTACCGCCGCAATTTCCCCTTCGCCGGAAATAGGAATGGTGATGATCTCACGAGGCTTAAAATCTCCGCCTACCGAGGCAAAGGTGAAACGCGAGTCTGACGGGATGTCGCTAATGTGCTGGATCTGCCCTGTGGCCAGCGCCGCGCCAAACTCGCCTTCAAAACCGGTAGCGGAAAAAGATGCGCGCCCGCTGCCTGCAAGACCGAGAGATTCAAAATGTTCGAAATCGGTTTTCTGCTCGTTGAGAATATAGATTGCGCCGATCTGAGACCCCGTTTCTGTGAGCAAGTTCTTGAGCAATGCCTTGCAAAAGTCCCGCATATCTTCTTGTTTAAGCATGACTTCGGCAATCCGGGCAGCGGATTCTCTACTTTGCCATTCGGACTGGACGGTTTCTGCAAGCGCATTGTACGAGACGGCAAGATTGCCGAATTCATTGGCTGAAACATAGTGGCTCCGGGCATCCAGTTTGCCCTGTCCAAACTGTTCCGTAAGTGAGGTAAGTTCCTGCAGGGGTTTCCGAATATTTCTCAACAGAAGATAGCTGACACCCAGTGTCAAAAGGAGAATGGCGCCGAACACTATCCAAAGCCTTATCATCAATGCATCTTTTTCTTTTTGAGCGTCCGCGTAAAATTTGTCGCCCCTGACCTTGGCAAAATCGCTCATATCCTGGATTTCACCCAGCAGCTTTTCCACATGTCCGCCGCCGATACCGCTGGATTTAGTGCGCCTCACCGCTTCGGTGGTCTTACCTGCCCCCAAGAGCCGAATAGTCTCCACGCGGATTGCTTTCCACAAAACAAAGGCGCTGCGGGCTTCTTCAATGTCTTTCCGTGGGCCGAGATAGCGGTCATACAGAATGTCGAATTGCTTGGTGGCTTCGGCTTCGTGGGTGTCGATATCCAGGATGATGGATTGTCTTTCCTGCTCATTATCAGCCATAACCAGATCCTTCATGTCCCGGTGCATGGTGAGAATATCGATGGTGAGTTTGTCCAGCGCCCTGCGGACAGTGAGCGGATGCTCGTAGAGGCCCTTGGTCTCCTGCCACAAGTCGTTTGCTTGAAACCAAGCCGTTGCGCCAAGAATCGCCACGAACAAAATGATAACGCTCATACCGATTCTTAGTTGCGTGCTAATTTTCATATCTTTCAGTTTCATCGTTTCACCTTTCTGTCTTTATCTCTTCTGGTAGATCTGGCTGAAATCAAAAATCCGGTTAAAGTGATGCCGAAACTTTATGACCGGCGCTTCCGCCTCTCCCAGGATCAGATAACCATGATTTGCCAGAGAATGGTAGAGTTTTTCGAAGATGATTTCCTGATATTCGATGTTGAAGTAGATCAGGAGATTGCGGCAGAGCACCAGATCGAAATTGCCAAAAACACTCTCCGGTGGAACACCATGCTTTTTATCCAATATGTCGTAAGGCGTAAAAGTGACCATATTCTTGATTTCCGGAAGCAACCGGAATTCCGAGCTATCCGGCGTGAAATATTTTTTCAGGAGCCGGTGCTTCATGTGTTCAACACTTCTCAACTGATAGACGGCTTCCCCGGCACTCTTCAACGCCTTGCCGTCAATGTCGGTGGCAAAGAGGTGCAGATTCATCGCAATGCCTTCTTTGTCCAGCAGTTCATGGATCAGGATCGCCAGGGAGTAAGGCTCCTCACCCTTCGCGCATCCGGCAGACCAGATCCTTAAAGATTGATCCCGTGCCTGAATCTTCTCCCGGACAATGGCCGGCAGGATGCGGTCGGCTATTATTTCAAAGGTCAGAGTGTCGCGGAAAAAACGGCTGACATTGATGGTGATGACATCAATGAGCTGGTCCAGTTCAGCGGCGTTTTTCTGCAGAAAGGAAAGATAATCGCCAAAATTTGCCGAAGATGTGGCGGTCAACCGTTGAGCAATGCGTCGAGCCAGCATGGGCGGATGATAGCCTGCGAAATCGAAACCCCGCTTCTCCATCAAATAATCAAGAATGGGCATCAGATCGTTGTTTGTTTTCTGCGTTGCCGTGTTGATCAAGGGCGCACCTCATTATTCAGAAATAGATTTTTCATGATCATCCAGCGTATCCCTGATCACTCGTGCAAGTTCACCCTTTGTGAGTGGTTTCATGATGTAGGATTTAATTCCAATAGACTTGGCCTGCGCTTCCGTTTCGGGATCATTAATTCCTGAACACAGAATTATCGGGATGTCCGGACGGATCTGAAGAAGTTTTCGGGAGAGGTCTATGCCGGTCATCTTCGGTAGAGTCATGTCGGTGATGACAAGATCGAAACTTTCCGGCTTGGCTTGGAACAAATCTAGTGCATCAACACTACTCAGCACACCTGTTATATGATAACCGAGAGAAGAAAGCATACGCTTGCACAAATTAACCAGAGCCGGTTCATCGTCTACAAGGAGAATTCTTTCCGTGCCTCCTGTTACCGGTTTTCGCCTATCGAGTTTCATGTCTTCTCCATAGGTGATTCTGGGCAGATAGATATGGAAAGCCGCACCCTTGTCCGGTTCACTGTAAACATTGATAATGCCGCCATGACTCTTGACGATGCCATAGACAACCGACAGACCAAGACCGGTTCCTTCATCTACGGATTTAGTTGTAAAGAAAGGATCAAATATACGTTGAATAAGTGCAGGATCAATGCCGTGCCCTGTATCACTTACAGTCAACTTGACATAATGTCCAGTTTGTAGATCAGGATGATTGGGGATTTCGTCTTTGGCCAGTTCTACGTTGGCTAGTTCGATTTTCAGAGTACCTCCTGTTTCCTTCATAGCATGGCTGGCATTGGTACAAAGGTTCATTATGACCTGATGCATCTGGGTGGGATCAGCCATAATGTTGCAGGATTCTTCCGTTAAATGCTGGTTTATCTGAATGGTACTCGGAATGGATGACCGTATAAATTTGACGGCTTCCTTTAGCAGAACTTTAATGTCCAGAGGTTTCTTCTCGTTGCCCTCCTGTCTACTGAAAGTCAGGATTTGTTTAACTAGGTTTCTTGCCCTTTCTGCACCTTTCAGGATTTCTTGCAGATCCTGTTCCATGTTTTCATTTTGATTTTTATCCATGACCATTTCCGTGTAGCCAATGATAGCCGCCAGAATGTTATTAAAGTCATGGGCGATACCTCCGGACAGAGTGCCGATGGCCTCCATCTTATGAGACTGGAGGAGTTGTTTTTCTAGGTTTGCCTTTTCCTCCTCCGCCAGCTTGCGCTCGGTAATATCGGCAAAGAGGCAAGCGAACTGATTCGGCGCAGATTGGAAGGCCGTAACCTCGAAATGTTTTCCCAGTTCAACTGCATAGCTCTCGAATAAGGCCGGTTCACCGGTAAGGGCAACCTTGCCATAGTTTTCGATCCAATACCTCTCGGTTTTTGGCAGCACATCAAGGACAGTACGACCTATAAGTTCTTCCGCCTTCAATCCTGTCATGCGCTCAAAAGCCGGATTGACGTCCAGAAAGCGGTAGTCTGTGGGTGACCCCTTTTCGTCGCAAATGATCTCGTGCAGCGCAAAGCCGTCTATCATCTCACGGAATAGTGTCCGGTATTTTTCCTCTGCATTCTTTCTTTCGGTGATGTCCTGACCCTGAGCAATAGTGGCAATGGCAATTTTACCATCTTCGTCAAAGATCGTGGCCGAGTTCCATAGAAGGGTTCGGATGGTCCCGTCTATTTTGAGAATATCGATTTCAACGGTTTCCCAACGTTCTCCTGCCTTAGTCTTCCTGATCAATTCCAAAGACTTTGCCATCTGTTCCGGAGGGAATAGAATTTCAATAGATGCGCCAAGTACTTCTTCCCATTTTCTTCCGCTAATCAATTCAAATGCATGATTGAAACGTGTTATTCTCAACTGAGGATCCCAGGTAATAATGGGGGCATTGGCGTAATTGAACAGATTATTCAAATATTCATTGGTTCCATGCAACTCCTTCTCCGCATTCTTGCGCTCGGTGATGTCAGAGACAATGCCTGCTATTTTGGATGTGTTGCCGTGCTCATCCAGAATAACGGTTTTCCGATCGAAAAGCCAACGCTTCGTGCCGTCAGGCAGAACGATTCTGTATTCCAGTTCGATTTTGCCATCGCGAAACATCGTATCTCTCGAAGCTTGTACCATGGCTTTGTCTTCAGGATGGACAACATCGATCCAGAAATGCGGGTTGTCCATCATTTCCGATAACGTCCGTCCGTAGATTTTCTCCATAACTGGGCTCAGGAAATCAAATTGCTCCGATAGATTAGAAGACCACATAGCTTCCTGCACGTTATCCAGGATGTAGCGAAAGCGCTCTTCGCTTGTCTGTAGCGCCACTCCCGATTGCCTGAGCAATACATTGTCGCTCTGGAGCTGCTCGTTGGCTAGTTTCAGGTCGGCTGCCTTCTGTTCAAGCTGAACACGTAAGTGAAAAAGTTCCATGTGTATCAATACACGGCCCAGCAACTCATCCGGTTGAAGTGGTTTGGAGATGAAGTCCACGGCTCCCAGATTAAAGCAATTGACCCTCTGCTTCACTTCCGTAATCGCACTCAAGATAATGACCGGAATGTCGCAGGTCTTCTCTTGAGCTTTGAGCCGTCGGAGCACTTCAAAGCCGTCCATGCCCGGCATAAGAATGTCAAGCAGAATCAAGTCCGGCGGTTTGTCCTCAACTGCGGCAAGTGCAAGTTCCCCGCTGTCGGCGGGACACACCTGATATCCTTCCGCTGTCAGGATATCCGTTATCAGTTTCAGGGATGCAAGGGTGTCTTCAACTACCAGAATCGTGCCTGCGTTGATCATATAGTCTCCTTTGACATGTTGTCTCTTACGGCCTTCAGTGCTTGAAAGATGGCAGTATAATTCAATTGATTTGTATGTTGTGCCAGCACATCGCCAAGCGCCGGATCGAGTTCGGAAACGCGGCGAATCAACTCGGCAATCCGAGAGGAGTCCAGACTGACCAAGGCGGCAGTTAGTTCTTGGCGCAATCCTGGCGGAATGGCTGTGAATGCTTCAGGGCGCAGCGGCATCGTGGGTGCTACGTCAGCGGTCTTCGATACTTCTTCCCGAAC
>JFJP01020792.1_pt1 | contig 11255 bp, 7 predicted proteins | sample 431651 | NCBI WGS metagenome assembly JFJP01 (sample SAMN02602958, study PRJNA72255) | Microbial mat metagenome, whole genome shotgun sequencing project. | biome: fresh water; feature: sink hole; material: water; isolation source: purple microbial (photo- and chemosynthetic) mats found in... | reverse complement strand
CCCGTCGCCGCTGGCGCGGCTCTGGGCTGGCGCCCCACACCAAGACAACCGCTCGCGTGGCACGGGCGTCCCGCCCGTGAGGGGCAATGGGTGAAGCCCGCCAAGGCAGCTTTCCGCTAGCCTCCAGCGGCCAGCGGCCAGCCTGCAGCGTCATGACGACCTTGACCATGGATCCTGCTCCGGGCGGGCGGGTGCTGCGCTTCGTGGGCGACCGGGTGCGCTTCTTCCTCGCCTGCAGCGGGGCGGTGCCACAGGGCTGGAGCGCGCGGCTGCGCACCAACCTGGGGCGGGCGGCCATGCTGCGCGACGACATCGTCGCCACCCGGGCCGGAGGACGGACCTTCGCCGGGGCGGCGTGGCGCGATGTGGCGATGCGCCAGGTCGAGGGCGGCTGGGTGTGCGAGATGCCGCTCGCCGAGGTCGGCTGGTTCCGCGCCAAGGCCTACGCGGTCGATGCCAAGGGGCGTCAACACTGGCCGCATGGCGACGACATCGGCGTGGCGGTGCATCCCGATGCCGGGCGCAGCGGCAATACCATCTACTGCGCCTTCCCGCGCATGTTCGGGCCGAACAAGGCGCGCAGCGCGACCCGCGACGGGCTGCTCGAGGATCAACTCGCAGCGCTCGACAAGCACGGCTGGACGGTCATCCCGCCCTCGGGCAAGCTGCGCGATCTGGCGCGCGAACTGCCGCATATCGTCGGCAAGCTCGGCTGCCGCATCCTGCACCTGCTGCCGGTCACCCCGACGCCGACCACCTATGCGCGCATGGGCCGCTTCGGCAGCCCCTATGCCGCCCAGGACCTGGTCGCCATCGATCCCGCCCTGGTCGAGTTCGACCGCCGCACCACCGGGGTGGACCAGTTCCGCGAGCTGACCTACGCCACGCATCTGCTGGGCGCGCGCGTCGTGCTCGACATCGCGATCAACCACACCGGCTGGGGCGCGACGCTGCTTGAACGCCATCCCGAGTGGTTCCACCGCAATGCCGACGGGTCGTTCAAGAGCCCCGGGGCGTGGGGCACGACCTGGGAGGATCTGGTCGAGCTCGATCATGGCGACGCCGATCTGTGGGAGGAGCTGTCGGAGGCCTTCCTGACCTGGTGCCGGCGTGGGGTGGACGGCTTCCGCTGCGATGCTGGCTACATGGTGCCGATGCCGGCCTGGCGCTACATCACGGCGCGGGTGCGGCGCGAATTCCCCGACACCGTGTTCCTGCTCGAAGGCCTGGGCGGGGCGTGGGAGGCGACCGAGGCGCTGCTCACCGAGGGCGGCATGCAGTGGGCCTACTCCGAGCTGTTCCAGAACTACGACGGGGCGCAGGTCGGCAGCTACCTCGACCATGCGCTGCGCCAGTCCGAACGTGTCGGTCTGCTCGTCCACTACAGCGAGACGCACGACAACGCCCGGCTCGCGGCCAAGAGCGCGGCCTGGAGCCTGCAACGCAACCGCCTGTGCGCCCTGACTGCGCCGGGTGGCGCCTTCGGTTTCACCTGCGGCGTCGAATGGCTGGCGGGCGAGAAGCTCGAGGTGCATCAGGCGCGCGGCCTGGCCTGGGGAGCCACGCCCAATCTGGTCGAGGAGCTGGCGCGGCTCAACCGCCTGGTCTCCGACCATCCCTGCTTCCACGGCGACGCGCGCATCACGCGCCTGTCGCCCGACGGCTCGCCGCTGCTCGCGCTGCGCCGCGACAGCTCGGGCGAGACCGGCCAGCGCGAGAGCGTGCTGGTGCTGGTGAACCTCGACCTCGCCGCCAAGCAGGCGCTGGTCCTGAGTGGCAACGAACTGCGCGACATGGGCTCGCCGTCGGTCGATCTGCTCGGCCAGAACTCCCCCGCGATCATTCCGCAGGGCGACGACCGCTTCACCATCGGGATCGGACCCGGCGAATCGTTCTGCCTCGCGGCCGGAGCCGAACCATCCGGACTGTCGGGTGACGCCTACCGTGCCGCCCGGGCCCAGGCCGCCTTCGCGGTCCGCGCCATCACCGCCGCCATCCCGCCCGAGGACTGCGGCCCGGCCGCCTGGTCCGAACTCGCCGCACGCGTCGCCGCCGACCCGCTGCGTTTCCTCGCCGCCGCCCAGCGCCTGACCTCCGAGGCGGCGCGCCGCGACCTGCTCGCGGCGATCGACGCGGCGGCACAGGTCGCTGACCTGCCGCGCGTCACCGCGGTCTCGGTGCGCGATCTCACCCGCACTGTGATGGTGCCGCCTGGTGACTGGCTGCTGGTGCGCGATGCCGCGCCCTTCGCCGCCGCCCTGCATCGCGCCGGCTCCGAGCGCGCCGAACGGCAGCGTTCGATCCCGGTGGGTGATGGTCATGTCGCCGCCTTTCCGCCGGGCACGGCCTATGGCGAGGCTGGTCTGACCCTGGAGCGCTTCGTCGCTGCCGAGGGCGCCCAGGCGCGCATGCATCTGATCTTCCTGCCCATCGTCCCCGATGCGGCGGTATGCGATGCCGCCAAGGGGCTGGTGCTGCTGACCAATGGGCGCGGGGCGATGTGCCGCATGCACGTCGATCTCGGGCGCATCGCCAGCAAGTACGACGCGCTGCTTGCCGCCAACCTGCATGCCGGCGCGCCATGCGACCGCCATGTCCTGGTCAAACGGCTGCGTGCGTGGATCGACGCCGACGGCTTCATCACCCCGCTCGATGCCACCTGCCTGGGTGGTTTCGAAGCCGGCCCGCCGGCGGTGTGGGACTTCGTCGCGCCGGCCGGCGATGGCCGCACTGTCGAACTGCGCCTGGCGGTGGAACTGCTGCAGGAGCGCAACGCCGTGGTCGTGCGCTTCGAACGTCCGGCCGGAGCGCCGCGCTGGGGCGAGGCGCTGCCGGCCTCGACCCGCGTCTCGGTGACCGTGCGCCTCGACATCGAGGACCGTTCGTTCCACTCCGAGACCAGACGTTCACCTGCGGCCGAGGCGCATCTGCACGGCGCGACCACCACGCAGGCGCGTGGTTTCACCTGCGCCTTCGCCGCTGACCGCCGACTGCGCGTCCACGCCGATGCCGGCGCCTTCCACGCCGAGGCCGAATGGTGCGAAGGCATCGGCCATCCGGTCGAGTCGGGCCGTGGCATGGCCGGGGCGGGCGACGCCTGGAGTCCCGGCTGGTTCGCCCTGCCGATGGCTGCGGGCGGTTCTGCCACCCTGCTGGTGCAGGCCGATGCCGACGAGGCGCCGGAACGCGAACGTGCCGATTGTTTCGCCACCCGGCGTTCCCGCCTCGCCGACGCGGTGGCGCAGGCCAACCTCGCCGGTCACGACGAGCTTGGCCGCCGGCTCGCCGCCGCCCTGCAGGCCTTCGTCGTCCGCCGGGGCCAGGGCAGCACGGTGATCGCCGGCTATCCCTGGTTCCTCGATTGGGGGCGCGACACCTTCATCGCTGCACGCGGCATGCTGGCTGCCGGCCTCGATGCCGAGGTGCGCGGCCTGCTCACCGCCTTCGGACGCTTTGTCGAGCGCGGCACCCTGCCGAATCTGCTCAACGGCGACGACGCTTCCAACCGCGACACCAGCGATGCTCCACTGTGGTACGCGCTCGCCGCCGAGGAATGGGTCGCGCGCAACGCCAAGCCGGGCTGGAAGCTGGAGGTCGCCTCGGGGCGCAGCCTGCGCGATGCGTTGGCCGACATCGCGGTGGGCTGGCTCGACGGCACGCCCAACGGGATCCGCGTCGATCATGCCAGCGGCCTGGCCTGGAGCCCACCGCATTTCACCTGGATGGACACCAACTATCCGGCTTGCACGCCACGCACCGGCTATCCGATCGAGATCCAGGCGCTGTGGATCAGGCTGCTGCGCCAGCTGGATCGCGCCGATGCCCCGGCGCCGCGTGGTGCGTGGCGGACCTGGGCGGATCGCGCCCAGGCTTCGCTGGAGCGCTTCTGGCTCGAAGGCGAGGGCTGGCTGGCCGACTGCCTGCTGGCCGGATCCGGCCAGCCTGCGGCCGAGGCGGTGCCGGACCGCAGCCTGCGGCCGAACCAGCTCTTCGCCGTCGCCCTCGGCCAGGTCGAAGCGGGGCGCGCGCGGCGCATCTGCGCCGCCACCGAACGCTTCCTGCTGGTGCCGGGCGCGCTGCGCACGCTCGCCCCGCTGCCGGTCGAGCCGCCGCTCGAGATCCGCGCTGACGATGGCCGCATGCTCGCCGATCCGCTGCGTCCCTATCAGGGCCGCTACGAGGGCGACGAGGACACGCGGCGCAAGCCGGCCTACCACAACGGCACCGCGTGGCCGTGGCTGCTGCCGACCTTCTGCGAGGCCATGGAGCTGGCCTGGAACGGCGCGCCCGCCGCCACTGCGGCGGCCCGCGCCTGGCTCGGTTCGGTGGATTACCTGATGGACTCCGGCTGCATCGGCCATCTACCCGAGATCATCGACGGCGATGCGCCGCACACCCAGCGCGGCTGCGACGCCCAGGCGTGGAGCGTCAGCGAAGCGCTACGCGTGTGGAAGCGCCTGCACGAGCCGCAGCGCCCCTGAGGCGGGATCTCAGGGCCTGGGGATCAGCATGGCGTTGATCAGTTCGCGTTCGAGCGCGTTCCGATCCACCGGTTTCACCAGATAGGCCTCGCATTGGTCGCGGAACGCGGCGAAGACGCTGCGAGGATTGTTCTGGGCGGTGACCATGAACACCTTCGTGGTGCTCAGTCCATGGCGACCGTGCTGCGCTTCCAGGGCGCGCAGCCGGCGCAGGGTCTCATGGCCATCGATGCCTGGCATCTCGACATCGAGGCAGACGAGGTCGAAGGGCACGGCGTTGTCGAGAGCGAAGCTGATGGCCTCGAGTGCCTGCTCGCCCGAGGACACGGCTTCGGTCTCGGCATAGCCCTGCAGATATTGCTGGAGGATGCGGCGGCTGACAAACTGGTCATCGACGACGAGGGCGCGCATGGTTAACCTTGCTCCTTGAGGACGGCTGCATGGAAACACGGACCTCTGGCCGGTCAGCTGACCGGTTTTCCGAGGTCCGCAGCCAAGGCGTCGAGATGACGGATGACCGAAGTGGAACGACGATGGAATTCGCCGGATTCGACAGCGGCTTTGGCCGCCACGGCATCGCCACGGGTCGCATGGTCGAGCACTTCGCGGATCGAAGCGTGGAAGGAACGGTGTTCTTCGACCAGATGGGAAAACGTGGTGCGGTCGCCATGGGCACGACCACCAGGCCCATCGATCCAGCAGCCGAGATCGCAGCGGTGCGGGTCACAGGCCCGATCTCCATCGATTCTCGCCCCGGAGGCGATGGCATCGATCAGGCGCTGGCGCCAGGCCTTATGCAGGTCCTTGGCCGCGACGAGGAAGTCCGCGGTGCGGAAGTGGCCGACCGAGGTGCGCAGCTTCTGCGCCAGCCGGTCGAGTTCCTGCACCGCCTGGTCGGCCTGGGCCACGCCCTGGGCCAGTTCGCTCGCCTGGTCTGATACGCGTTGCACGCCCCGCAGGATCTCGGCGAGACCTTGGCCGGTTTCAGCCAGACCGCGTGCCATCTCAGTGGTTGTCGCCGATTGCTCCTCGACCGCGGCGGCGATGCCTTGCGCTGCACCTTGCGAGGAACGCATTCCCTCATCCAGGCTGGAGATGCGGCCCGTCAGCTCCACGACGGTGCGCTGGATGTCAGCGGCGGCAGAGGCGGCCTGCTGGGCCAACCCCTTGACCTCGCCGGCGACCACGGCGAATCCGCGCCCCGCTTCGCCCGCCCGGGCCGCCTCGATGGTCGCATTCAGGGCCAGTAGGTTGGTCTGTCCTGCGATCCCGCTGATGGTCTCGGCAATGCCGCCGATCGCCCCCGACGCTTTGGTCATGGCTTCGGCCAGGGCGGCGACCTCGGTGATGCGCCCCGCCATCTGCTGGCCGTTGCTGGCGACCTCGCGCACGCTGGATGACAGCTCATCGGCGCTGGCGACCAGGCTTTGAACCTGGGTGACGCCTTCGGTCGCGGCTGCCGCTGCACTGCCAGAGGCCGAGCGGGTCACCTCGGCTCCACCATTCAACTGCTTGGTGGTGGCGGCAAGCTCGGTGGTGGCGGCCGATAGCGACTGGGTTACGCTGGCCACCTCGCCGATGGTCTGGTTCAGGCTGCTGGTCATGCGCACGAAGGCGTTGCCGAGTTCGTCGTCCGATCCGCGAGCCTCGATGCGGGCTGACAGGTCGCCTCCAGCGAGGGCCTGGGCGGCGACGGCGATGCGCGCCAGATACTCTTCGGCCCCTGCCAGATCACGGCCGAGATCGCCGAGCTCATCGCGCCGGCTGGCGAGGCGGCTGATCGACTTGGGTGGCAGGCTGCTGCTTGAGAGGCGGCCTTGCGCCACTTCTGCCAGGCGACGCGCGGCGATGCGCAGGCCGCGGTTGAGACCGAGAACCAGCCAGATCGCGACCACCGCGGTCAGTATGAGGCCGCCGGCGAAGATGGCGGTCTCGTGCCTCAGTGCGGTATGCGCCTCCTCGACCATGCCTTTCGAGCGGCCTGCCGCCCGCTGCGCTTCCTCGTCGATCACCGTGCCGAGACCCTTGGTAAGCGTCGACACCGAGGAGAACACCGCCTTGGCCTCGAGGCCGTAGCCGCCGGTGGCACGCTTGTTGCCGATGAGATCGAAGACGCGCGCCAGCTCGGCGCGCGCCGGGGAGGCGTCCAAGGCGCGTAGGCGCTGCATCGCCGTCTTGTCGATCGGCAGGTCGTAGGCGGCCAACAACGACCATACCTGGCTCAGGCTGCTGAGCAGGGCGCGGTAGTCCGGTTCGTCGACCGGTTGGTCGGTGGTGGCCAGCAAGGTGAGTCCGGCGCGCAGGCGTCCGGCATGCTCTTTCGCGTATTCGATGGTTGCCACTGCTGCCAGCACCTTGCCGATGCCTCGGGTGGTCTGGGCGTTGCCGATGCTGAACTGGACGCTGATCAGCCGGTCTATCTCGCTGTTGTAGGCGGCGCGCAGGGCGGCTGGTTTAGGCGGCGCTGCGCGCGCTGCGACCATCGCCTGCCGCAGCGCCTCGGGGGCTGGGGCCGGGGGGAAACCTGCGATCGCATACGGCTGACCGTAACCTTCGATTGCCTCGTCCGTCCGTTGGCGCAGGACGGCAAGGTCGGCGACGATGGCCCCTGCCGCTGCTGCTATGCTCGCGCCCCGCTCGGCCTGCATCGCGTCGATCATGCGCGCGTTGGCCAGCATCAATTCGGAACGCCGCGCCTGTCCAACCGATATCGTGGCCTCTTGGCGCAGCCCACCAAGTCGCGAGCCACCGACCCACAGCAGCAGGCCGACCGGAATCAGGACCAGGCACGATATCTGGATGGCGAACGGGATGCGCATGGCTGAAGGTAGCCCGACCTGGATCGCGATGCAATCCCCGACCGCCAGGTGCGTCAACCCCGGAGTCAGCCCACCGAGGCGCCGGGGCGCCAGGCGACATCGCCGCGCCCGTCATCGTTGGCGCGGCGCGCCCAGGCGAAGCACAGGTCGCTGAGGCGGTTGAGGTAGCGCAGCAGGTTGTGGTTCCAATCGCGGCCGGGATCGGCCTCGATGGCCTGGGTCAGCTCACGTTCGGCGCGGCGTACCACGGTGCGTGCCACGTGCAGCCAGGCTGCCCCGGGGCTGCCGCCGGGCAGCACGAAGGAGGTGAGGGGTGGGACGCGGGCGACACTGGCGGCGACCAGTTCTTCAAGGCGCAGGATCTGCGCGTCGGTGATCCGCCGGACATGCTCCTCGTGCGGGCCGCCGGGTGGCACCGCCAGGTCGGCGCCCAGGTCGAAGAGATCGTTCTGCACGCTGGGCAGCGCGGCGGCGAGATCGTCGGGCAGGGCGCAGGTGCGCACCACGCCGAGCAGGCTGTTGGCCTCATCCACCGCCCCGATGGCAGCGATGATCGGACTGTGCTTGGCGACCCGACGGCCGTCGGCGAGGGCGGTCATGCCGTTGTCGCCGGTGCGGGTGATGAGGCGGTCGAGGCGGATCATGCGCGGACGGTCGGGGCTTGTCGCCGGGTGCAAGCCCGCACCCTCTCAGCCTTGCATCAATGGCGTTGCGTTAAGGACTCTTGGGGACGCAAGGCGGAAGGCGGAAGGCGGAAGGCGGAAGAGTTGCTGAATCGAACTGGGCCGGCAGTCCAATCCGCATTTCTTCCGCCTTCCGCCTTCCGACTTCCGCCTTTCCAAGGTCAGTGCCCTTAACGCAACGCCATTGAGCCTTGCATGGCGGGTCGATGATTTACGACCACGTCATGACCCCCATCGCCCCGGCCCAGCTCCTCGACACCCTGCAGTGGCGCTACGCCACCAAGGTCTTCGATGCCACCCGCACCATCCCCGCCGCCACCTGGGATGCGCTCGAGCGTTCGCTGGTGCTGACGCCCAGCTCCTACGGCCTGCAGCCGTGGAAGTTCATCGTCATTACCGACAAGGCGCTGCGCGAGCAGCTCAAGCCGGTGAGCTGGAACCAGGCGCAGGTCACCGACTGCAGCCATCATGTGGTGTTCTGCGGCCGTACCGAGATGCAGGAGCAGGACGTACAGCGTCAGATCGATGCGATCGTGGCGCAACGCGGCGTTCCTGCGGCGGCGATCGACGGCTACAAGGGCATGATGCTGAAGGACGTGGTGCACGGCCCGCGCGGCAAGATCGCTGCCGAATGGGCGGCGCGCCAGTGTTACATCGCGCTCGGCCAGTTCATGCTCGCGTGCGCCGATCTCGGCGTCGATGCCTGTCCGATGGAGGGCATCGATCCGGCCAAGTACGACCAGATCCTCGGCCTTGCCGGCACCGGCTACCGCACCGTCGTCGCCTGCCCGGCCGGCTACCGCGCGACCAGCGACAAGTACGCCCAGCTCGCCAAGGTGCGCTTTCCCGTTTCGGAAGTCGTCGAGCGACGCTGAACCGGCCGCTTCCCTCGGCGTTGACTCTGGCTTATGCTGGGCTCCATGCGCCGTTGGCTGATCCTTGCTGTCATGATCCTGCTGATGGGCTGGGCGGGTGGGCAGGTCCTCCCGGATCTGCTGCGCCCTGGCCAGGATCGCTCTGCGACGGATGCGGTCATCGAGCAGGTCGAACCGGACTTGGCCGGCAAGCCGGTCGCAGCGCAGCGCGGTGCGGCGGTAGCCGAGGATCCGCCTCCGTCCGTTCGACCCGTGCTTCCGGCTGCGCCCACCAGCACGACGCGGGCAACCGACACGCCTGCTTCGCCGTCCGATCAGCGACCGCGCACAGCCAGCCAGGCGCTGCGCGACCTGCGTCGCCAGCTGACCGAGGCGGCGCAGCTCGGGCGCGCGGCGCAGGCCGGTGATGCCGCTGCGCAGGCGGAACGCGACCGTCGTCGCGCCGCCGAGCCCGATCCGCGCGTGCGTGCCGCCCTGGGCGAGGGCGTGGTGCCGGACCTGGGACGGTGGCGCCCGAGTGCACCGAGCCTGCCGTCGGCCGCCGCGCCGGCCCCGGTCGGCGAGGTCAAGGCCTACTGGTTGACGCCGGGCGAGAACGGTGACGGCACCTACGAAAGCGCCATCCAGGTCGATGAGCAGGGCCGGGCCACGATCGAGACGGTGTACGAACCGACCGAGGGCGTGCGCTGGCGGGTGCGTTACAACGCCTGGGCCTACCGCGACGGCGACGGCAACACGGTGATCGACGCGCGTGGCCAGGAGGTAGATGTCATCGAGCGCCCACCGTGGGGCTGGTGGTCACCCGACAGCATGGTGGTGAAGCCGGACGGCCTGGTCGATCTGATCGACGACAAGCACGACCCCGGCCAGGGCACCACCGGGGCACGCGGCCCGGGCTGATTGGCGGTTACCTCTTCATCCACGACTCGACGCCGCGCACGTCCTTGGGGATGGCGCGGGTCAGTTCCTCGCAGCCGTCGCGGGTGATCAGCAGGTCATCCTCGATGCGGATGCCGAAGCCCTCGTCGGGCAGATACACGCCAGGTTCGTTGCTGATGATCATGCCCGGGGCCAGGGGCAGGCTGCGGTCGCCGGGATCGTGCACATCGAGGCCGATGTGGTGCGACAGGCCGTGGTGCTTGGTGAAGCCGGCGGCGATGATCGGGGCCCACGCCAGCTTGTTCAGTTCCTCGAAGGTGATCCCGGGCTTGGCGTGCTTGCGGCCCAGCGCGTTGGCTTGCAGTACGATCTCATAGACCTCGCGGAAACGCTTGTCGTCGAAGCGGCCGTGCTGCGGGAGGGTGCGCGTGACGTCGGCGCAGTAGCCGCCGGCGGTGGCGCCTGAGTCGATGAGCAGCGGCTTGCCGCGCTGCAGCGGCTGGTCGTTGAACGGATAGTGCAGGGTCGCGCCGTTGGCCGCCGAGCCGACGATGGGCGGGAAGGCGAGGGGGCCGTAGGCCGCCTTGCGGTAGTGCATGGTCAGCAGCGCTGCGACTTCGGCCTCGTTGGTGAGGGTCGGGATCTGCGGCAGCACGGTCTTCAATCCGGCGGCGGTGAGGGCGATCGCCTTGCGGTGCCACGCCACCTCGTCGGCATCCTTGATCAGGCGCATCGCCGCCAGCGGGTCCTCGGCGTTGAGCAGCGTGACGCGCGAGCCCAGCTTGGCCTTCCAGCGCTCGAAGGCGGCGGCCTGGCCGCCCGGTTCGCGCGCGCGGTGGCACATCGCCAGCAGGCCACCCGAGCGGTGCAGGGCCAGGGCGACCGCGTCGTCGAGGCGCTTGTGGTTGGCCACCGCATCGACGCCGTGCGCCCGGCGTGCCTTCTCATCCGGTCCCAGGCGGGCCCCGTCCCAGATCACCCGTGACGGATCTCCCGGGTCGAGGAACAACGTGTCGTGCGGGCTGCGCGTCGGGTCGAGCAGCAGCGCCGCTTCGGGCTCGGCGCAGCCGCAGAAGTAGTCGAACCAGGGATCCTGGCGGTCGCGGCGCAGGGCCGTCTCATCGTTGCCGATGAGCAGCAGCGGCACGCGCTCGCCGAAGGCGGCGTGCAGGCGCTTGAGCGCTTCGCGGCGGCGGCGGCGATAGGTGGCGACGGGCAGGGCGAGACCGCGGATGGGCATGGCGGCAGCATCGCAGGGTGCCGGAACGACTCCACCGGGAATCGATGTGGGGTTCGGCGTTCGGCGTTCGGCGTTGCGAACACCACAACATCGCTGACGAATCAGGTGGGCACCCTCACCCCCCCACGCTGGTCTTGCGGGACGTCGAACGCCGAACGCCGAACATCGAACGACTGGACGCGCGCGTGCGCCTGCTGCAGCAGGTCGAGGTCGCGCGCCAGGTCGAGGCAGCGCAGGGCGCACAGGCCGTGCTGGCGTTCGCCGAGCAGTTCGCCGGG
>JFJP01045987.1_pt1 | contig 11257 bp, 10 predicted proteins | sample 431651 | NCBI WGS metagenome assembly JFJP01 (sample SAMN02602958, study PRJNA72255) | Microbial mat metagenome, whole genome shotgun sequencing project. | biome: fresh water; feature: sink hole; material: water; isolation source: purple microbial (photo- and chemosynthetic) mats found in... | reverse complement strand
AAATGAGAAGATATTCAGTAACACGGAAAACAAAGTATACGGAATCTTATATGATCTTAAAGGAAATACGGCATCATCGGTACAATTTTATGCCACAGACAGCCTTAAGCATTACCTGAGAGGTTCTCTGTATTTTTCAGCTGAACCTGATGCTGATTCACTGGCACCTGTAATCGAATTTTTCAGAGAGGATATCATTCACCTGATTGAAACACTTAAATGGAAAGAGTAAAACTTATTATATAACGATGGGCTGCATTACAAAGCACTATTTAAATGAGTTCTCAATTCTTGGAGTATGGAAGATTGAAGAAGACCTTGAAACTCTTCTGAGTCTTGTTGTGCTTGATGCTGAGGACAAAAAGAAATATGCAGTGTTCAGCAGTAATTCACGTAAACTCGAGTTCTTAAGTGTCAGGGCTCTGCTCTCTGAACTCATTGGGAAGGATGCAAGGATCGTTTATAATAAGAATAATAAGCCTTTCATAAAAGACGGTTCAAGGTTTATAAGTATATCTCATTCACATAAGCTTACGGCAATTCTGCTTAGCACAAACGAAAAAGTCGGAATTGACCTGGAATATATGAGCTCAAACATAGCAGCCCTGGCATTTAAATTTCTTAACCGGAAGGAAAAGATCACCAGGGAGCAAAATGACCGGAGATACCATTTGTACATCCATTGGTGCGCAAAAGAGGCTCTATACAAAATATGCGACAAGGAGGGTATAAGTATCAGAAAAAATATTACAATAACTCCCTTCACAGTTGGAGGATCGGGAGAGATAAGAGGTGAAGTTCATACTGATAAAATTAATGAATCGTTTGATCTTCACTATTCCAAATATGATAACTATGCAATTGTGTGGACAAAAAAGAATTATGAAACCATATAATTTTCCTGTTGAAAAAAGCATTGCTCTCCTACTTGATCCTGACAAGGCGAAAGGAGACTCATTAAGAAAAATTCTTAAGCTGGCGGATGAGTGCAAGGCTGATTACATTTTTGTTGGAGGAAGCCTTACATTCAATGGCATCGACAGCCTCATCGAAGCCGTCAGGGATAATTGTACAATTCCTGTAATTCTTTTCCCGGGAAACCTGCTGCAACTTACGGATAAAGCAGATGTTATTCTACTTCTTTCGCTTATATCCGGACGAAATCCCGATCTGCTGATTGGAAATCATGTAATAGCGGCACCTCACCTTAAAAATGTTAAAAACAAACTTGTTTCTGTCGGTTATATCCTGATTAATTGCGGATCAAAAACATCTGTGGAATATATCAGCCAGACAACAGCAATCCCTTCAGATAAGCCGGAAATTGCCGTGGCAACAGCGCTGGCTGGTGAAATGCTGGGCCTGAAGATGATATATCTTGAAGCAGGCAGCGGGGCTGATCATCCGGTTCCTTCGGCAACTGTTAAAGCAGTAAGGGAAAATATATATCTTCCTATCGCCGTAGGTGGAGGCATTAAAAAGAGCAGCGAGATAAAGGAGTTATTTGATGCCGGCGCTGATCTTATTATACTGGGAAACGGCTGCGAGAATAACCCTGACCTGCTGGCTGATGCCTGCAGGATGAGAAATGGATACAGATCTCTCTGATTACCTGAATAACTCAAACAATGGCTCTCCGGTACAGGCATTTGGATACGGAACCTTACATAAAGATGACAGCGTGGCTGCAATGTCAGTCATATTCACTTTACGTGTAACTGTCGATCTGTTCACCGACCACCCATACCAGATCAGTGGAACATGAGAATCATATTCATAAGGTGAATTATGATTTGTCACATAGTCTCCCTCCTGCTCTACCCATCCTGGATTAAGTGTAACTATCACATCGCCCGATCGCTGTGGATTAAAATTATTAATAATTCTCTTCAGATTACCATTTCCAAAATCATTTGCTTCAAAAGCCGAATACGGATAAGCAGCTGCAACGCCAGTAAACTGAACAAGAAAGCGCGATACTTTCTTCTGAACTTCTTCAAGAGGGATCCTGGCGTCTTCAATAAGCGTTCTGTTAAGATAAACCTGCTTCTCTGAATAACCTTTCACCCAATCGCCTTCTCCATATACAGCATTCAGATAGCTCCGCAGTAACTGTAAAGCCTGATTCTGCTTAAAATATCCTGCCGGAATCCGGCTACTGGTCAGAACAGCAGGTATTTCTGAAATACCATGTGCAGAGGTAAAATAAATAAGTACATTCTTCTTTCCAATACTATCATTCAAATATGTCAGAAGATCCTTTATTTCAGAATCCAGACGTAATATTGCATCTCCCATCTCTACAGAAGATGGGCCAAACCTGTGTCCAATATTATCAGTGGCTGAATAACAAATAGATATATAATCAGTTATATCATCCCTGCCTAAACCTTCCTTCTCTATCAGCCGTATAGCAAAATTAGTTGTAAGCGTATTCCCAAAAGGGGTCTCTCTGAGCAATGAGTAACCTGATCTGTTATCGGAATTACTCTTTGATCTCAACTTTTTCAGATCGTAAGGAAAATAATTGACCTTATTAAAACCCGCTTCAAAACTATTTGTGTCGGGCAGGCAATCTGCATAATCCTCAGCAGGATGCAATAGGGTCCACATATTGCTAAGATAAGTCTCAGGGAAATTCATTGCATTAAAGTCGTTAACCCACGAGGGCAGAGCATTGATGTAATATGTACTCGACATCCATGTTCCTGTGCTATTATCAAACCAGTATGCTCCGTCAGCTGCATGGCCGGCTGAAAAGATAGCAGAATTCTCTTTTAAGCCAACTCCAAAAACTTTTGCTTTCCTGATGGTGGCCATCTCAAGCTCATCAGAAAATGTAGATGCCTGAAGATTATGAGGGGAATGAAGCCCCGACTCAAAACTCCCTCCAACAGGGTCAACATTATTATCTTTTGAACTGTAAATGAGCTCATCCTTTAAGGGAAGATACCAGTAGTCTGAAGTTATACCGTGAGATGAGGGTTCTGATCCTGTAGATATAGTGGCATGACCAGAAGCCGATTGCGTCAGCATATACTCATATGAGGCATTCTTAAAATATGTACCCTCATTAATAAGCTTCTTGATTCCATTCTCTTCAAACCTGTCCCTGAATTTCTCAATCTGATCGTACTTCAATTGCTCAACAACAATTCCAACAACAAGATACGGTTTATCAGGAGGAAGATAGGCGCCCTGTCCAAACAATCCTGAACAGGCAGCAACAGTCAGAATAATTGCAGCGTATCTTTTTTTCAACATTTTCCAATTCTTCATACTTACTTATCAAAAGAGAAATACCAATAACATTTAAATAATGCTTTGAGAAAAACAAGGTGTAAAAATACTTGTTTTAATAACAGAACCAAATGATGAGGATTATTTAATAACAATAAACCTGGACTGGTAAGATATCTGTTTATTGCTGTGTCTGAACAGAACTGAATAGACCCCTCCCGGAAGCATGCCAACACTAATCCTTACGGGGATTCCGGAGATAGCCTCAGTATCATATTCGGATATTACCCTGCCTGACTGATCAATAAGGGTAACTGAAACACTTCCCACTATCCCCTGAGGCAGGACAGCATTGATTTCAGATGTTGCCGGATTTGGATATAATAACAGATTATCAGGATTTGTAGTATGAATGCTGTTTACAGCAGGAATCAATTCAATAGCCAGGTCCGTTTTTTTGCCCTGTGCTACACTAATATTCTTTACAGTGTCGCTAACATATCCGTCAGCCGAAAAGATAAGGTCCCACATTCCGGGCTCAAGAAATCGCACAAAACTGCCGGCAACAGGATCAGAATATACATGAGAACTATCTTTATCGTGCCCTGGAATAAACACCCTGGCTGCAACCGGTCCAAATGTAACAGAGTTAGTAACCAGGCCATGAATTCCGTATAACGCATTTTCAATATAACCCAGAAGTGACCGCCAGTTATACAACCATAAAAGCTCAAGCTGAGCAGCTGGAGTAAGTTTAATATCGTCAAGTTCAATAGTAACCTCCCTGCCCTGCAACTCCCGTGTAACAAAATCCTGCCGCCCGCCATTTATTGGATACCACACTGCGCCCCGGGTAACTCCATTATCCATAAAATTCATATAAGCAGGTCCGGAATACACATGAACAGTATCGGCATAAGCTCTCGATATGTTATCAAACCATGCATTGTCGGCATGATACTTCGACAAATAACTATCCCAAGGGTAATTAACAACTTCGGCACCAGCATGAAAATTGGCAGAGAGAACAAATTTATGTTTTCTCATAAACTGAATCATATCAATATTCTCTTTTTGCTGAATCTCTCCTGGCAAAAAAGGATCCGGAAAATTCCTGTTCAGATCTTTACCGTTGGCATTATATCTGGTCGGATATGATATTATATTCCCTGTACCGTATGTACCATCAGGGTTTGCAAGCGGATTTATCCATACTTCCAGATTATCAATGAGATTTCTGGCCCTGTCGTTAAGACTGTAGTTTTTGAGCAGATAATCGGCTAAACGCAGCATCAGAATGAATCCCCCTGTTTCATCGCCATGTATTGTTGATGAATAGAATACTTCTGGTTCGTCCTCATCTGTACCAGGGTTATCAGAAATCTTAAGAGCCAATACCAGCTTGCCATTTACACTTGTCCCAATTGTATCGAGACGGCACAGGTCAGGGTAATTGTTGCTGAAGCTCTGCATAATGGAATCGTACTGGGAATATGTTGGGTATGAGTCCCAACCCAGAGCCTCCTCCATGTTTAATGCGGATTTTATTCCCTTATTGCCTGAATTATCAACAATTTCATACTCAAATTTCTGTCCGATGAACCATTCCACTGTAAGAGGGGAAAGGCTTATGTAAACCTTTCTGTCCCTGACAGAAAAGATTGATACCTTAATACTTACAATCTCATGCAATCTTTCATCCTTATTACTTTTCTGTGGGTAGCAAAGCTGATTACTACAGACCAGTAACAGAAATATGATAAGGTAAAGTCTGGTCATAAAGATCTTATACGTTGAATCTTATATGTAAAATATCTCCATCCTCAACAACATAATTCTTTCCTTCAACATAGAATTTACCAGCATCTTTGCAGGCGTGTTCTGATCCCAGTGACACAAAATCGTTATATTTCATCACTTCTGCTCTGATAAATCCTCTTTCAAGATCACTATGTATCACCCCTGAGGCCTGCGGAGCTGTCATCCCAGTTTTTATAGTCCATGCCCTGATCTCCATCTGTCCAACAGTAAAGAAAGTCTGAAGGTTCAGCATTTTATAGGCTGCCCTCACCAGTTTGTCAACACCCGGTTCAGTCAATCCGGCATCTTTTAGAAAAGCCAGCCGGTCCTCTTTGCTCTCAAGTTCAGCAATATCTGCCTCAATAGCTCCTGCAATTACGATGATTTCAGTGTTTGCATCCCTTAAAAACTCCCTTACTCTCTCAACATGTTTATTTCCGGTAAGTGCTGATTTCTCATCAACATTACAAACATAAATCACAGGTTTCATGGTCAGGAGAAACAGGTCGTCTACATACTTTCTGTCATCATCCTTAACCTCAAGAGTTCTGGCGTTTTTGAAATTTTCAAAATGATCCCTGTATTTATGCAGTATTTCAACACCATGCTTCGCATCTTTATCGCCTGCTCTGGCGGCTCTTTCAAGTCTTTCTATTTTTTTTTCAACTGATTCCAGATCTTTAACCTGCAGTTCAAGGTCGATGGTCTCAAGATCCCTAACCGGATCAACAGAACCATCAATATGAGGCAAAGAATCATCATCGAAACACCTAAGCACATGAATGAGAGCATCGGTATTTCTTATATCGCCCAGAAACTTATTTCCAACACCTTCTCCTTTATTCGAGCCTTTCGCAAGTCCTGGAATATCAACAATCTCAACAGTAGTATGTACAATTCTGTCGGTTGTTTGATGTTTTTCAAGCTCGTAAAGCCGGGAATCTGGAACCTGCACTACTCCCATGTTGGACTTGGTAGCACTGAAAGCATAAGCGTTTGTTTCACCTTTTGTATTTGAGATACAGTTGAAGATGGTCGTTTTTCCAACATTAGTAATTCCTATTATTCCACATTGAAGCGCCATATGTTATCCTGATTAATTTATGAGTGCAAATTTATCACAATTCCGGGGATTATTCAAGCTGAATTCAATAAGGTCGGACTCCAAGCATAAAAAACAATAGTTCAATGGATTGCACAGAGCCTGATGAAGAAAAAGAAGAGTCTTTTACTAATATTTACAGGTTGATCCTATAGTTTTTCACAAAATCAACAGATTTTGCTATCTCGGTGTACATCACCTTGTCGTTTTCAATAAAAGAAATATTTTTTCTGAATTCTTTCACTACCTCTTCAATGAAATCCGATGATCTTAAAGGTCTTCTGAATTCAAGCGCCTGTATTGCAGTAAATAACTCGATCGCGATAATTTTCTCAAGGTTCTCCGCCACACGGAGCAATTTGGTAGCGCCATTTGCACCCATACTTACATGATCTTCCTGCTCATTAGAAGAAGGTATGGAATCAACCGATGATGGTGTGCAAAGCTGCTTATTCTGACTTACAATTGACGCAGCGGTGTATTGAGGAATCATAAATCCACTGTTAAGTCCGGGATTGGCAACAAGAAATTCCGGGAGATCTCTCTGTCCGGCAATAAGTCTGTAAACCCTTCTTTCAGAAATACTACCAAGCTCAGCCAGAGCAATAGCAAGGTAATCAAAGATAAGAGCAAGTGGTTGTCCATGGAAATTCCCTCCTGATACTATCAGGTCCTCATCCGGAAATATTGTTGGATTATCAGTCACAGAATTGATCTCTGTAATGATTACTGTTTTTGCATAACTGACAGCATCCTTACTTGCTCCGTGAACCTGCGGAATACATCTGAACGAATATGGGTCCTGAACATGTGCTTTTGGGCGAGAGATCAACATGCTGCCCTTTAATATTTTCCTGAAACGCTCTGCAGTTTTTATCTGGCCTTTATGTGGCCTTATTGCATGGATGCTCTCAAAGAAGGGATCGGGTCGTCCGTCATATGCTTCAAGAGAAATGGCTGAAGCGACGTCTGCCATAAGAGAGAGCCTTTCTGCCATATCAATAATATAAACCCCATAGGCGCTCATGAACTGAGTGCCATTAAGCAGGGCAAGTCCCTCTTTAGACTTCAGTTCCAATGAAGACCATCCGAACTCCTTAAGCATTTTTGCAGCCTCACCTCGTTGACCGTTAAGAAACACTTCTCCCATACCAATCAAAGGCAAAACCAGATGGGCCAGCGGGGCAAGGTCGCCGGAGGCACCAAGCGATCCCTGTTCGTGCACTACCGGAGTTATTCCTTCATTAAAGAAGTCGATGAGTCTTTGCACAGTATCAACCTGAACTCCTGATTTTCCAAGACTTAAAGCATAAATCTTTAGTATCAGCATTATCCGCACTATCTCTTCTCTGACAATTGGTCCTGTTCCGCAGGCATGCGACATAACAAGATTAGCCTGCAGTTTATTCAGCTGATTGTGGCTAATGGTTTTATTATGAAGAGAACCAAAACCTGTTGTGATACCATAAATAGGAGAAGTAGTATTTTCCAGTTTATGATCGAGATAAGATCTGCAATGGGTAATTAGATCAGCAGATTCCTTTGATAAAGAAAGTTTTACGTTCTGATTAAGGATTTGATCTATTTGTTCCAGCGTTAGATGCTCGGGCGATATGTTAAAATTCATTACTTATGTGATTTGGTAAATTCATCGGGAGTCGGGCTTTTTATGAGTTCTTAAATTCATTTAAAATAAGCATTTCAAGCTCAGTCAGAAGCACTGATTTTTGATTTCCTGTGGTCATATTTTTTATTGTTATGCTCTTATTTTTTATCTCATCATCGCCTGCCATAATTATGTGGGAGATCTTTTTCGAATCGGCATAAGAGAGTTGTTTCTTTAGTTTTACCGCATCGGGATATAACTCTGCGCTAATGTCTTTTCCTCTTAGAAGATCGAGTATTGTAAGTGCATATTTTTCAGTTTCCCCTCCAAAGTTAACCACCAGGATATCTGTTGACGATACTTTGATATCATTGAAAAGATCTAACTGGTTCAGAACATCGTAAATCCTGTCAGCGCCGAAAGAGATCCCGACACCCGACACGCCATCCATTCCAAACACACCGGTAAGATTATCATAACGTCCTCCACCACAAATACTTCCAATACTAACATCTTTTGATTTAACTTCAATTATAGCTCCGGTGTAATAATTCAGACCACGGGCAAGAGTCAAATCCAGTTCAACACTGCAGTTTAATGAACTGGTATTAATGTATTCAAAAAGTTCCCTCATTTCGGTGATACCCTTCAGCCCTGTTTCAGAACCTGAGAGCAGGACGGAAAGTTTTTCAAGTTTATCAGCAGTACTACCGCTGAGCTTTAATAAAGGCTGCAGGTTAGTAATTGAAGCATCTGACAACCCCTTTCCTGCGAGTTCCAGATTAACTGCCTCAATACCAATTTTATCAAGTTTATCTATCGCAACTGTTATGTCTGTAACCCGTCCTCCTTCTCCAATATATTCTGCTATTCCCGACAAGATCTTTCTGTTGTTTATTTTAATAACGACATCTATCTTCAGCCTGGAAAAGATCTCGTCAGTAATTTTTATCAGTTCATATTCATTAAGAAGAGAATTGCTTCCAATCACATCTACATCACACTGAAAGAACTCACGGTATCTGCCTTTCTGTGGCCTGTCGGCTCTCCAGACAGGTTGAATCTGGTATCTTTTAAAAGGAAAAACAATTTCATCGCGGTGTTGTACAACATACCGGGCGAATGGCACAGTAAGGTCATATCTCAACCCTTTTTCGCAAATTTTTGCAGAAAGTCTTCCCGGCTCATGTTTAAGGATGTCATCCTCAGTAACTGAAGAGAGAAAATCTCCTGAATTAAGTATTCTGAAAAGTAGTTTATCACCCTCTTCTCCATATTTACCAAGGAGAGTAGAGAGATTTTCCATTGCCGGAGTTTCAATAGGCTGATAACCATATAGTCTGAACACTTGTTTTATCGTGTCAAAAATATAATCTCGCTTCAGCATCTCTTCAGTTGAGAAATCCCTGGTTCCTTTGGGAATAGATGGTTTTGATGACATAGTCTCTAATTAGAAAATTTAGACAAAAGTATTAATATTAGTAGAAAGTTCATAAAGTAAAAAGTTCATAAAGTTCATAATGTTATACTTTACAAACTTTACAGACTTTACAGACTTTACAAACTTTACAAACTTTACAAACCTTACAAACCTTACAAACTTTACAAACTTTACAAACCTTACAAACTATTTAATACTTGTCAGGGACAAATGTCTGATCTGTCATAGGGGGTCTCACGTAAGCAATATCATGCTTAAGAGGAGGTAGTTTGATTGGTTTCGGAGTAAGGTCTTCGTAAGGTATCAATGAAAGAAGATGTTCGATGGTATTCAGACGTGCGCGTTGCTTATCATCTGCATGGACAACATACCATGGAGCCTGTTTTGTATCGGTAAAAGAGAACATTTTATCTTTAGCCATGGAATACTCGACCCATTTATCGCGTGAGTCAATATCCATCGGACTTATTTTCCATCGCTTTGTAGGATCTTTGATCCGGTCCTGGAACCGCTTTTCCTGTTCATGATCACTTACTGAGAACCAGTATTTAATAAGAATTGTACCACTACGAAGGAGCATTCTTTCAAATTCAGGGCACGACCGGAGAAATTCCTCATATTCATCGTTAGTGCAGTAACTCATAACTTTCTCTACTCCTGCCCTGTTATACCAGCTTCTGTCGAAAAGTACAATTTCGCCTCCGGCAGGAAGTTGTGAAACATATCTCTGAAAATACCACTGAGATTTTTCCTTTTCTGTCGGGATGCCAAGAGCAACAATTCTGCAGATTCTGGGATTAAGGCAACCTGCTATGGTCTTTATAACTCCTCCTTTGCCGGCGGCGTCCCTTCCTTCAAACACCACAACAACCTTCAACTTCTTAGCCTTCACCCACTCCTGAAGCTTAACAAGTTCAATCTCCAGTTTTTCGAGAAACTGTTCATATTCTTTTTTGTCAAGCTTTCTCTTTTTTTCAGGCTCTATATCATGATAAAGATCTTTTTTCTTAAAAGTTTCAACTTTTATCTTCTCTTTTTTGTCCTTGGCTGCCATAGGAAATAGTGTAAATGAAAAAGAAAGATAAAAAAAATATTTGCTTTATTAAAATATCTGAGGAGGAAAAAAGCTTATTGTATAAAAGGTATTGAAATCGGGTATCTGAATTTTTCACCTTTTGAAGCCTTGATACTTGCAATAATTATGCACACTACTTTCAATACTCCCAGAAATATTACAATTGGTATTCCCACTAAAATAAAACATAATGGAATAGCAAGAACAAAATAAAGTAATATTGAGAGTTGAAAATTCATTGAAGATTTTCCGTTTTCATTAACCCACAATGATTCATCTCTTCTTGACAACCAACATATTAGCGGGCCAATTATACCTCCAAAAGGAAAAAAGAAACCTGAAAAAGCAGACAGATGGCACAGCATTGCCCAGTTTCTTTCTGACTCTGATAATAATCTATTCTCTTCCATGGCAATTCAATATTTTACTAAAAGACGGGGATGGATTCATAATGCTGCATTATAGCTACCTGGCAAGCTGCTTCAGATCAGAAGGCAATAATCCATTAGGTTTCGATTTATCAATCAGATGTTGATTGTAAAAGTACATATTTGCATCGTCTGTCCCGATCAGCATCTTGAAACAATACCCCGAGTTATTCTCTCCGACAGGGGCAACCTTATGCAGGATCAATGTATTTGGCGTCTTATTTTCTATAGCTTTAACAATATCTTCTTCATCAACTATCTCTATACTACCTGAATAAATTGCTTTAATATTATCCAGGGAAGCTATCTCCGGTGCCAGATCTTCTGCTTTAACCAGAATTGTCTTAGCATGGACTTCAGGGATAAATTTATTATAAAATTTCAGGTACTTTCGTCCTGTAAGGGAAGGGTCTTCAGAAATCATACTTGCATGTTTTTGCATAAATGAGAGTATTGCTCCCAGCTTGTAACTATACTCCAGATCATCCTCACCGGCAAATGAGAGCGGGACAGCACAAATCTCCGGCATTTCGCCCAGTTTACTAACCTTTTTACCCTGAAGAAG
>JFJP01044230.1_pt1 | contig 11257 bp, 5 predicted proteins | sample 431651 | NCBI WGS metagenome assembly JFJP01 (sample SAMN02602958, study PRJNA72255) | Microbial mat metagenome, whole genome shotgun sequencing project. | biome: fresh water; feature: sink hole; material: water; isolation source: purple microbial (photo- and chemosynthetic) mats found in... | reverse complement strand
TGTTCCAGAAGCTTGCCTATGCGACTGACCTTCTGCTGCCAGTCCGATTCCAGTAAAAGATTAATGGAGGCACAGGCCACCTGACAGGCCAGGGGGTTGGCCATAAAGGTGGGGCCATGCATAAAGACGCCGGGGGAGCCGGTGGAGATGGTCGCGGCCACTTGATCGGTGCAGAGCACCGCCGCCAGGGTCATCATGCCGCCGGTCAGGGCCTTGCCCAGGCACATGATATCCGGGCTGATGTCGGCGTGATTGCAGGCAAACAGCTCGCCGCTGCGGCCAAAACCGGTGGCGATTTCATCGGCAATAAGCAGCACCTGAAACTGGTCACAGAGGGTACGCACCTGGCGCAGATACTCGGGATGATAGAAGCGCATGCCGCCTGCCCCCTGGACGATGGGTTCAAGGATCACGGCGCAGAGCTCCTGCCGATGCTCCTCGATCAAACGGGTAAAGGAGTCAATATCGCAACTGTCCCAGGGATCTGAAAACCGGCATTGCGGCCGGTCGGCAAAAAAGTATTGTGGGAGCACAGTCGAGTAAAGATGATGCATCCCGCCCACCGGGTCACACACTGACATGGCGTGGAAGGTGTCGCCATGGTAGCCGCCCCGAATGGTAAGGAAGCGGCAGCGCTCCGGATGGCCGTCGGCATGCTGATACTGGATGGCCATCTTCATCGCCACCTCCACTGCCACCGAGCCGGAATCGCAGAGAAAAACCTTGTCCAGTCCGGCCGGGCTTATCTCCACCAGCAGTTTGGCCAGCTCCACTGCCGGGGCATGGGTGAAGCCGCCAAACATCACATGGGCCATGCGGCCCGCCTGTTCCTGCAGGGCCTGCACCAGCATCGGATGGCTGTAACCATGGATCACCGACCACCAGGAGGCCATTCCGTCAATGAGCTCTCGTCCATCGATCAGGCGGATACGCACCCCGGAGGCTGATTCCACCGGATACACCGGCAGCGGATCGGTCATGGAGGCGTAGGGGTGCCAGAGATGTTCCCGGTCGTAATGGAGAAGGGCTTGGAGATTCATGGAGGTGTAACGGCTTGTATTTATCCTACAATATTGACTTAATTACCTAAAATATTAAACTGCACGTTCTGTTTATAACAACCCTTGCAATTCGATTCTTAAATTTTCAACAGCGTTAATCGCTGCTTTCAACTCGACTTTCATCTCTTGCCGTTCTGAATTGTAGTGGCTGAAGGTATTCAACACTAGATCTCGATACTGCTCAATGGCGTCTTTGGTCGTCGGCAGAATGTCACCCTTAATTACCGTCCAGAAATCCTCTGTGGTGTAATCCTTTAACCTTGTTTTGAAAACAACCTTTTTTTTCTTACCCTCGCAATATTTGCGGATGACCCTTTCAAATTCTGAGCGGGTGTAAACCGCCGCCGCCTTGAAGTCGCAATTTTGCAAATGTTTCTTGGCCTTGGCAAGTAAATCCGAATTATCAATAATACAGGGGGCTTCAAAGCCTTTCTTGTTCTGTTGGGCGTAAAACTCCATTGTTTTCCACCCTGGCCGTTGATCCAAGAACCTTGTAGCATACTCAAACCACGGCTTATCGTAGGTGGTAATGAAAATCTGATACTCAGGAAATTCAGTTTCGAGGATCGTTAGCAGTGGTAGGCGGTTGGCAATATCCAGGCCGATGAAAATGTCATCGAGGAAGAGAATCTTGCAGGGGATACCTTGGACATGGCGTTTGATCATGCCAAGGTAAATGGAAATGGCGATGGCGGAGAGCCTGGCTTCATTCAGGAACAAATGCGGCAGCATGATTTTCTTTCCAGCATAGGTCAGTTCAATGGAAACCTGACTCCCTTCGATCACGGCATACTTATCATCCGGACGGACTTGCGGGAAGCGAAGCCTCAACTCGATATTCTGTTTGAAACGATCAAGAATCGGCTTGGCATGTTTCAAGATATATTCAGGGCTATCTTCCTTGAACAACTCCCCGAAGGCTTCGTTGAAGACCTTGACGGCGGCATTGACCTCGGCTCTCTTCTTCGGAAAGGAAAATTCACGATTGGTTCGCTTGTTAATTGCTGTTTCTACGTCCTGCCACAGCTCACCTAATTCCTTGCCATTGGTCAGAGAATACTTGAAATGTTGTAAGACCCCCTTTACCAAGAGGTCGAACAGGTTAATCGCGTCATTCTTTTTCAGGTGATGAATACCCAGCAGATGCTTATAAGTGAGAAAGCTTTTAAGCTTATTCGCGTCGCGGATGCTGGTGTCGCCAGAGATTCTGGTGTCGTTTGCCACAGAGGTGAATTGGTAGGTTTTCTCATTGTTGTTGCCCTGCCCGTCCGGTTTGAAGCTCACCTTGATTGCCACGTTACCCTTTTTGCTATCTAGGACGAAGATGTTTTCCAGTTCTCCAAGATCAATATCCTCAATGGAGGACTGGAAGAAGTCCTTCAAGGCGTAATAAAGTGAACTCTTGCCGCTGCCATTTTCACCATAGATAAAGAGATTTTTCCCACCGACCTTGATCGGATACTTACCAAGGAAGGCCTTGTAGTTAGTGATTTCGATGGTTTGTATCCTCATGAGACAAACTCCCTGTCCCACATTTGGCCAAGACCGATGAGCGAACAGCTACTCATCCTTTCCCTCAATCCGTCGTACCTCCCGGTCAAAATCAGAAACATAATCAGTATCCTGGCGTTTACGGAAACAATCGAACTCCAGTTCGGCCTTGAGCTTGGCCTCCAGTGTACTCACTTTGCCTTTGTCTTCCAGGATGGGATAGTTGGACAACTCCAGGAAGTTGTGGAGAAATGTGATCCAGTCTGCCATCTTCATTAATATCTGACGTTCGGCTCGATTCTCTGCCAGGTCGAGATAGGCGGAGACAATACGGTTCAGCTCCTTGATATGCTTTTCGCTCAGATAATTCTTGGCAATGGTTATATCGGATTTCATGATTTTGCCATCCGGTGACTGTTTCCAGTGGGTTAACCCCATGTGTATCTTGGTGGCATCGGCGGAGGCATAAATGATTTCGGCGGCGGTTTTACCGCTGATCGCCCAGTGGAGTTTGTTTTGCACGGTGGCGAAAAACTCCTTGCTCAGCGGGGAATGTCTATCGTAATCCACTGACAGGGCGTAAATGTCGGTGATCTTCTGATAGAAGCGCCGCTCGCTGGCACGAATCTCTCGTATGCGTTCCAGCAGCTCATCGAAGTAATCCTTGCCGAAAATCCGGTTGCCCTGCTTGAGGCGTTCGTCATCCAGCACAAAGCCCTTGATGATAAAATCCTTCAGAGTTTTGGTCGCCCAGACGCGGAACTGGGTAGCCTGATAGCTGTTGACCCGGTAACCGACGGCGATGATGGCATCAAGGTTATAGTACAGGGTATTGTATCTTTTGCCGTCGGCGGCAGTTGTTTCCAAAATGGAAATAACTGAATCTTCCACCAGTTCGCCGGAGGCAAAGATATTTTTCAAATGCTTGTTGATGGCTGGAACCCGTACACCAAACAATTCGGCCAGGGCCTTTTGGGTGAGCCAGGCAGTTTCGTCCTGAAAAACAACCTCGACCTTCTTCTTTCCCTCGGGGGTGGTGTAGAAAATAATCTCGTTATTCATCGCTTCAGGGCCTCACGGATGATGCGGACTTCCTCAATGCTGTCCAGGGTTTCAAGGTGGTTGCGTACCGGGTGCCTGGGGTCGTAGAGGCGGTCGAATGCGGCCTGGATAACCGCCAGTTTGTTCTCGTTGCTCATGGCATCGGTGATGGCGGTCAGGTCGCCCAGGTGTTTGAGGACTTCCTTGTTGGCGGCCTTGATCTCAGCGGGGAAATAGAGTTCAAAAACCAGGCCGTCGATGAGTTGCTCGAAGTAGGCAGATTGGAGTTTTTTCTCGTATTTTACTGAATGTAATACGTATTCGGCCAAACAGATAAAGGGAGCCTGTTCATCTTTCTTTAGTTTGGGTACCGGCAACTTTTCAACAAACATAGGTTTGCCGGCAACTTTTCAACAAACATAGGTTTGTATTCGAAATACCCACCGTTCCGGGTGACTCCTAGGGAACGAATGTAGTAATCGCCTACGCTTGAGTTGAGAACCGCCAGCAAATACCTATCTCCTCCTCCGATAAGGGGACTTGGCGCATTGATATACATGCCTGGTTCAGCGATGGCAAATTGAGCACGAAGAGCAAGGTTACCCCAGACAATCTTTTCTTTATCGAATTCTGGGTAATAGGCGATTGGATCCTGTGTTTCGAACCACTTATTCCCCGTTTGCTTGCGGCTCTTCAGTATAGTTCCATTTACATCTTTGCCAATTGTTTCTCCTGTCTGGTGTAGTTTTCTACCGAATGATTCTAGATAATTACGGATGATAGGGTAGTCGTCAATGTCGAGATTTAAAGCGGGGAAGGTGGCAATCAACCACAAATCTGCAAAATCTACACGGTAACGCTTGATATCACGACCACGCAGAATCGGCTTAATAATCGACGCACTATTCGGGTCCTGACTGACCAGCTCGTCTCTCTTTTTGTCGTCGATGATAAAGGCTTCATTGAAACCAGTTAGGATCCCTCGATAGATGTTGGCATCCCAGTCCTTGAGCGGGATGCCAACATCATCGATACGTTTTTTAATGGTATGTTCCACCTTTCTGGATATGTTCCAACTATCAGAAGAAAGTTTATTCAGCGTGATGTGGTTGGTGTTCACAAAAACATCCAAGTTGGTTTGCCGGGTAAAATCTTTATTGACGGCACAAGCCCTTAGTTCATTGGTGTTTCTCGACTTCTCAAAAAGGAGAACATTAGTGTCGACGGTTGCGGTCTCAAAAAGGTGGAAACTCAAAAAGTCGATCAAGATTAAGGGGTTGGTTTTCTCACAGAAAAAACGCCGCAACTTTTCGCCATAATTGGCCCGCATCCACTTATTTGAGGTAATAAAGCACAGGGTGCCGTTATCGCGCAACAGGCTGTGGCCCTTCTCATAAAACATACAGTAGATATCGCCGCTTTTGGCAAAAGTATCGTAGTTCTGTTGTTCCCAATCCTTTTGTATCTGCTGGCCGCTGAAACTCTGGATCTGGATATAAGGCGGGTTGCCGATCACCACATCGAAGCCGCCGTTTTCCTTGAACACCTCCGGGAAATTGAGCTTCCAGAGGAAAAATGGCTTCTCTCCGGTTTTTTTGATCTGCTGGAGCTTCTCCAGTGAGTTGAGTTGATTCCGTTCCGAAAGAGTCGCCTCAATCAGCTCCCATTCCAAGGTGGTGATCTGCTGGCGGATTTCCCTTTTTCGATCTGGGGAATTGACGGAAAAGAAGACCTTGTGGAGTTCTTCAAGAAGGGTGGCTTTCTTCTTCGCTTCACTACGAGAGTCGAACAAGCCGATTCTTGTATCTTTGATATTGGAAGCCCGCAAACTTTTTATCTTCTTTTCAATATCGTTGGTCTCTTTTTCTAACTGGCGCTTTTTTGCAGTGGTCAGTTGATTATCTCGGTGTAGGGCAAGGCACTCGGTCTGGAGCATCTTTTGACGCTCTTTCAAACACCGTATCTTTGCCTCACTCTCATCATCTTTCTTAATAAATTCCTCATTGAAGAGCTTCACGCCCCAATATTCCTCAACCAGACTGTTGCCCTGCATGATCTTGTAGTCCAGGTTGGGCAGGGCCTCGATGCTGCTGAAGTCTTCTTCGTCAACGATCAAGGAAAGCCATAGCCGCAGGCGGGCAATATCAATGGCAGAGGGGTCGATATCAACGCCGTAAAGGCTTTCTCGGATGGTATGGAGCTTGAGGTCATACGCACTCCACTGATTGCCGGAATGCGGGGCCAAGGCAAGTCGGGTGGTGACGATCTCGTGCAACAAACCGACCGGAAAAGCACCCGAACCGATAGCCGGGTCACAGACCTTGATGTCGGCCAAGGCTTGATCGATTTCCTTTGAATGAATTCGGATGGATTCAGGGAATTGAAATTTGTAGGTATCTGTCTCCTTGCCTTTGCTCTGTACATGCTGATCATTCTCAAACGCCAAATGCCCCTTGCGAACCAGGGTTACGATATCCGTCCTTGGCACACGAGGCCTATCCACTTGCATGGGATTAAAAAGATCCCGTTGGCCGGTCTTGTTAATGGAGCTATTGACGCTGGTGTCCAGATAGTGAATTAGGCTCTCCTGACACATGTAATGAACAATCTCACGAGGGGTATAAAAGGCTCCCTTGCTCTTGCGCTCGGCGCCTTCGAGCATATTCTCAAAAACCTTGCCCAGCATTTCCGGATCAACCGCCACCTCTTTTTCCAGTGGCTCATCCTCTTTGATGGTAAAGTTATACAGATCAAAGACATCAAGAATACCTGTGCCTATATCACCAGCCTGATTCTTTTCGTCGTTGTGAAAAATGCTGTCAGGCAGATCAATGGCCTGGCTCTGCCAGTCATATTCCGCCTCGAACAGGCCACCGTTCAGGAAGGGGATCTTGCAGGAAAAGCGGGGATAGTAATCGGGATCGGGTTGGTCTTTTCGGTCATCGGCCAGGGCCTCGTAAAAGAGATATTGCAGAAAATCATGATAATAACTCCCACCTGCGGCCACTGTCTGCTCAAACCGTTGTCGCATGAATTGCCTGGGACCGGTTTTCCACGCCTGCCCCCGCTCAGCGCCAAGCCACCCTTTTTTCTGTAAAAAATAGAGAAAGACGATCTGGCCAAGCAGCTTTTTGGCAAAGCGGGCCACGGCCTGAGTTTTCTCCGCATCGCTTCCTTTTTGAAAAAAAAGTTGTCCCTTGAGTTGTTCGGAAAGCTTGATATAGAGCATTTTGTACTGCTCGAAAAACTCGGCAGTGACCTTCTCGATGCTAAAGGCCTTTTCTATCTCCTTAATCTTCGGGTTGGCATAGTCCATGACCAGCAAGTCAAGCAACTGATCCTGGGCGGTGTGGCTGTTTTCATGAACCCCCACCAGATAGGAGTATCGTTTGGCTGGAGTCAACTCGGTCTTGAGTTTAACCTTGCCCTTGTTATCCTGAAATGCTCCGTGTTCAATTTTCACAAACGAAAAACGCCAGTCTGCACCTTCATCTTCCTTGGCATAAAAAGCGATAAGAGAACAGTCCTTCCCAAACCTCTTCAGACGATTAACGGCAAAATTACGAAGTGATGTGCGGGCACGATCAAGCTTGGCAAGGCTCTTGACTTCAACCACCAGCAAGTCCAATTCCGTGCCGTCTGGATCACTGTATTTGCCGATTCGCCAGTACTGGTTGATATGTTCCTTGAAGGCCTCGGGAATCAGGTTGCCGCTATAATGGCCGTCTCTGGCCTCCACCTGGTTGAGTAGATTGAGAATGAAATGCTGGTAGGTCTCCCGCTGAAAGCCGTTCTGAAAAACATCGCGGATCTGCTGTTGTGCCTGCTTTTTATCCATGTCAAATTCTCAATTCGTTATGCACCATTCTCAATCCCAGCTATTTGGTAGCCAGAGAGAATCACTTCCCGTTGCTTTGCTAAAGTCTTCTGGACAGTTGGTTCGTTCCCTTCCACCGCCCGGATGTGACGGCGCAAAATGGTCAATACCTCCAGTGGGTCAATCGTCCGTTCCAGTTCTTTTTTAATGGTTTGGGCAACCTTTTTGGCTATGGTTCCGCGGGCGAACATTTTTTGAATGGAGGAAAGAAATTCTTCGTCACCATCGGTAAATTTCTGACAATTTTTGAAGGCCTTGTCTTTGAGCCGTTTCTCAATATAACTAAAATTGGAGCGACCACCGCCTTTATTGTCCTCAGAATAAGCTTCCTGCATGGTGTCCTGCTGAAAACACTGCTTGTTCGTTTCGAGCAGATGATAGTAGTCGGAGGGAATAGCGTGCCGCAGCGTTTCCGGGTCGCATTCAAGAAGCCGGGCCGCTTCAAAAAAGGTGATCTCGGAAGATTTTCCCTCTTGGTTAAGATAGAATTTTTTCAACTTACCTATACGAAAAAAAGTGACCACTTGATTTGCCGTCACTGTGTCGGTCAGGCGACCGGAGCGAGCCTTTTTGGGCAGTTTTTTGATTTTTTCAAAAAGAGCGGGGTTTTCGTCGCGAAGCTTGCGCATCATGGCAAGATACATCAGTTCAGAATCGACTTCCCCGTCTTCACCGGTATAGGCCTTTTTGTTGTTCAGGGTGTCGAACAATTCCTGGCTGCCGATCTCCTCACCGTCTGAAAGGTATTTGGCATCCTCCCCCAGAATGTCATGAAACATCTGAATCTTGTTGGTGATATTGGCTTCCAATCCCAGATGGATATCCGCCTGAGTAGTGGGAAAGAAATTATAGATAAAGATGTTGTTGTGAATCGTGCCCAAGCGATTGACGCGCCCGGCTCGTTGCAATACCCTGGTCGGGTTCCAAGGCAAATCATAGTTGATCAAAATATTCGAACGATGCAGGTTGACGCCTTCGGCAAGCACATCAGTGGTAATCAGAATGCGTATAGTATTTGTCGGCTCTTTATAATTGGGGTCATAAGCTGCCTTGATCATCATGCGAGCCAAGGCCGGATTGTGGTAGATTGTATCGTCTCCGGAGCGGCCTCCATGACTACTGAAAAAGAAAACCTGACCGGAAAATTCGCTGTTTAGCCGATCAAACAAATAGTCCCCGGTTTCCTTGGACTCTGTGAAAACAACTGACTGTTTATTTTTCAAGTCTTTGTCCGACTTTAGGCTATCAATAAACTGCGTCAGCTTTGGATCGTTATCAACGGTCAGCCAGAGAGATTCAAGCTGCCGTAAGATCTTTAGATCGTGATTCAGGTCGATGAGGAACTCTTCTTTAAAGTCTGTTGATTTGTATTTCTGGGCTTTATCCGCCTCAACGTAGGCATCGAGCGCATCAATATCGTCGTTATCAAGTAAGTCATAAACGTCAATATCTTTACTGATATATACGGTACCGGATTCAGCCATTTTTATGAAACGTTCATAGGATTGGACAAAACGGCGAACGCTCTTTTTGAATGCGTAGAAACTGCTTTCCAGCCGTTTGATCAATATACCCTTCATGAAGCCGCCGACGTTGCGCTGCTGCTGTTTTTCGAACTCGGTCAAACCCTTGCTGCCCACATAGTAAAGAAGCGGAATATAGCGGGTATAGCGAAAAGATTGCAGCAAGCTGATAGTGGTATTGAAGGTATGCTCCAGATCACCGTCAAATTGATAGACAATCTTGCGTGGATCTTGCATCTCGGGAAAAACAAGTCCTTGGCTGCTGGTATCAGCCTTGAAGTAGGTTAATACATCAGTTCTTGTACGGCGAACCATGACATGTTTCAGAATACGTTCACGAATATCCAGGGAAACTTGTTTTGTCATAGTCTTATATTCAGGGTCAGCACGGTCAATACCCTTGGACCTTTTTTTTAACCCTTGAAAGAACTTTTCAAGATTCGGGATGCCGGGAATGGCGGAGTTTTTTGGCGTCTGAAACAGCTTAAGCTGGGAAAAAATGTCATCAATCTTGTTGTTCAGGGGCGTTGCAGTAACCAGAATGACTTTTTTCCCCCGGCAGATATCGAGCAGGTCGGCATAAGATCGGGTATTCTCATTCCGGAAGCGATGCGCCTCGTCCACCACTATATAATCAAAGCGATCGATTCCGAACTTTACAATATGATCAAGTTTGCCAAGCGACTCTACCTTGGCAGGAACCCGGAAGTCATGCAGGCTTTCTTCCCAATAACTTTTCAGCACTGGTGGGCAGATCACCAGAATACGGCCCTTGATTTGTTGCAGGAGTTGCGCAGCGATAAAGGTTTTACCCAATCCTACAACATCGGACAAAAAGACACCGTTATACTCATTAAGCCTCTTGATGGCCTGAATAACTGCTTGTTGTTGGTATTCCAACGCCATGAACCCTTCTGGCAGGAAAGTCTCAATGTTATCCTGGAGGTTAATATCCTCTTGCATATACTCATAAATCAGCTTCAGGTACAGTTCATAGGGTGTGATGCGGTTATTGAGCCACGTCTTTTCCTCGACAGTATCGACAAATTCAGCAGAAATATCCACGGAACCCCGCCAGAGATCTTCAAACTGGCTGAGGGCAAATTCAACATCCCTGCGTTGACGAAGCTCCACATTGAATTCCCGATTAGCAACCAGACCAGAGTAGGAAAAATTGCTTGAACCGGTGATGACGAAACCGAAGTCACGATCGTCAGGGGGAAAGCGACCAATATAGACCTTGGCGTGGATATTTTTTGACGGGTAGGCACGAATTTCGAGTTTTTTACCGATCCCCTGTTTACCCTCAGGGCTGGATAACAGACAGTCAGTTGTTAGAAATTCAATGAACTTTTTCAATCCAATCTCAAGCCGCTCGTCACTTTCACTGGAATTCTCTATTTCCGTGATCAAATTATTCTGAAATTCTTTTTTGGCGTTGAGATGTGATTCAAAATCAATGACGGTTTGCTGATGGTGTTGATGGATGTTGGAGTATGCTTCTTTATCAATACCAAGACCAATCAAAATGCGCGTTTTCTCAATGGACTCAATAGATTCATAAAGCTGATAGAATCCGCTTGATCTGAAATAGCCGACCAATACATCAAAGAACTGGGTGTCTTTTAAGGTGGACTTAAAACGATCCAGCAGGGTTTGGCCTTTCTCGTTGGTGAAAAATGTTTGATCGTTATGAATTGAATTCATTGGGTGTTAAGTTCCACGATTAACTGGATAGAATTAGGAGTAAAAAAACAGTCTGTGTTAAAGCCGAAATCCCATATTACCGATGGCTTGCAGATCCTCTTCCAGACCATTGCCGGCGGTGGTCAGGTAGTTGCCGACGATGGCGCCGTTGGCCCCGGCGGCAAAACATTGATACTGCGCGGGTCCAAACTGGTTGCGGCCCCCGGCCAGTCGAATCACAGCCTGCGGGTTGATTAAGCGGAAGAGGGCAATGGTGCGCAGCACCTCCGGGAAGGCGATGGGTTTCACGTCTGCCATGGGCGTTCCGGCAATGGGGGTCAGGATATTGAGGGGAATGGAGAGCACTCCAAGGTTGCGCAACTCAAAGGCGAGCTGCAGGCGTTGCTCGAGGGTCTCTCCCATGCCGATGATGCCGCCGGAGCAGATATCCATACCGGCCTCTCTGGCAATATGGATGGTCGCCACTTTTTCCTCCCAGCCATGGGTGGTGCAGACCTGAGGGAAAAATTCGCGGCAGCTCTCGAGGTTACAATGATATCGACGGACGCCAAAGGCAA